>ENA-OQCE01000431-OQCE01000431.1-human-gut-metagenome-genome-assembly--contig:-NODE-431-length-20338-cov-2.080402_pt1 | contig 20338 bp, 16 predicted proteins | sample MGYA00242495_ERZ504572 | MGnify/ENA primary metagenome ERZ504572 (study PRJEB26092, sample SAMD00036228) | human gut metagenome | host: Homo sapiens | study: EMG produced TPA metagenomics assembly of...
ATTCTCGGTTGCCTTCACAAACAGTACACCGGAATTGTGATTCAGCGCCTGGTAATTTTCACCGTCCTCACTGATCGCCAGGTGCATACTGTATGCCAGTCTCGGATCATAAATTACACTGTCGACAGGTAAACGAGTATAACTTAGTAAATACGCCATAACTTTCCCTCTCCTTACAATTAATCCCTATTTATTTTTCAAACTGCCAGGATAACACCTCATATTCCTCTCCATAGAAAATCATATACACATCATGTACACCTGTAATACCGGTATTCAAATTTGTCTCAAATTCTGCATAATTTGTACCGGTATTGGCATCGATGGTCAGATAGCCCAGTATATCTCCATTTAATCCATCTGCACGAAGCTGTATCACTCCAACTTCTCCATTTGCATTCTTAATCTCTGCGATCCATTTGGAAGGTGCTCCTTCCCCGAAATCCACACCCTGTACCTTAACAAAAGAACCTGTTTGGATTTTTCCGAGCGCCATGTTCCCGAACCATAGAAATCAGTAACTGCATCTCCTGCTACTGTACTCATACCGCTCATCACTGCCACTTCCGTTGCACTATGACGCTGATAGGCATCCACATAAGATAACTGTTCTCTGCCCTGAAGGGTCTGATCTATCAGACCAATACTGCCATCCTTCTGCATGGTAAAAGAATCAATATGAGTACAGCGATACCCCTTTTCAATCCCCATATTTCCTTCCAATACTCTGGTGTGATAGGTAATATACCAATGATCCTTAAAAGAAAACACACAATGATGATTGTTTCCGCCTAATCCGAAATATTTCCCCGGATTCTCTAAAATGGTTTCTTTTATGGTGAACGGTCCCAATGGACTTTCGCTTTCCATGCACACAATTTCTCCGCTTTCGAACCCGTATTGATCTGTTCCCGCCTGATCCACATCCCAGTTGGAGCAATAGGTGTAATAATACTTATTATTGTATTTATGTATACCGGAATCCTCAAATACATAAGGCGCATCTATGATTACCGGCTCACCTGCAATGCTGATCATATCTTCTCCCAGTTCCACCACTCTGGCTGTCCCAGGATTGGCAGCCTGCCCCTCAGGAACACCTCCGCCAAAATAAAGATATGCTCTTCCGTCATCATCCACCAGAACTGCAGGATCAAAAATCCATATGACATCTGCACAATTCGGTGTATGATTGTTGATCAACGCTTCTCCTAACGGATCCTCAAAGGTCCTGTCGGACTATCCGAAGTCAATACGCCAATCCCTCCGCCGGAATTTGCAAAATACAGGAAAAATTTTACTTCTCCATCGATTTCTTTCCATGCCGCTGCCGGAGCCCAAGAATTAGCTGCCCATTTAGCAGCTCCTTTGGAACCCGCTGCATATACTGTACCATGATCTTCAAAGTTCACCATATCCGTTGTTGAAACTACGCTGATGGTATTGATCTTTCCATAAGTATTCTCCGTTACACTTCCATCTGCATCATATTCAAAAGTATCTCCGGTCATATAGAAATAAACCCGATCCTTATAAACCATAGCGTATGGATCTGCACCAAATCTCTGAGTCATGATCGGATTGGTATTGCTCAATGATTTGTACGGCGTAATCGCCTCAATTTCATCAAACAAAGCTTCATATTCTGCTGCTTTGCTCTCTTCCATTACTTTACGGTCCGATGAATCCTCGGCAACATTTCCGCAGGCACATAAAGACCATGCACAGATCATACAACTCGCAATCCCTTTTAACGCATTGCTGGTCCTTTTTTTTTCGCATATCTGCTCCTTCCTGACAGTAATTAAATGAAACGATAGAATTTGCAAAATCAAAGTTATCGCTTAAATCATACCAGATTTTGCTCTGTCCAATTCTATCTGTTTTTCTAAATCTTCTTTTCTCATGTATTTCCGGAAAATCCGTTCTAAAATTTTGTTATCCACCCACATGTAAAAGGCTGGCACAAAAATTGCAGCCGGCGGAACCAGAAGAAACAGCGCTGCCGCTGCCACAAAAATCACGAGAAGCAATAATGACCATGATTTATTCATGACCATAACCGCTATACTGTTTTTTATGATCACTTTCGTAGTATTTTCGAAACGCGCCAGATACGGAAACACGTAGATTCCCCATATCGTTATTAAGGCAATCACGATCATGATCATCAGCAGCAAAAACAATGCGTGATCCATGGTTTCCAATGACGTATACAAAATATAACAATCCATTCCGGTCACAAGATACAGGCCCAAAATAATAAGCCAAATGATGATAGCAGATTTAAAGTTTTGATTTAAAAGGCGCTGAAAAACTCTTTCCAGGACATATCCCTTCTCTGCCGAACTGCCTTGTGATATGCATAGTAAAACGCAGCGGACGATGCTCCAACTGTAACGATCGGGAGACAGCATGCAATCCAAAGAATACCTAAAAGGATTGCATCGCTGGCCTTTGACATTGCAGTCATGAATTTATTATCCCAATTAAAAAAATCACTCACAATTGTTTCTCCTTTTTAAAAAACAGATCACCAAAAAGAAAAATATCCCGGATGTCTGTTACGATATAAGACTCAGAGTACATCGACCACAAAATAACTGCCACATTCACTTGCCTTCTCTTTCCTCATAAGAAAGGCTCTTAAACATGGCATATCCATCTGCCTCTTCTCCTTCAGCCACTGCATAGATACCTGCTGTACATCCTACAAACCCGCCTGCTACTTCTGTTGATAATGCGCGAATATCCACATCTTCTGCCAGAATAATCTCCCTCTTACTGTCTTTCATTCCCACAGTCGCTTTCAACTCATCTATGGCAATAGAAAGCACCACTTCTTTGTCTTCCACAACCGCGGAGCCAACACATTGATCCATTCCTTTTTCGCACAGAATTACGTCCGCTTTGCTGTCACCTACTTCAACGCGTAACTGATATTCATCACTCTGTACGACTGCAATCCCGGCTCTTCTTGCCGAAGTAAGACCATCTGTTTTCAAGCATGCTTCTACTTTACACCTGTGATGTTGCTGTCTGATGGCAATGTAAGACGGGCTCGCTTTCTCTTTCAGTGTAACAGGACTGAAATGCAGATTCAGACCTTTTTCTGTTAATTGATACATATTTTCTTCCGGATTTCTAAGGAACAAAAATTCATCTCCAAGAACTTTCATATTGGTAAAATCATATTCCCTGCTGCTTCCCGGTACACAGGTCTTAGCACCTGTTCTGTATGTGTAGGAATTTACATCCGTTTCCGGTCTCCACTCCGGCAGTTCGATCTCTACGGTATCTGTCAACATTCCTGCACCTGGATTTACAACGGGCCAGTCATTCTCCCAAACCACTTTCGCAAGGAATGTTTCCCGTCCCATCGTGGTATACCCTTCCTTGGGTCTTACTGCCAGCATAGTCATATACCACTCACCTGCAGGTGTTTCAATCAGATCTGCATGTCCTACATATTTAACAGGATAGTCACGCCCAAGATGTCTATGTGTCAAAATAGGATTGCAGAAATTATTTTCATAAGGTCCCCAGATATTTTTGCTTCTGCAAACCGTTACCGCATGATCAGGTCCTGTACCGCCTTCTGCGTGCATGATATAGTAATACTCGCCTTTTTTATACAGATGAGGACCTTCCGGCCATACGATATTTTTCATGGCGCCATTCCACACATTTTTGTGTTCACCCACCAGTTTCATGGTTTTTACATCAAGTTCCTGGATCCATATATACCAGTCACCATCATATTTACAGCCTTCCGGATTGGGATGAGTACCAATATAATAACATTTTCCATCCTCATCAAAGAACAGACTTGGATCGATGCCGTCTGCTCCCTCAATATAATATGGCTCAGACCATGGTCCTTCCGGATTTGATGCTGTTACGATATAATTGCCGCCATAAGACACATTCGTACAGATTACATAAAAAACGCCTTCATGATACCGGATCGTGGGCGCAAACAATCCTGCGGAGTGCCCTGCCTCTTTCAAAGGCAATTGAGATTTTCTGTCCATCACATTGCCAATCTGTTCCCAATGTACAAGGTCTTTGCTGTGCATGAGAGAAAGCCCGGGAAAATAAGCAAACGTTGAATTGATCAAATAATAATCTTCTCCCACTGCACAAATGGAAGGATCCGGATAAAATCCTGGCATAATAGGGTTTTTTGCAATTACTGTCATGAAAATTTCTCCTTAACTTCAAGAAAAGGGGCTCCCAGAAACACCCCCTTTCAATTTATTTATTTGCTTCTTCCAGATAAGACGCCCAGGTATTTCTGATTGCCTCAGCCGCCTGTGCCGGAGTATTATCTTTGCTGATACCCCAGAGTAAATCTGCACCAAGATCCAGATTCGGGATCATATTATTGTAGGTGACTCTTCCGTTTTCCATCAATCTTGTGATCGTCAAGTCAACAGACTCTGTATCTCTGAAAGAATCATAATATCCTGACAACGCATCGTTATAATCTTCATATCCAGGAACCGGATCTGTATAAAGATCATAAGCAAATGCAATCTTCCATGCTTTCTCGGCATCATAGCAAGCCGGGATTACATACACGTTGTCGCTGCGGATGTTGGTATAGTCATCTGCTGCAGGTCCTTTCGGGAAGCACACAAAACCGAAATCGTCTTCCATGTTCGCCCAGTCACCGCTTGCCTGATAAGCTTCACCGGCGATAAAGGCGCCTTTGCATTCTGGAATGCTTCTACCCAGTAATCCCATTCGCTTCCCTCAGGCTGCGGATAGTCATAGGTGTCCAGCATTCTAAGAGCCCAGTTTAATGCATCTAGCGTCTCATTGGATTCCAGATCATTGTAATATTTTCCATTTTCATCCATAGCGATGTAATCGCCATAATTGGATGCAACAGCTTCATTATAGAAGGTGGAACGAAAATTAACCATTGCATAACGGTCAATCACACCATCGTTATCGGTATCCGCCTGAACCTGTGAACAGAGTTCTTCGAATTTATCCCAGGTCCATTCTCCATTTTCCTGTAATTCGTAGATGGAATCTGCTGTAATTCCGGCTTCCTCCAATAATCTCTTATTAAAGTATATGCCGCCTTTCGGTTCTGGAGCAATACCTCTCATACCATAAATCGCATCACCCTTAGACATCACTTCATGAACACCGTTTGCCTGCCATTTCTCTTCAGAGAAATCCAGACAGTCCAGCGTAGACAAGTCATACATTAAACCGCTGTTCAGTGCAGCTACTAATTCGCTGCCCGGGCGAAGCGCAAATACATAATATTCATCTCCACCGCTGGTCGCATAATTTAAGAAATCTTCAGGAGTTGAACCCCAGTCGGAAATAGCCATTTCTTTGATCGTAAAGTTATACGTTTCCTGAATCCAGTCGCGATATTCTTGACGTGCCTCTTCATAAGCGTTGTTCGGTTCTTCTTCTTCGCTTGGAGTCCACCAGTCACGGATGACAACTTCAATTCCTCCCAAATCAATAGGATTTCCTTCATCATCAGTAATGACCGTATACTTTTCAGAATCATCTGACTCTTCCGAAGATGTACTGCTCTGAGGAGCATCATCGGTGTTCTCTCCGCAGGCAACCATAGATACTGACATTGCAGTTACAAGCGATGCTGCGATTAATTTCTTTACAAATCTGCTTTTCATTTTTTTCCTCCTTTTTTCTTTATATGATTCCTTTTTCATTCACCTGCACTTTCTGGGACAGCAAGTTCCTTTCAGGAATAATATACAAAATAGTTCTTTGCGTTTTACATCTTAATACCCGAAGTGCTTAAGCTTTCCACAAAACCTTTCTGTGCAAAGAGATATAAAATCAGCAACGGTACAATTACCATCAAAGTACCTGTAGATGTAATACAGTTGTATATCCGATAGATGCTCCTGCCGGATTTCCCAAGGTATTTACAATATAAAAATCCAGCCGGTCCGCGATCATCGCTAACTGCGTTGAAAGAAGTTTTATATTGCCCAGGAACATCTTGGAATAAAATTTATCTGTCCACTGCCATACGAACGCAAACAGGAAACAGGATGTTAAAATCGGTTTGGCATCCGGAAGCATAATTCTTACGAATGTCTTCAAGGTGCCGCATCCGTCCACGTATGCCGCCTCTTCCAATTCCTTAGGAATATTGCGGAAGTACTGGCGAATCATAAATATGTACAACCCGTTTTTCAATCCCATACACCCTGCACTCATCAGATAATATGGCAACACCGAATCTCTCAAATTCAAACTCGATCCTGTCACGGCCTCTATAATTCCAAACAGATCAAAATATCTGAAATGCAGATATAAGGATGTTGAAATAGTCTGAGGCGGTACGACAATGACCAGCATAACACATAAGAACCAGAACTTCTTCAGCGGAAAATCAAATCTGGCAAAACCATAACCTACCAGTGTACATACTGCGATCTGCAGAACAGCTATTGTCAGCGAGACCACAAATCGTGTTTATGATCGAAGTCCCATAGGACATAAACTGTGCAGCCAGTTCATAATTTGCTTTCGTAAAATGTTCCGGTATCGCAATGATCATAGGATTATACAAATCTTCCTCTGCCATAAAACTGATAGAAATTTTATTCAGTATAGGCTGTAAGATCATAAAACACATACCGAATAACAAAGCTGCTCTTGCAATTTTATAGACAATATTTCGCACAGTCTTTTTTAATAAATACCCCTGAGATCTTCGATTTCTTTCCCAGAAACCTATTGTTTGATATGCTGTTTTTGTCTTCTTACTCATAGTAGTAAACCCCCTTTGAGATAATGAGTGAGCTTATGCCTATGATGACCATAACGATCAGGAAATACACCCACGCCAGGGCCGATGAATATCCATAGTTGATCTGAACGATCATTTCATCACTTATCTTTTCCATTACCGCATTATCTGACCTCATACAGAAATCTATGATGGTATAAATCCAATTTACCAAAAACAGAGAACTGATCATTGGGAACGTGATCTTCCACAGACTTTCCCATTTCGTACATCCTTCAATTGCAGCCGCTTCATACATACTTTCTGAAATTGTCTGCAATCCTGACAGGAAAATAATAATCTGAATACCCGAAGCAATAGCTACATCATAGATACCATCCACAATATCGAAGACAACCTCAAAGATTTTGGAACCCATACCGGAAGTCATCAGTATATCCTGAATGGCTACCGTAATACTGTTGCTGGAGCCATTTTCCTGGATCATATCCTGCACACTGGACAATAATGCATTATTGGATTCCACCCCGAGTATAACGCCGGAAGAAAGGATCACAGGCAGGAAGAAGATTGCTCTTACAAAAGCACGTCCCTTGAATTTCTCATTTAAGATCATTGCCACAAAGAAACTAAATACCATAACAGCCAGTGCATTGATACACATGCTTCCAATTTCTTCTACCAGCATCTGATTAAATTCCGGATCCACAGTAAACGCTCTGATATAATTTGATAATCCTGCAAAATATTTTTAAAACCACCCGAATCTACTTCCACATTACAAAAGCTCATGTAAAGCGACTGAAAAAAGGCTTTACCATAAACATTGAAAATCCCAGAACAAACGGCATGATAAACAAGTATCCGGATATTGCCTTACGCCTTTGAAGACCCCTCAATTTCTTCTGTTTCTTCATAGTCAAATCCTTTCTAATCTTCCAATAAATCTTGTTTCGGTTTATCGAACCACAACATAATCTCTTGCAGGAACCACAGTTCCATCGTCTGCCTGCAGCTCATCATAACTGTAATTTACATAAACCTTCGTGCCGTCCTCGTAAATCTACAAGTCAGTTCACTCGTTACATACTCATGTCCCACCATCTTCTGGTTAAATGTGTGACCCAATTCCTCTTGTATCGAGTATATATCTCCAGCATTTCATCATGCCATGCGGAATAATCTGCACCAAAATACTCTGTATATAGCGTATTCTGTAACTCAAATGCTGATTCTTTCATAAAAGTAAAAGCTAAACCGGCTCCATACTCCGCAGAATTCAAAAGCTCGTTCTGTGTATTCTGTGTCAAATTGAGCGCTTCTCCGGTATAATTGACATAGCCATGAATTGCCAGCTGATAAAATGGAATTTTCTTATCAATGATCGAATATTCGGTTACCTTCCAGATCCATATTTGTGACCATATCCGCATAAGCAACTGCATAATCATTGCCCATATTGATCATTATATCCGTTCCATTATCATCAAGGCTCTTCAGCTTTTCTGCCTGCTCTTCCATTGCCATCTGTCTGGTGGTAGGATCTTTCTGGTAAAAATCAGAGGATAATTCATAGCCTATATCACTAAAAGAAACACCTGCGTGATAACCATTTGCGGCATCTGCCAGATTATCCATCATTTCATATACCAGATCAGCCTTTAACAGATAGAACGGATCTCTGTCTTCTTCTGCCTTTTCGTAAGTGACTGTGTCATACACATTCAATTTCGCGCTCTCTTGCTTACAAATTTCGCTGCATCTGTATAAACAAAGAATCCATCCGTGATACCACTGTCCATCGCATAATTTGTAATGCCATTGAGATAAACGGCAATGCCCTTTTCTTCTGCTGAATCGATCATGTTCTGCAAATCCTTTTTGCTTCCCAGATCAGAGATCAGATTCACCGAATCCAGCATTTTCTGCTGTACTCCGCCATTCATCCAGCCGGACAGCTTCACAGACATATTACTTAAACCTTCCCCATAAAGTTCTTCCACCATCTCCTGGGCTTCTTTGTATGTGGTCAGTTCCAACGGACTGGACACCGGAACACCAAATACCTGTTTGACTTTATCTACCGCTCCGATAATTTCTAAAGCTACCGGAGTTTCTGTATCGTCATTCACCGTAAGGTAATCGCCATACTTATCTTTCAGATAACTGCGATAGTCCTCCGCCATATCTACATAGTCCCCGGAATCAATAAAGCTGTATCTCTGTACGATTCCTTCCCCCTCGGCAGTTCCATCTTCGTATACGAACATGGACTGCGTACTTCTGTCTGAAACATCGTACTGTTCCCTGTGCAATACAGAATATACTGCATTCACATAATTGTAACTGTGGCTTCTTCCACTGATATCCGCCTGAATGGATGCATACGGCACCCCATCTTCAAGCATACAGATAAAAGAGGAATCATTTTTCGACTCGCCAAAAACATTGAAATAGGTTCGCGTATCATGAACAACGGCGTCTCTGTCCTGTCCCATATCCCAGCCATATACATTTGAATAATAACTGTTTTGGCTGGTCTTACCGTTATTAAATTCGATCAGTGCGCCACCGCCTTCGGGCACAAATAAGAAACCTTCATCTGTTGTTCCGGACGCTCCAAAATAAGGAAGCACGCTCAAATAATAGATGGGATAATCCTCTTTATATTCCAGATCGTCAAATGGGACCTCCACGATCAGATCATCTCCGTCCAAACGGTAAATCACACTTACATTAAATACCGATTTTTCTGAGACTTTTTCCTGCTTGTCTTTTTCCTTGTCTTCCACATACTCTTCATAGGTATACCCAGCTTCTTCAAAATACTGCTGCAGTTTTGTTTGAATACTGGCTTTTACATTATCACGCAGGACATAGATCACCGTAGTCTCCATCGATGGATAACGTGCTGTCAATTCATCTTTTGCAGCCTTATCACTCTTGCTAAGATCGTTGATGTCCAATTTCTTATAATATTCGCCAATCATAAGGCTTTCTCTCTGCCCCATTTTGCTCAAATATTCTTCCATACGATCCTCTTCCATAACAAGAGGAACCACATATTCCTGTTCCAGATCACCGATAGAATAATTCACCTTGATATAGCCATCGCCGGTTTCAATCTCATAAATACCTTTTGCAATACTGTATTCATAGTTATCAAGAAGGGCATCTACACCATTCTGAGTGCTATAAGTTAAAAGCACTGTGGACTGCAGTTTATTTTTTTCAATCTCAAGGGCCGCACTGTCTTCTGCAGCTCCCTCCGGATTGGAAGTCCATGTTTCTCCGGTCTCTTTCATCGTAACAGAAAACTGAGTAGTAAGAGAATTCATGGAAAACAGCAATTTATCATTTTCCAGAGTAATCTCCGTTTCCTCCCCTTCATATCCGTTTACTCTGACAACCTCTTCCGGTTCTGCTTCTCCCTGCGAAAAACTGATGACCAAAACACCTATCAGGATAATAGCAGGATAATGAACGGAACGATCAGACTCTTTAACTGCCTGAAAAGCGCAGCCTGAAATTCTGCCTTTCTAACTGATTTTTCTTTCTTCATGTCTCTTCTTCCTCCAACCTGCTACATTCTGAATAGAATCTCACGTATCAAAGATATGAAATATGACACGCCCTGGCTAATCATACTGAAAAAAATCAACAGAATAAAAACCATTACAAGCATTGCAAAGATGGTTGCTATGGTAAAAAGCACTGTTTTACTCACCGAATATTCATGGATCTGCATCATGGCTGATATAATCAGCAAGGCTGCCCATACAATTGATAATCCGCTCAGTACCGTGTAGAACGCACCTTCATCCACAGTTACCATATTGCTTAAAATAATCAGTGGAAATTGAATGAGCGGATATGGCGTTAATGCATAACAAGTTGCCATATATATCTGATTCAGACGTCCCTTACCATTAAACAACGTTGTCAATGCCCAGTTTCCCACACACCAGAGAGCAAGAGGAAAAACGATACTCGCTATATGGATCAGCAGATTTTCCTCCGGCCAATATACCTGATTAAACAGGAAACTTGTATACTGCAACTTAAATAGATTAGCAAGCAATGTTAAAAGCAATATGGTATTTGCCGCTGCTATGGATCCTCTCTTTTCATGAGTCAAATCCCAAAATCCATCCAACGGATGTGTAATGCAATATAGGGCAAACTTCAATGTTTCCAAATAATGTTCATACGTTTCCTTTTTTTTCAGTGAAGCTAACATGCCTGCCTCCGTTCTGTTTTTCATATCCTATTGCTTATAATCTCTAAAGATATCTGCCTGATCAATTTCATGCTTGATCGCTTTTATTTTACCCACCAATAACGGGATACAAAGCACTGCGAATACTATGATAAAAATAACACCGATATGCTCTTCTACCCATTCCTTACGATACTGCTTAAATGCCTTTGAATAGTTTTCATCGTCCCATTTCAGTCTGAAATAATCCAATGCTTCTTCATATTCTTCCTGGCGAAGCAGAGAACGTCCGATACCGATGTATGCACGATCATAGTTACCATTCAACTCCAGAACTTTCTGCCAGCTGTCACCGGACTCAGCATACTCACCTGCCTGAAACTGATCGATCGCCTGATAAATATACTTACCAAATTCCGTAGGTGTAAATATCGCCAGACTGTTGTCCTGTTGATCCAAGACCAGTAAATCATATCCCATATGATCAATGGCGCTTGGAAGTTTGAAATACCCGTCCATATTACCGTTTCCGCCGAACGCAAACAACATACGCCCCTGATCGTCATAAGCAAATAAACGGCCTCTTACTTTATCTAATCCCACATATACATCATTATCAAACGCTGTGATATCTGTGATCAAAGAAGGACCGGAATATCCGCCGCCATCCCCCCAATAGATATCACCAATAATATGCCATTCACCATTTCGGATCAGAATATCGCTTCCCATCATATTCAGGCGGCGAATTGGATCTGCAGTCCCATCCTCCAATGTTGACTTTGTAACATGAGTCGTACATGCATAAATAAATCCTTCATAATCCATATAAATGTTGTCGTATTCGGTTGGTACAAAAGATTCCATCTGTTCTCTCTGTGCCTGTGTAGCAAAGCGCTTCCAGATGTAATCCGTCCAATCATAGGTGACTTCCGTAGCTCCTATAAAACCGGAAAATTCCCCGTCTGCTTCGAATTTGATCAAGCCCTTATTCACATTGGTTGCCACACAATATACACGGCCCGCAGTATCGATCGCAAGCTTGCAAGGCAGGAAACTTAAATCCTGGTCAAAAGTAGCATCCACAGGCTTTGTAAATTCCATGACGTAATTCAGATCCATATCCAGCTTCAATATCCGGCTATTATTCGTGTCAGCAATAAATATGTAACCATCATCTGTAACCGCCACATCCTGCGGAGAGGAAAAGGTTTCCGGTCCCTCACCGCCCTTAAAGCTGTCAATCACACGAATCAATTCCAGAGTCTGGGAGCCGGTTCTTTGAATTTCCAGAATTCTGTTATTACCGGTATCGCAGATATAAATCATATCTTCATACACAAACAAACCGGATGGGGTTTTCAATCCTGTCTCCAGACCAAAATCTACGGCTGAATATACACCAGACACTTCATATGCATCCGGAGAATACTGTATATCTCCCCAGTAATCATAGTTGTACGTATAACCCTCATCTGCATAAACTGCCATAGCGGAGCTTAGTGCTATCATCATACCGATCAGCAGTGCGCTAAGTCTTTTCATTGTTTTTTTCATAACCTGCACCAACCTCCTTAATCTTTCAAACCGGAACTTGCCATTGTCTCCAGGATCTGACTTTCTGACAATATGAAAATAAGGATCGGTACTGCCATAACTACTACCGTAACTGCCGCTGCCTGACCGGTTCTTGCAATACCACCGCTCTGAATCTGCTGCAAAGCATAGACCAGGGTTTTTTTCTCCTCGGAATAAATGAAAGTCGCCGCCTGATTATTCCAAAGTCCCTGTACAGAGAAAATAATCATTGTCAGCCACGCCGGTTTTACATTCGGCATTACGATACTGATAAATACCTTCCACTCATTTGCACCATCAATCTTGGCCGCCTCGATCAGAGACATTGGTAATCCTTCCATAAACTGTTTCATAAGAAACAATCCCATGGGAGACGCAAACGCCGGAATAATAATTGCCCAGTATGTATCAATCCATCCCAATTCGTTGATGATCAAATAGTTGGGAATTGCCGTTATATAACCACTGAACATCAACGCGACTGTAACGAGTTTGAAAAAGGTCTTTCCCCCGGGAAAGTCATACTTCGCCAACACGAAGGCAGCCATGGATGCCAGGATCAGGTGTCCCGCTGTACCTACAACCGTAATAAATACCGTATTGAACACATATCTGGGAAATGTAACCCAACTCTTTCCCATGGTTACAAATAAATCTGAAAAGTTATCCAGTGTAGGATTCTGAGCAAAAACCTTTGGCGGAAACATAAACAACTCATCCAGCGGCTTCAATGCATTGTTAATAGCAAACACTAATGGAAATACCATCATTAATGCTACCAGTATCAAAAAGAAGTAGATGATAAAATCTCCAATCCTGGAACGATTCGGCTGTCTTCTTTTTAATTTTACTAAATTCTTTTTTGTCACATTTGCTTCTTTTTTCTGTTTCTTCATATCAGGTTCCCACTCTTCTTAACATGCTTTGAATTGCCTTATTACACAAAATCATAATCAAAAACAACAAAGTTGCAATTGCAGATGCATAACCCATTTCAAATCGGGAATAGCCGTAGTCAAACAAATGGGTGACAACTGTTCGCGCTGCATAATCTGTACTCGGATAGCCGCAAAGCGCCATGGTTACATCGCAAACACCAAAGACTGAGTAATGGACATTACCGCGCCAAATAACAACATCGGTTTCATATTCGGCAGTGTGATGTACCATAATTCCTGCCAACGATTTCGAATACCGTCCACATAACCTGCTTCATACTGAGCACGGTCAACCCCCTGCAGACCTGCTACAAAGGAAAGGAAGCCGGTACCCAAACTCATCCATAAAATAACCAGCATACAAATCGGAAGCATGTAATCCGGATCCGTCAGCCAGAGGATCGGCGAATTAATAATACCCATATTCATCAAAGCTGCATTTACATATCCGTATGCGTCGCCTCTGAAGAAGATAGAAAAAATAACGTACGCGTTGCCCGCAATGGAAGGAGCATAGAACACAACAACAGCAATCGTTCGAACCCATCGTGGCAATTCGTTGATCAGCCATGCAAACAGGAAAGAGGCGATATAGCCCAACGGTCCTGTGATAACAGCAATGACAAACGTATTTTTTACACCGATCAGAAATACATCATCCTGTAAAATTAAGTTGATATAATTCTGCAGCCCGACAAACTTGGGAGATTCCAGAATGTTGTAATAAGTAAAACTGTAAAAAATAGAGGTTATAACCGGCAATATGTAAAACAAGGCAAATATTATTGCATACGGCGCCAGAAACGCATAACACATTTTACTCATTTTGGCCTTTTTTATCGCAACCTTCATATTATGCCTGCGCAACATGAAATATCTGCGGATATATTCTTTCATTTCTTACTTACCTCCTATTCCAACGGCAGACCAAACTCTGAACGTTTCTTGGCAATTTCTTCATTAATGGTAATGGTATAATCAATAATTGTCTCTCTCGGATCTTCCTGGTCATTAATAACCTTTCGAACCGCATTTGTTATATGCCGTCCCGTATAGTATCCGCCAGGGATTTCACGAATTCCTACCGTTTGACGCCACTGCTCTGTTAATACTTCAATATCATCTGCAGTCCATGCCAGCTGGCTGAACGCATTTATATTTGCGGTTGCATATCTTGCAGAAGATCCGAGCAACGCTTCAATTTCACGGCCAAAACGTACCTGCGTGTCCGAACTTGCCCACCATTTCATGAATTCCCACGCTCTCTGTTTTGTATCCTCATCATCAGAAGCAATCATCATTGTCCCACTGCCGGTAATAAAGTCGGAACGATCGATGTAAGTATTACCATTTTCATCTGTTTTTTCAGTACCAGGAATTAATGTAAAGTCCCATAAGCCTTTAATCTCCGGCGCAGATACCATCAAGTATTGTACGTCGAATAGCTCGCAATACCGATAGGCATTTCACCAGAACGGAACCGGCTGACAAAATCAAAATAGGTAGGAATTCCATAATCCGTAAAGAATCTGGTATATACATCAAACGCTTCAACACCCGCTTCATCGTTGATCTCAGCTTTGGTTCCTGCTTCGTTGTACAAATCTCCGCCGTACTGGTATAGCAAACTGAAATATAAGGACAGGTCTGCTGCGTTGGATGCAATCGTTGTGCTGGCGCTTGCGCTGCCGCTGCTGCCTGCCGCCGATGGAATGCCGATGGACATATTGTTGCCCTGAATGGTAGGAAGCATTTCAATCAAATCCTGCCAGGTCTGGGGAACTTCCAGTTCCAATTGTTCCAAAACATCGGTTCTATAGAACATCACATTAAATGTCTGCGTTTCAGGAATCGCATAAATTGCACCGTCGAGGCAATACTGTTGATATGAACTTTCTGTATAGCTACTCAAAACCTCTTGATAATCTTCAAACTGAGTAAGATCTTCAGCTGCTCCACGAAGCGCATAGTTCACAGGCTGGTCAGCTCCGACGGAAAGAACCACATCCGGTCCTCTTCCTGCCATAACTGCACTCAGCAAAGCATTAGCCGCTACAACTTCCACATTGACCTTAATTCCCGTATCAGGAGTAAAGGTATCGTCCACCATGGATTTCAAAATAGTGCCCTGGTCACGACCGCTCAGGATCCAAACCGTAACTACTTCTTCATCATTCTCCTCATAGACATCACCAACCGCATCATAGTCAACGTAGAAAGTTGCCGCAAATGCTTTGATCTCATGCCACATTTTAGAGAAGAAGTTCGCTTCGTCTTTTTCCGGTTCTGTATCTGTGCTGGTAATTACCAGATAATCGATATCCAGTTTCGTTTCACCCATATTCAGAACCGCAGTACCGAGAGAAGTAATATTGTCTTTAAATGTTGTAAACTCTTCCGTAATCTTGTTCGGCTTTTCTACAAATCGCTCCAGCTGCTGCGCAAGAGTCTGCGCCGTCGCAATCTTATCGGCTTTTTGTCCCGTATAAGCAACCATTTCATCTACAATCTTGTAGAGGCGTTTGGATTCCAGATCCATAGCTTCCATCACTTCCGGATATACCTGATCAATATTGTAATCGCGGTATTGATCCGGCGTTGCTCCGGTATATACCAAAAGTTTCCTGTAAATCTGATTCAGACGATAAATAGAATCTTCCAGTTCTTCCAGCAGAATACCGGAACCGCCCAATGTAGCTTCCAGACGAATGGTATGTGTTCCTTCTGTAAGATAAATTTTATACGGATTTCCATCTGCATCTGCGAGAGTCAGATTGTTCCAGTCATTCTCATATTCGAAGGAAATCTCTTCCATTTCTTCAAATGGGATTTCTCCATCGATATATACCGTTCTGGAAGATACACTGCCGCGGGCATAATTCTGTCTTCCCTTAACAGTAATATTGTAATAACCGTCCTCCGGAACCGAAAACTCCCATTCGATCCACTGGCCTGCACTGCACCATGTTTCTCCGCCTACATAATTCAGAATTGTATTCGTCACACTGTATGGCTGAGTGTTCGGCGCCGATTTGTCATATTTCGCATACAGAGATGATTCTGATCGTATCGTCGAATCCTCTCCCTGTACCACCTGCACATAATTAATATTGGTTTCTGAATTTCCTTCCCCCGGACAGTTTGCCAGATATTCTTCGTATGTAACGGAATCATCGATTGCAGCCAGTGTGAGTTTTTTCAAAACCATGGGTTCGTTTACACCTTCCATGGTGATCGTATTCTCTCCGGCTTCAAAATAAAACTGATAAGGATTTATGATATATCCCATATCATCTTTGCAGAAAGTGCTCTGCCATTTGTAAACTTCCACCTGCGAAGGACGAATTTCATTTCCCTGATTGTCTACCTTAGGTTCTGAGGCGTCTGTCCAGGTTCTTGTAAAAATAATGTTTCCCGCATCATCAAACGGAAGTTCTCCATTGATGTATACAGAACGTTCGATCGCAACCCCTCGGGACTCTACTGTTATATACTCCAGATAAAGGTTGTAGAAACCTGCCTCAGGAACATTTACCTTCCAGGTAACCGTGGATTCCGTATCTGTATAAAGAGCTTTCTCTTCCCCCTCATAATTTTCATATACTTCTACGCCTTCCCCTTCCATGTAAGCAAACAGATCCACTTCTATATCTTCGGCAGGACATGCTGCATCTTCATGGGCATTCAAATACTTTGTATATGTACCTTCTCTGACGGCGCCTTCTACATCAGCGCTCAAGTCGACCCCTTCATATTTCTGTTGAAAATTTTCCACCGGTCTCAAGTTCAATAATACACAAATAACAAGTACTATCAGGACACCGATTATAATAATTGCTTTTTTTACAGACCCCTTCATAAATGCCTCCATGACTTCTACTAAAATAATAGTAATAATATATTTGTCTCTTGTATTTGTATTTTACTATGATTTTTAACATATTGCTTCTTAGTTTTTGCTATTCGTTCTTCATCCTTTGCTCACTTTTTGTTCAAATTTACTTTTTATCTATTTATTATTGCCTTATTTGCGTCAAAATGTTACACTTATCTTATAAAATCATTGTGTATTTCATTTCTTTTTTGTGCTTTATTTATAATATTCACCAAATTAGGCGAGCGACCAAAAAACGCAAAATTTAATTATTCTTATTTTGCTATTATAGGAGGAAGTATGACGAAACTTTTTAACGGAAATCATTTAGATCTATACAGTATCAACAGCGATTTTACCGGTTCCAGATATTTCACAATAGATCAGGAAGAAGTAGAATTCCATAACGCTACTACTATACGCATCTGGTTCAATGAACAATCGGCGGACTTCCCTTCCCACTGGCATACCGCCATGGAAATTCTGATGCCGGTTGAAAATTACTACGATGTCATCGTTAACGACAGCAGCTATCACCTGCTGCCTGGTGAAATTTTAGTAATTCCTCCCGGCGAACTCCACGAACTGATTGCTCCGAACGAGGGGAAACGATTCGTTTTCCTGTTTGACATCACTTTAATTACCAAACTGAAAAGTTTCTCCGGCATTCAGTCCCTCCTGGCGCAGCCGCTTTATGTCACTCCCGAAACTTATCCTAAAATTTACAACGACATATACCAGTTGCTTACGCAGATGTGCAACGAATATTTCAGCCAAAAAGAATACAGCGAACTGATCATTTACTCTCTGCTTATCAATTTCTTTGTCAAATTTGCCTACAATCGCATCAACGCAGAAGCTTTGTTTCCAAAGGTTCAATTAGATAAACAGAAAGAATATATACAGAAATTCAACGCTCTCATGACCTACATAGACACGCATTATACGGAAAATTTAGATCTTGAGACCGTTGCCAAATCTGTCGGTTTTAGTAAATATCATTTCTCCAGACTGTTTAAGCAATATACTAATTTCACTTTTGGAGACTACTTATGTTACAGACGCATCAAAGCCGCTGAAGAACTTCTGGCCAACGCTGACCTCTCCATTACCGAGGTTGCTATCCAGGCAGGATTTCCCAGTATCTCCACTTTTAACCGGCTCTTCAAGCAGCACAAAAGCTGCACTCCCAGCGAGTATCGTTCCAAAGAACATACTTTTCATAACCCATAAAGCAAAACACCCCCAAACCCTGCCGCTTGTGCAGATGTTTGGGGGTGTTTTATTTTACGACCGCAGTGCATTTAAAAATTCATTCCTGTGTATCTTTTGTTTTCCATTCGACAAGTATTATCTGTATATAAATTCAGAAAATCCCGCACTGCCTCCAATTTCCTTTGTAGCGTATATGAACAATCCAAACCGACAGCCGGTAAAATGATCCATCTTGAAATACAGCTTCTGGCTGATTCCTATCTGTTTCCAACCTTCTCCTGCATCATAATAGAATCTTGCTTCATCTTTCATGTTTTCAAATTCTGCTTCCACCCTGAATTTCACGTGATCTGTATGGATTTCCACTTCTTCCTGCAGAATGCCTGCCTGCGTGTCCTTCTCCATTCCCTGCAGAGATGCGTTATCCGCCGGGCGGTTCTTCATTACTGCAAACAATTTTCCGTTCTTCTTTGTGACAGCCACAAGACCGTAACATCCCTGTAATGCACAAAGTCCTGCATAATCACCGTCTTTCAGCAAAGAAGCATCTACCGTTACCTCCCCAACACAGCCCGGAAAACGCATTCTCTGCGTCAGGGTATTTTTCGCCTGTGTTACATTTTTGCAGAGCTTATCCGTGGTAATTTCCACTGTTCCAGTCTCGAAATCTCTTTTGATCAGAGACAAATCCGGTTCATGGTTGATCTGCCAGCAGCTTTTCAACCCAAAACTGTCATAATCATACTGTTTCGTCATTCTTCCGGATGCCTTTACCTCTCCATCCACAGAGAAACCGCCCTTAAAATCATCACTCTGTACCAAAGGAAGATATTCATATCCCGGTCTGGTACTTACCGTTTCAAAATCAGCCGGTACTTTTCCGTCCACACCAAACACCGGATAATCCTCTTCCCATCGGATCGGAACCAGTACCGGAATACGCCCCACTGCCCCTCTGTCCTGAAACAACACTGCATACCATTTCCCATCCGGAGTGTCTACAATTCCTCCCTGGGCAACTCCCTGATTACAATATCCCATATCATCATTCAGCACATCGCCGCCTGTGAATTCTCCTTCCAGAGAATCCGACACGAAACATGCCTCCACCCGTTTCCACTCTTTTCTCAGAGAGTGAATAAAGAACAGATAGTATTTACCGTTTATTTTATAAAAATGAGTACCTTCATAACCAAGGCCGGGATGTCCTTCGTCCTTGACAACAATTCTGTCGATACCGCCTTCTTTCGGACCGCTCAAATCCGCATCCAATTCCTGCAGACGAATGTATTTGTTTCCCGATGCTATGTAGACTCTGTCATCATCATCAAACAAAATGGAACAGTCATGATAAAAGCCCTTGATATAACTCTTTTTCCACGGTCCTTCGATAGAAGGCGCTGAATAAATGTATGTTTTCCCGGTATCATTTGCCACAAAACACACATAAAAGATTCCTTTATGATAACGCAGGGAAGCCGCCCACATTCCCTGTCCGTATATATTTTCCTCCCCTTCTATTTTCTGTCCCGGAGTGGAATCCAATACATCATAGACATAGGATGCATGCTCCCAGTTTACCAAATCGTAAGACCGCAGAATTTCACATCCAGGCATAAAGTGCATCGTTGTGCTGACCATATAGTAAGTATTATCGACTGATGACATCCGGATCCGGATAATCCAAACGGGTGAAGTAGGATTTATTTCCTGATTTCCTGTATTATTCATAGTTTATCTCTCTCTATTATACT
>ENA-OQCE01000433-OQCE01000433.1-human-gut-metagenome-genome-assembly--contig:-NODE-433-length-20236-cov-2.919439_pt1 | contig 20236 bp, 32 predicted proteins | sample MGYA00242495_ERZ504572 | MGnify/ENA primary metagenome ERZ504572 (study PRJEB26092, sample SAMD00036228) | human gut metagenome | host: Homo sapiens | study: EMG produced TPA metagenomics assembly of...
TGTAGGTGAACTCGCCCTTGATGGGTCCCTGCGGCCGGTGAGCGGTATTCTGCCCATGATTTTACGAGCACGGGACGAAGGGCGGGGAAGCATCTTTATTCCCGCAGCAATGCCGAGGAAGGGGAACTCGTAGATGGCATCAATGTTTTTACGGCCCATCATTTAAGTGAGATTGTCCGTCATCTCAAAGGGGAAGCGGCACTTTTGCCGTTAAAAAAATGCCTGCGGTTTTCTGAAGAGGAAATTCCGACAACTGTCGATTTTTCCGATGTCCAAGGACAGGTCGTGGCCAAAAGGGCCCTCGAAATCGCAGCCGCCGGCGGACATAATATCCTTATGGTAGGCGCGCCTGGCGCAGGTAAGACTATGCTGGCACGGCGTCTTCCGACCATTCTGCCGCCTATGACTGAGGAAGAAGCCCTTGAGGTTACAAAAATCTATAGTATTGCTGGTCTCCTCAGTCATCGCCATGGCATTGTCATGGAACGACCCTTTCGCAGTCCTCATCATACGGTTTCAAACAGTGCCTTATAGGCGGCGGCAGTATCCCCAAACCGGGGGAAGTGACCTTAAGTATCATGGGGTACTCTTTCTTGATGAACTGCCGGAATTTACTCGCAGTTCCCTGGAGGTTCTCCGGCAGCCGCTGGAGGACCGGATTGTTACCATCAGCCGCGTTCAGGCAACACTGACTTTCCCTGCTGATTTCATCTTGGTAGCAGCCCAGAATCCCTGCCCCTGCGGCTTTTGGGGAGAAGAGGACGGCATCCATCAGTGTACTTGCCGGCCCGGGGATATCCAGCGTTACCAGAAAAAGATCAGCGGGCCTCTCTTGGACCGCATTGACATCCAGATCCACGTGCCCCGTCTGCAGTACAAGGAAATGAAGGGGACCCGCCCAACGGAAAGTTCAGCCGCTATCAGAAAGCGCGTGGTTGCCGCCCGGGCGCGGCAGCAGGAACGGCTCCGAGGGACCCATAAGTTCTGCAATGCCAGTATGGGTCGTAGGGAAGTGAAGGCTTTTTGTCCCCTTACGGAGGGCGCTGAAAAGATGCTGGAATCCTATTTTACGGCGTTGGGGCTCAGTGCAAGAAGCCACGACCGAATCATCAAGGTCGCCCGAACCATTGCTGACTTGGATGAAGCCGAAAAAATAGATGAATCCCATTTGGGGGAAGCCATTCAGCTGCGGACCAGCATTCAGTCTTGAGGAAGGAATTGCATGATGCTTCTGACCCTTTTTTATATTCTTGCAGGACTTTGCACGGGAAGCTTCCTCGCACTTTGCGCGGACCGGCTTCCGCGTGGGGAAAGCCTCTTTTTTCCAGCTTCTCATTGTGATGCCTGCGGTCATCGGCTGGGCTTTTTTGATTTAATCCCGCTGTGGAGCTATCTTCGCCTCGGCGGCCGCTGCCGCTACTGTCTAGCGCCGCTTAAAAAGGATCTCTTATGGTGGGAAGTCGGGATGGGGGCTCTTTTGCCCTCCTTGGAAGGGGCACTGCTCCATCTCCTTTGCTTTTTCTTACTTTTTATCTCTTTTCTTTTCTTGTTCTCATTTCGGTCATGGATGGGAAGGAAAAATTTGTCTATGATGCATCCCTCCTCTTTTTGATTGGCGGGGCTCTATTCCATCTTTTGTTCGGTGCATCCTTCTTTCGTATGGTGGGAGGCAGCTTGTTTTTGGGACTTCCGCTGTGGATGATTTATGGCTTATCCCGCGGCCGCATGGGTTTTGGTGATGTAACCCTCGCTTTTTCCCTCGGCCTTTTTCTTGATGGGGAGCGCAGTCTCCTGACCCTTTTTCTTGCCTCTCTCTTAGGCATTGCTTTTTCCGCCCTGATGATGGCCTTGGGCCGCCGTAAGTGGCGAGATCCTCTGCCATTTGCCCCATTTTTGTGCACGGCTGCCTTTTTTCTTTTCGTGCGTCCTGATGTGGCCCGTCTTTATTTCCAGCTCTTTTTGTTCTAATCCCTTTCCACTACGCCCTGTTGTAAGGAGACGTTCCCATGCATGCCATTTTGCTTTACTTTCTTAATCTGTTTCGTCCCTATCCGCAAAAGATGACGGTTCTCTTCCTTCAAAAGGAAGCTCTTTGTCTTGCGGCGTTCGCAAAGGGAAGAAGCGAAACCTATGAAATCCAGCGTTATGCAGCGGCTGCTTTGCCCCCTCCATTATCTGGAAAGAAACGCTGGGATGATCCGGGTGCCATGGCGGCGCTTATTCGGGAAATCTGTCAGCATAAAGGCATTCCTTTGAAGGCCCTTGCTATTGTCCTTTCCCATGGGGATGGGTTCCTCTCTCAGTTGGAACTCCCGGAACTGCCGGAAAAGGAGTGGAAGGATGCCGTATTATGGGAGGCTCTCCAGTATGTCCCGTATGAAGAAGGAACCTTCGGACCAGTCCTTGAAGTCATGGGGAAAAAAGGATCGCCTCTTTCCGCCCTCATCGCCGCGGCGCCTCTTGTGGAACTGGAGTTTTTTGAATGTCTTGCAGACATGCTTTCCTGCTGCTTGGTAAAAATTGAACCAATGGCACTGTCCCTGGGGCGGCTCCTTCCTGAGACGGAACGCGGGACGGCCCTTGTTCTTTCCCGAGAAGGGACGGGTGGAACCTTGACTGCCTATGAAAAAGGACTCCCCATAGCGAGTGAAACCTGGGACACCTTGCCATCTGCCAAAGTCTATGGACCCTATTATGAAAAGGAAAAGGCTGCTGGCCTTTCCCCGGAAGAAGAGGCTCAGCGCTGGAAATCCCAAGTCAAGCATCTCACCTCTTATTTGGATGAAGCCATGGAGCTTTCCTTTACGGATCTTTTCGTATGGGGAGAAAAGGAAGCTGAGGACGCCTTCCTTTCCACCCTTGCTGAAGTGACGTCCCTTGCCGTACACAATTTCCCAAGCTCCGGTTTTGGCATGGCTGCAGAGCGTTTTGAACAGGCGCACTGGAAGCTTGACCGACAGAAGATCCTACCCCTTCTAGGAGCCGCACAGAAAGGAAGTCCCCCTTATTATCTTGATCTGCAAGCCGGACGTGATAAGGAAAAGTGGCTTCCTCGTCGTTTTATAGAGCCTTTGACAAGGGCCCTTGCTGCTATGACTTGCGTTTTGGCCGTTTTTCTTTTTTCGTCTCATCTTTACCTTGTCCATGAAAAAAAGCAGCTTCTCGAGCAAAAGCGGGCGATTTCCCTTTGGAAAGACCGGCTTTTTCAGCATCGGAGGACGGAACAAAGCATCCATACTTTGACAGAACTTCTTTCAGAGGCGGAAAAACGGACGCTGTCTTGGCACACTCTTTTGACGGAACTGGGCACAAGCTTCCCAGTGAATGTGTTCTTGAAAGCGTGGAGGACCGCCGCTCATCCAAAGGTGCCATCCTTGAAATCAGGGGAAAGACAAGAAAGCGGCAGCCTCTGTTTATTTGGACGAAGGATCTTTCCCGTTTGCCTGCGGTCAAAAAAGTGACGCTGGGAGATATGGAAGGCAAAGATAGCCAGGATAAGACAGGTAAGGCCCTTGATTTTACTGTCTTGATCCATTTGGAGAAAGGAAGGACCCATGATGGAACGGACTGAGTCCTGCTTTTTTGTGAAGCAAAGCCTTCCCAAAGGTCTTATGGGAGCCTTCCTGCTTTTTTGCGTGACCTTTCTTATGTTTCTTTTTGTGGAGGGCGCATTCTTTTATCCCCGTTATGGATTTCTGCAGCAGCTTCGTAAAGAGAATCAGGAGGTCTTGTTTTTTATCGTCATTATGACGCGGAAGGGAAAATCGTCTTTATGGTCAGCTTGCGGCCTTGGAAAAAGAGGTCCCTCCTGAGCGTTCTACTTCCCAAATCCTTCAGGCACTGACTCAATGGGGGGAGGCAAGCGGCTGTCGCCTGCTTTTTCTTCGTTCGGGTCCTGTAAAGGAAAAAAATGGCGTCATGGCACAGACTGTCGAGCTTTCTTTAGAAGGAAGCTATTTTGAAATCTTGGTTTTTTTTGAACTCTTTGAGCAAAAAGGACAAGGCATGCACGCGGAGGAAACCCTCTTGAAACGGAGCGAAAAAGGGAATAAGTTGATATTTCAAACTAAAATTGTTCACTTTGCAACGGAAATTGTAACGATATAGAATCATTTCCCTAACGATTGACCAAAATCCCAAATGATGAGATAATAAACAATAGAGCGCTATGCCCTATAAATATTCGTTATATAATGAGTTCCATGTAAGATGGATTGGGCACGGAAAGGCCCACATCGAGGGGAGGATTTATTCTATGTCAATCAGCTGTGTAGCACCGCATGCACAAGGGAAATCAGCAAAGGACCGTATTTTTGGTGCCAGCGAAGCGGCCCAGAATCGGATCAAGGAAATTGGCGCAGATAAGGTCACAAATTCCACGATTGGCGTGATGCTGGATAATGATGGCAATTTTGTTGTACTGCCGACGGTTGCCAAAGTCTATCATAGTTTGTCCGATGCGGAACTGTTTAGATACGCACCTATTACAGGACTCCCGGAATTCCTGGATCTTGTCCAGGGTGCCTGTTTTGGCCAGTCCCGTCCGGATGGCTGCTACACGGCTGCAGTTGCAACCGCTGGCGCAGCGGTGCCGTCCATCACTGCATCTGGAACTACACGATGCCTGGTGATACGGTGCTTACAAGCGCTTGGTATTGGGGCCCTTACAAGACCATGTGCCGCGATATGAACCGCAATTTTGACACCTATCCCATGGTGACAGAAGACCACCGGTTCAATTTGGAAGGACTTCGGGAAAAAGTACAGGAGCTTCTCAAGAAACAGGACCGTGTCCTTGTCATCATCAACACGCCGGCCCATAATCCGACAGGATTCAGCCTGACGCCGGAAGATATTGAAAATGTGCTTCACATGTTGGAAGATTCCATCAAGGGAACAAATAAAAAGGCTGTCCTTGCCCTTGATGTAGCCTATATTGACTATGCCGGTGAAAGGGAAGAGGTCCGCAAGATCTTCAAGAAGCTCAGCCATTTGCCAGAAAATATTTTTGTCTTGATCTGCTACAGCCTTTCCAAGAGCTTTTCCATGTATGGACAGCGCAGCGGCGCCCTCATCGGTGTTTCTTCCAGCAAGGATCAGATCCAGGAATTCGTGGACGTCAATAAGTTTACGAGCCGCAGCACCTGGTCCAACTGCAACCGCGGTGCCATGGATACGCTTGCCACCATCTACAAGGACAAAAAGCTTCTGGATGATATCCAGAAAGAACGGAACCATTACTATAAGATGATTCAGGAACGGGGCGATGTCTTCACGAGGGAAGCCCAGGAATGCGGCCTCAAGATGATGCCTTATATTTCCGGCTTCTTCCTGTCCATCCCGGCAAAGGATTCGGAGGCAGTCTGCAATAAGCTCCATGAAGACAATATCTTCTGTGTGCCGCTTGCAGCTGGTGTCCGTGTTGGACTTTGCTGTACACCGCTCAGTAAAATCTACGGTATGGCCAAGAAAATCAAGAAAGCCATGGATGCCGTTGGTGAATAAGTTCGTCAAAAGGGGTGTTGCGTGAGGCAGCACCCCTTTTTCCTTAACGCGATAACTTTAGAAGGAGCTGATTCGATGCAACTCGTTGGACCCGATGGAAAACAAAGAAATTATCAAGAAGGTACACCATTAGTGGACATTGCTCCTGACTATCAGGCAGCGTATGATACTCCTATTGCCTTGGGAGTCCTGAACGGACGGGAAGTTCCCTTGCAAATGATTCCTCAGGAAGGGGATCGAATTTGTTTCCTTGATATGAACAGTGTGGAGAGTTATAATACGTACATCAGCACTTTTTTGTTTGTCCTTATTGCTGCCATGAACCGAGCTCGTCCGCAGGTTATGCTGGAAGTGCAGAATACGTTTGGCAATGCACTTTATTGCGACATCAAGAATAAGATTGTCCTCAGCGATTACGACCTGGCCGATGTGGCTGCCGAGATGAAAGCTATGATCCAGGAAAAGACCCCCATCACGCTTTCCTTTAAGAAAAAGCAGGAAGCCTGGTCCTATGTAAAACCTCGTTTTTATTGTGATCAGGCGCCGCTTCTGTCTGCCTTGCCGGATGATGTGGAGATTCCAGTTTATGAACTGGACGGAGTGAGTGCCTATTTCGTGAACCCCCTTTTGCCTCATTTGGGCTATCTTAAGGAATTTGAACTGATCCGAATGGGGTCGGGAATCCTCCTGCGTTATGGAAAAAGGGGACACTATGACCGCCTTGAACCATTTGCTCGCCGGGATAAATTGGCTGCGGTCTATGCCGATTCTGAAAAGATGGGGCAGCGTCTGCATTGTCCGACGGTTGCTGCCTGAACCAGTTCATCAAACGGGGCAACAGCCGGGAAATCATCCTGGCCTGTGAAGCACAGCATGAAAAAAAGATTGCCCAGATTGCGGATGCCATTGCCAGTGAGGAGCGGGGGGTTCGGTTAGTCCTCATTGCTGGTCCATCCTCATCGGGAAAAACAACTTTTTCCCAGCGTCTGGCCGTTCAGCTGCGCGTCAATGGCATGCGACCCATCCCGATTTCCATGGATAACTATTTCAAGGAACGCAAGGATACGCCGCGTCTTCCTGATGGAAGTTATGATTTTGAATCCTTGGGTGCCCTTGATACGGATCTTTTCAACGAGCAGCTTCACGAGCTTCTTCAAGGAAAAACTGTAACCATTCCTCATTTCAGCTTTCACACGGGGACGGAGCTACCGGGACCAAAAGGAACAGTTGGGAGATGACGGTGTCCTTATTGTAGAAGGAATCCATGGTCTCAACGAAGCGGTCTCGTCATCCGTACCGCGCCGGGAAAAGATGAAGATCTACATCAGTGCCCTGACGCCCCTTTCCTTTGATGACTACAACCGGATTCCCACAACGGATATGCGTCTCTTGCGCCGGATGGTGCGGGATTCACTCTTCCGGTCCCACGATGCTATCACAACAATCCAAAATTGGCATAAGGTGAGGGCCGGAGAGGAAAAATATATTTTTCCTTTCAGTGAAGAAGCCGACATCCTCTTTAATACGACCCTTATCTACGAACTGGCAGTCTTCAAGAAGTATGCTTACCCCTTATTGGAACGGATCCAGCCAGATACAGCAGAGTACACGGTGGCATCCAAACTGAAAAGTATGCTGAGTATCGTTGAACCGATTGATGATGAGCCATTCCCAACAACTCCATCATTCGCGAGTTCATCGGCCATTCTGTATTTGGAGATTTATTGTAAAGGAGAAGGCTCATGTATATTTCTGAACGCACAAAAAAAATCCCCACTTCCCCCATTCGTAAGCTGGCACCAATGGCCAATGCAGCAGAGAAGGCAGGACGCAAGATCTACCATTTGAATATTGGTCAGCCTGATATTGCAACGCCGGACAGCTTCTTTGACGCCGTGAAAAAGTTCCATCCGGCTGTGCTTGAATATGGTAAGTCCCAGGGACAGGAAGGCCTGATCAAGGCTATCCAGAAGTATTACCATGACTGGGGGATGGACTACAATCTAGATGACATCTATGTAACCAATGGCGGCAGCGAAGCCATTGCCTTTGCCGTCATGACGACCTGCGATCCTGGCGACAACATCCTTATGTTTGAACCTTTTTATGCCAACTATAAGAGCTTTGTCGGTGCTTATAATGTTGAAATCAGCGGCGTTCCCACGTCAGCACACGATGGGTACCACCTGCCAGTGAAGCCGAGATCGAAAAGCACATCAATTCCCGGACGCGGGCCATTCTGATTTCAAACCCAGGAAACCCGACGGGCGTCATTTATACGGAACAGGAAATGGCTCTTATCAGCCGCATCGTCCGCAAACATGACCTTGCCCTTATTGCCGATGAAGTTTATCGTGAATTTGTCTATGATGGCGAATATAAGAGCTTTGGCACCATGCCGGAACTGGCAGAGCACCTTATCATGATCGATTCTGTTTCTAAACGCTACAGTGCGTGTGGGGCCCGGATTGGCTGCGTGATGACCAAGAACAAGGAACTCAGTGCCCAGCTCCTTAAATGCTGCCAGGCACGTCTTTCTGTTTCCCAATTGGATCAGGCCGGGGCAACGGGGCTTTATACGACACCGGCTTCTTATTGGGAAGAGGTGCGCAATGAATATACGCGCCGCCGCGATACCCTGAAGGAAGCCCTCTCTGCTATGCCTGGCGTCATTTCGTCCGAACCGAAAGGGGCTTTTTATGTCATGGTCAAATTGCCTGTTGACAACATCGAAAAGTTTGCCCAATGGCTCCTCACCGATTTTGCCATCGATAATGAAACGGTCATGATTACGCCAGGAAATGGCTTCTATGTATCTTCTCCGGACCGGGGCCGCGACGAATGCCGCATTGCTTACGTCCTCAACTGTGAAGACCTCAAAAAAGCCATGCATATCCTTGCCGAAGGCTTGAAACAGTATCCAGGACGGACTCTGTAAGGCGCATCTGCGTGCCGCAGCATGGCGGGAGCTATGAACACAACCTAAAAAGGCCGTTGTAATAAGGTGGCGGGAAAGAACGCATGATTCTTTTCCGTCCACCCTTTTCAATGGCTGCCGCCGGTACTATATGGAAAAAGGCTAATGACAAGAGATCGTTTCCTTAAAATCAAGACTTTTGATCATAAAAAAACGGAAGAAAGGGGATTTCTCCACTTTCTTCCGTTTTTTATATAGGGCTGTTTTCATTCCTAAGGGGTACGTGAAATTACGAGCGGCAGATTCCATCCAGCCAATCAAACAGTTCTGACAGGTCATAATCTCCTGCATGACCTTTTCCCCAAGCTACTTCAAAATTAACGTCCTTGCCGCGTTTTTGAAGCAGTAAGGCAAGTTCAGCAGGAATGGCAAGAGCAGTATCCCGATCGAGGCTGCCATGACGGATCCGCCAGTGCGGTGCCGCTTTTCCTTCCTTTTCCTGAAGGAAGGAAACGGGGTTGATCAGGCGTGCTTCCTTATCTGGTACCATGGAGCGAAGGTCCGTGCGATGGTCCATGGAAAAACGGGTGAAGTGGCGCGGCGTGCGTCCGACGTGCCAAATTCATCATTTTCGGGAGCGGAACTATCCAGTTTATCGAAGGCCGGTGCTGCTTTAAGTCTCGTTGCAAGAAGGGCATAAAGGGATAGATCCATATCAACGACTTTTCCATCGCTTACTTGAATCCAATCCGTTTTTGACACGTTGACGCCTTGGTCCAGTGCCTTTTGGGCCGACGCCATATAAAGACCTTTGATATAGTCTTTAAAAGAACCGTTTCCTTCGGCGTCAAGCAAGAGCTTTCCATAGTCCTTGGTTTCAAGTCCCAGCGCGTTGACATAGGCTGGATAGGCGGCTTTCAGTTCTTTGGAAATAGCTTGTTCCGTTTCTGTCATGGAATGCTCGGTCAGGCTTTCCTGCGGCGCATGAAGGGGACGGTCACTGGGTGCTGCCTGAGTGGGCCCCTGCTGCTGAAAGTAGGTGTTGACGCCGCTGAAGATCCACTCATAGGCCATGTCGGCATGGGATAGATCCGTTATGGGACAATAGACGCTCGCCGCAAAAATATCATCCCGTTCCTTGGCTGCGCCAATTTCTTTGAGATAAGGCTCATAGGCATCGCTATTTCCCGTCGCGCCCAATAGGCAGAAAGCGCTCCCCCTGCGCTGGTTCCATTTGCAATGATCCGCTGGGTATCGCCCGCGGGCAGGCGGTCCCTGTTATGCCGCAAATAGCGGACCGCGGCTTTGTAGTCCACGATGAGTGCCGGCGCCTTTCCTACATACGTGTTTTCACTATTTGTAGTAGTGCGGCCCCGTATGGCGGGAGCTGCAACTACATAACCGCGAGATAGGGCATAAAGGACGGCGTTTGGACCGGTTCCTTCGCGATTTGTCTCACTAGGAGCCTGGATTTTGCCAGGCATATAGCCGCCCACCCCGTTTGGCATGAAAATGGGGGCTGTTTTTGCACTGTAGCCATTGATGCGGCCGCCTTCCAGATAGGCGGCAGGAATGTAGAGGGTCAGGCTCTCTGATTCAGCCGCCTTGGGATGGCTGACATAGACTCGGTTTTCGTAGGCATAGAATGGAACGGCTTTGCCATTTACCGTGAGGGTTTCCTTGCGGTCTGGTTTAGGGATAAAAGTAAGATCATAGCGCTGATTTTTCGCGTCAGGCCGCTTTTGCGCGGTAAGGACTGTAGGCATTATTTGTTCGGAACAGATAGCTTCCTTTGCGGCAGCCACGCTGGCAGTCCCAATAAGAAGGCTCAAGCTCCTAAGAGAACGGCTTTTTTTGATATCATCAAGGTCACTCCTTTTTGCGTATGGATTAAAGCGCAGTTTTTTATCCGTTCCTATTGTAGAAGGGAATGTAGGGGTTGTCAAAGGACGGAAGCAGCGTCCTTTTGCAATGAAAAAGAAGAATGGCAGGGGACCCTCCGTTGCCTGACTCTTGGTCTTTAGTATATAATGAAGAACATGAAATTTTGATGAATAGGAAGGGAGAGACCCCCATGCCAAGTAGTTTTGCTCAATTTGCGATTGCGCCTTCTCTTGTTGAACGACTCCATCAGACTGGAAAGGATATTCCGACGCCTGTGCAGGAACGCGCCATCCCCGCCCTTTTGCAGACGGGACGTCATTTGCCGCGCCCAGACGGGGGTGGGGAAGACCCTTTCCTTTGTCGTGCCTCTTTTTACAAAAATTACGGAAGTAAAGACCTTCGTCCAGGCCTCATTCTTTCCCCGACAAGAGCTGGCCCAGCAGACGGCAGGTGAAATCAAGAAGCTTGCTGACGGCACGCCAGTCCGCGTCCTTGCCGTGAGCGGCGGCAAGGACTATGACGAAGAACGGCGGAAACTGGGCAATAAGGCCAACGTCCTTGTGGGGACGCCAGGTCGCCTCTTGGACCACTTGCGCAAGGGCAACACGAGCCTTGGCGGCATAACTTACCTTGTCCTTGACGAAGTGGACGAAATGCTGCGCCAAGCTTTGGCGAGGATATTGAAACCTTGCTGTCCCTTATGCCCCAGCCCCATCAGACCATGATGTGCTCGGCAACCCTTGATGAAGAAGTGCGGAAACTTGGCAAGATGATCACCAAGAATCCCCGCCTCATTGACATCGATCCCAAGGAAGCGACGGCATCGACCATCCACCAGGTCTGCATCAAAGTAAGTGAGGACCATAAGGAAGAAGCCCTCCAAACCATCATTGATCGCTGCAATCCCTTCCTCATGCTCGTTTTCTGCAAGAGCAAGGAACGAGCTATCGAGGTCTACGACTGGCTCTATGGCAAAGGCTTCAATGCCGATGTCCTTCACGGCGATATGTCCCAGCAGAAACGGCGCCAAGCTATGGAACGCTTCCGTAAGGCCAAGACCCAGATCCTTGTGGCAAGCGATATTGCCGCCCGCGGTCTTGATGTGGAAGGCGTGACCCAGGTCGTGAACTTTGATATTCCCCATGACCCTGATTGGTACGTCCATCGCATTGGCAGAACGGGACGGGCCGGCAACGAAGGGGAGGCCATCACCTTTTATACAGCTGATGAGACTCGCTGGCTGACCCATCTTGAAGATAAGCTCGGCATCACCTTGGAGCGGCAGAACCTTGCCGGTGAAAAGGTGCGGCGGACCGTAAAGCCCGTGCGCCCCAAGAAAAAGCGGCTCCCTAAACGCGGCAAGAGTGCCGTCGGGTCCAACAAACGGGGAACAAAATACGCCGAAGCTTCGCGCAAACAGAAGAAGTGACGGCTTATGCACGGTCAAAAAATCCCCGCATGGAGGGAGAAATGTGCTATAATGAAGATTATATGTTTTCAGATTTAGATAAGAGGTGCTTCCATGGATAAAGAAGTTCGCGTACGATTTGCCCCGAGTCCAACGGGATATTTGCATATTGGCGGTGCCAGAACGGCCCTTTTCAACTGGCTTTTTGCGAGAAGCCAAGGCGGCAAGCTGGTCCTTCGTATTGAAGATACGGATCAGGACCGCTTGAAGGAAGATTCCGTCTCCCAGATCATTACGAGCTTGAAGTGGCTGGGGCTTAGTTGGGATGAAGGCCCTGAGGTGGGCGGCCCTGTCGGTCCGTACTTCCAGTCCGAACGGTTTGATATCTACCGCAAATATTGCCAGCAGCTTATTGATGAAGGAAAGGCCTACTACTGCTTCTGCTCGGCCGAAGACTTAGCGGAGCAGCGTGAAAAGCAGCGTGCCTTGAAACAGCCCTTCCACTATGCTAGGACCTGCCGCGACATTCCGCCAGAAGAGGCCAAGAAGCGTGTCGAAAATGGCGAATCCTATTCGGTCCGCATCAAGGTGCCTCTCGAAGGAACGATTGGCTTCCATGATATGATCCATGGCGATATCCAGTTTGATGTGAACCAATACGATGATTTTGTCATCATGAAGAGCAGCGGTATCCCAACCTATAACTTTGCCGTTGTCGTTGATGATCATCTCATGGGCATGACCCATGTCCTGCGCGCCGAAGAACATGTCTCCAACACGCCGAAACAGCTCTTTATCTATCAGGCACTGGCTGGGAAGCCCTCAATTCGGTCATATGCCCATGATCCTTGCACCGGATCGGAGCAAACTCAGTAAACGCCACGGAGCAACGAGCGTTGAAGAATTCCGCAGCCAAGGTTATCTTCCAGAAGCTATCATAAACTATCTGACCCTTTTGGCTGGGCGCCTGGCAATGACGAAGAAATCTTCTCTCTCGAAGATACGGTGAAGGTCTTTGACTTCAGCAAGATGAGCCAGAAAGCAGCTGTCTATGACGTGAAGAAACTGACCTGGATGAACGGTCAGTATCTTTCCAGCCTGCCTCTTGACCGCATCGTTGAAGCTGCCATTCCTTTCTTCAAGGAAAAGGGCCTTGTCGATGATGCCTATCTTGCAGCCCATAAGGACTATTTTGCTCACCTTGTCGATGTGGTTCGCGTCCGTGTCAAGACCCTTGCCGAAGTGGCCGATGCGTCGACGTATTTCTTTAAGGACCTCGACGGCTACGAAGAAAAGGGCGTCGAAAAGCATTTCAAACCGGGAAACGCATCCCTTCTTAGGAAATGCCACGACAAGCTGGCCGCTCTTCCTGTCTTTGACCTTGCGATGACTGAACAGGCCTACCATGAAATTGCGGATGAAATGGGTATTTCCTTTGGAAAGGTCATTCATCCGACGCGTCTTGCCCTGACGGGCCGCACCTTCAGCCCGGGCATGTTCGATGTCATGGTTCTTCTTGGTCGTGAAAAGACCTTGGAACGCTTGGAAAAGGCCATCGCCTTCATTGAAAATAAATAGGAGCACCCGTGGAACCCATCCTTACCATTGATATTGGCGGTACAGCATTAAGTTTGGGGTTGCAGATGAAACAGGCAGGTTTCTCCAAAAGGGGAGCCTGCTACCCGTATTCGGGAAAAAGGGGTGGACGCCTTCCTCGCAGATCTCCTTTCCCTTGTGCGGCGCGTCAGAAATGCATTCCCCATTACTGGGATTGCCGTTTCCCTTGCAGGCATTGTAAACGGCGATACGGGAGAACTGCTCCTTCCAAGCCAGTTTTTTCCCGGCCTTCACCGCATGAACCTTGTGGATTTCCTTGAAAAGGAAACAGGCCTTCCTGCTCTTTGTGAAAATGACGTCAACTGCGCGGCCCTTGCTGAATACTGGCAAGGCGCTGGCAAAGGAGCTCATATGCTGCTGTGCATGACTCTCGGAACGGGGATTGGCGGTGCTTTGGTCCATGAAGGCAGGCTTTACCGCGGCGCGTCCTACGCGGCTGGTGAAGTGGGGCAGGCCTATTTGGGGTCTTCTGAGACGTGGGAGAACTGGGCCAGCGTTTCAGCTCTTCTCACGGCGGCGGAGATAAAGCGGGGCCTTACGCTCGGATCCCTTACGGGGCAGGAATTTTTTGCCTTTGTGGAAAAAGGGGAGGAGATGGAGACACATCTCCTGCGCGAATGGGTGGACCGCTGGATGGTGGGCATCGTGTCCCTGGCGTGGATCGTAAATCCGGACCGTATCGTTATTGGCGGCGGAATCTCGGCCCAAAGGAAGCTCCTCATGCCCTATCTCAAGGCGGCCTTTGACGCCAAGATGCCGGCCATTTTAACGCCTCATACGACCCTTTCCCTGGCCCAATTCCAAAACGACGCGGGCATGCTGGGCGCCCTCTATCTCTACCAGCAGCGCCGCCAGGAAGGGAAAAATGATTTGACATTCTAAAGGATAGTCACTATAATATTAGGGTATCACTTTGAGATTGTGTCGTTAGCCCCGATGCGATTGATAAGACTCATCACTGGATACGACAATTGATTGAGTTTTTATTTAGGAGGAATCAGGATGAAAACATATATGGCAACCCCGTCTACCATTGAACGCAAATGGTACGTAGTGGATGCTGCCGATAAGACCCTCGGCCGTCTTGCTGCCGAAGTCGCAAAGGTGCTCCGCGGTAAACATAAACCAACTTTCACGCCCCATATGGACACGGGGGATCATGTCATCATCATCAATGCTGACAAGGTCCGTCTGACGGGCAAGAAACTGGTCCAGAAAGTTTACTTCCGTCACTCCGGTTATCTGGCGGCGATAAATATACTAAAGCAGGCGATATGCTTGCCAAGAATCCGGTCAGAATGGTTGAATTGGCCGTTCGCGGAATGGTTCCCCACAATCGTCTGGGCAGCCAAATCATTAAAAAACTGCATGTATACGCTGGTTCTGAACATCCTCATGCTGCACAAAAGCCTGAAGTTCTGACCATCGATATTCGCTAAGAGGAGAGGAGAACTAGACAATGGCAAAAGTTACTTATGATGCAACTGGCAGCCGCAAGAGCTCTGTCGCTCGTGTTCGCCTTGTTCCGGGCGAAGGCAAGATCGTAATCAACGGCCGCGAATTGAGTGAATATTTCAGCCTCAAGACCCTCGAACTGGTTGTTCGTCAACCGCTCGAAACGACTGAAACCCTGGGTAAATATGATGTTACGGCTAACGTCGTCGGCGGCGGTATCGCTGGCCAGGCTGGCGCTGTCCGTCACGGTATTGCCCGTGCCCTTCTGAAAGTTGACGGAGATTACCGTCCCCTTCTGAAAAAAGCTGGTCTCCTGACCCGTGACCCGCGCGAGAAGGAACGTCGTAAATACGGCTTGAAGAAAGCTCGTAAGGCTTCCCAGTTCTCCAAGAGATAAAGAGCCTTACAAACCATTGCAAGTTTATGCAAGAGAAAAAGCGCATCCCAAGATGGGATGCGCTTTTTTTATTGCAAAATTGTTTAAAACCAACAAAAATTAGCTGCGCAATTTTCTATAGCGTACAAATAATTAAATCCGGTTAATGGCCGCAACTCGCTGAGTCATAGCTTTGTGAGTATAAATCCGGTTCGTGATATCCTTGGAAGAGTAACCAAGGATAAGCTATCTTATTTTAAGGTCCACTTCGGCGTTACTGAGAAGTGTCATATTGGTATAGAGCATGCTCATATTATTTTGATAACTCAGGGGGATACTTGGAAATTTGGTCCCGAACAGAACCAAATGATGGGTATCACCATGGAAGTGTTACCTATATGCAGGAACTGCCGAAGTATACCGATGATCTTGTGAACTGGGTGCGGCGCAGCAAGGAAAACATTTCCGATGAGGAAAAGAAAGCATTGCTGAAGGCCATCCGAAAAGTAAAGGGACAGGCCGATGGATTAAGACCCGATACAACCGCCTACAATCACTTTAGAACGTCTTTATATGAGCTCCTCGAAAAAGTAGACGAGGGAAACAAAAAATCCATTGAGAGAGCCATCCAGACGGCTGTAGAGGAAAAAAGCCGGTACGTTGCTGAAAATTGCCCGGACGGAAGTGGCCAGGGCCCGTTACGATGCATTCATAGCCCGCTACGGAGAAGATGAAGACGTGGTGGCCTACCAGTGGAAGCTAGGAAGTCGGCATCCGGCGGAAGACATTTGTGATATGTACGCTGAGGTGGACCTGTACGGCCTAGGGAAGGGCGTTTTCCCAAAGGACGCCGCTCCGGTGAATCCGGCTCATCCCCATTGCCTGTGCCACTATGCACCGGTATATGAGTCAGAGCTGGAAGGGAAGAAACGGTCCAACAACGTGGAAGCTGGCGGCAATGCCTGGCTGAAAAAACAGTCCCTCAGCGTCCAGGAGAAAATCCTAGGCGTTAAAGGGCGGGAGGAATGGAAGGCCGGCAGGCTGGTTGGATGGAGAAGGCAAGGAACTTCGAGATATGGGGGATAAAGGAGAGCCGCCTTTTCCGTGTGTTGGAGAGAAGGAAGAAAAACACGCCTGATTTCTCGGGTTTTAAGGTATTGATGAAGATGAAGTCAGTAAAGGAAATCTGCAGAAAATACGACTTGAAAACGCATGAAATTTCATATAAGATACAGTTAGATAAAGGGAGTATAAGAGGCGGATATTATGGATCCTCAGACCCTAGGTATATTGGCCGGGTAGACTTGTTCCCCAATGCGTTCAGGATGAAGATGAATTGCTCAAAACAATAATTCATGAGAATTGTCACGTGTTGCAATTTAAGAAATACGGATCAATTTATGTGCAACATCATATGGACAGAATGGAAGTCGTAGCAAGACGTTTTGAAAGCTTTTTCTTTTATGTAAAAAGGCTAGGAGAGGATAAGAAATGAAATGGGTTGATGAAATGGTACAACTCAATGATGGAGTGCCTCATGTCAAATGTCCTCTTTGTGGTAAAGAGAACCTTGATTACGGATTTATTTTCATGAGTAAAGAGGATAATATAGGAATTTCGGCCGTTTGGTGCAACGATTGTAACCGTGGCAAGGTGCTAAGTCGCACTAGTCCAATGCCAAACACCAAAGTAATTGAAGATCTTCCAAAGCACATTGAGTTTACGTATTAATATTGCAAGCCCCTGTTTCAACAGCGGGCTTTTTTGATGCCTGAAAGGAGGCACAATGTGAAACCAGGAGAACCTTTTGTTTTGTGCGATAAATATACGAAACTCCAGGTAAAAAAAGAAGATGGTACAACCGTTGCCGCTATTACAACAGACGATTGGGACATGGCTGACGGTTATACCATCGTACTGATTCCTAATTACGAATACAAAGATTAACCTTTAGGAGGAAAAGGGTCATTGCCGTGACTATCTTTATGAGAAATCTGACCATTTCTATTATGAATCACGAGTTTTGACCCTTGATTGCGAGCTATTTTGCGACCAAAATCAGTAGCGTCTGATTTTCTGCTGAAAGTCTTAGTTACTTTTGCATTGTGTTCGCTTAACAGCCCAGTTCCCATTGAGAGGAACAACATGCTGGTTTTTACCCATTCTTATTACCTCCTTTCTTAAGGAGATTACAACAAAACATTTTTCTAAGAGCAGACCTTGTGGCCTGCTTTTTTATTACCCTGATAGCTTCGGCCAGGCGCCGATCTATATACATCAAATTGCCCCAGGCGGGCAGGGTAAGCCCGGCTCATCCCCACTGTCCGTGCCTTTACGCACCGGTCTATAAAAGCAAGCTCAAAGCAAGAAACGGTCTGACGATGTGGAAGCTAGCGGCAATGCCTGGCTGAAGAATCAGTCTCTCAGCGTCCAGGGAAAAATTCTAGGCGTCAAAGTGCGGGAGGAATGGAAGGCCGGCAGGGCTGGATGGAGAAGGCAAGAAACTTTGAAACCGAGGGGCTAAAAGAATCAAGATTGACCAAAGAATGATAAAAATGACCCCAAAGGTAAACGTCGCATGGCGCACGCAGATCTTTACTATCGTGAAATTATCAACAACGGGAAGGAAGCATGTAGCGGAAAAAATTCAAAGAACACGGAATTGACCATTCGTTTTATTGGGGCAGTTTATGATCATGTTTTTGTAAGTAAACATGTTCCCAGTGATGGATATCGGACTTTTGGTAAAAGTTACGATATGGCGGTCTCTTTCCAAAGGTTATTGACGAATCAATCCACAAAGGCCGATTTAGTGCTTTTACGGCATGAGCATATTGAAAGCGCAATAGAAAAAAAGGTACAATTAAAAAATCACAAAAGCGCATAGTATGGCTGAACGGAAGTATAGTTACAATCAGGCTTTGAAAAAGGCGGGGAAGATGATTACTTTAATTCTTGATGGGGGTTTAGGTGATGAACTGATTTATTGTTATTCTCCTGATCCTGTAAAAAGTGGCTTGGTTGCGTTCAATCGCAATAATGGAGAATGGCGATATATAAAAAAATTGAGGATTTGCCGGATGCTTATACAGAAATGCTTGTAAATGCAGCGAGTAAGGTTATGAACGCCACACAAATTCTTCAGAATTTTGCGGTTGTTTTTTTGTTAGCGTGACGGAGCCCTTTGCCGTGAGCAGAGGGCTTTTCTTATGCCCGAAAAGGAGAGAAAAACATGAAAAAGGATGAACCCATTCCTGACAACAAGAGCACCGGAAGCGATGCTCATCGAAAAGGCCAGTGCGCCTGGCATTCGGCTGCATAGGCACCGTCCTTAGGCGGGTTCGGTACTTGCCATACAAAGGCATCAGCTCTCCGCAGTGAGGACAGAGGAAATCGGTATGGCGTTTCTGGCTGGTGACTACCCATTCCGTGGAATCGGCTAAAGAATCTTCGGGTGCCAGACAAGGTAATCGGGGTCTTGGCAAAACAGGTCTGCTTGAATAATCTATTGGATAGAGGATTGCTCAATTCTCCTTTATTTTGGCTTGGTTACCTTATATTTTGGGGAATTTGATGTTTTTTTCAATATCTATTTGTCTACGACCTCGCAAGTTTAAACGAAGATCCATTTACTGAAGAACACCATAGGAAAATCGAGACCTGTAAATGAAACTTGTCCTCTTCCATTGACCCAGCTCGGGTAACAATAATATAATGGTAAGTCATGGAGGTTACTATGGACCCAATTATCGAAACAAGAGCGCTCACTCATACGTATGTGGATGGGCAAAATGAAGAAATGATAGCTCTGGATGGCATCAGTTTATCTATCATGCCTGGTGAGTTTGTAGCCATCATTGGCACCAATGGGAGCGGTAAGTCAACGTTGGCTCGTCATTTCAATGCCCTTTTGACGCCGACGAAGGGAACCTGTTTGGTAGGCGGCCTTGATACGTCTGTTGAGGAAAACCTTTGGCAGGTACGTCAGACCGTAGGAATGGTTTTCCAGAATCCAGATAACCAGATTGTTGCAGCTGTCGTCGAAGAAGATGTGGCCTTTGGCCTTGAAAACATTGGAGTGCCGGGACCAGAAATCCGGCCTCGAGTGGAAAAGGCTCTTACTGATGTGGGCATGCTTTCTTACGCTAAGCACGCACCGCATCGCTTGTCGGGCGGACAAAAGCAGCGCATCGCGATTGCCGGCGTTGTCGCTCTTGAACCCCAATGCATTGTCTTTGACGAGCCAACAGCCATGCTCGATCCGAAAGGACGCAAGGATATTGTCGATACGGTACTTCATCTTAATAAGGACAAAGGCATTACCATTGTCTATATTACGCACAAGATGGAAGAAGCCATTTTGGCGGACCGCGTCATTGCCATGAAGGACGGACATATTGAGCTTATGGGGTCACCGAAGGAAGTCTTTACCCAGGTAGACCGGATCCGTGCCTTGGGCCTTGAATGTCCCCTTGCGGCGGAAGTGGCATCGGCTCTTAAAAAAGGCGGCCGCGACTTGCCGAAAATCCTGACCCATAAGGAGCTGTGTGAAGCATTATGTCCATCGAAGTAGATCATATTTCCTATACCTATATGGCCCATACGGCTCTTGAGAACAAGGCCCTCGATGATGTGTCCTTTACGGTGGATAAGGGCGAATTCGTGGCTCTTATTGGTCATACGGGAAGCGGCAAGTCAACCTTGGCAGAGCATTTGAACGGCCTTCTTCACCCCGATACGGGCGAGGTCCGCGTCGATGGGGTGGACCTTGCAGGAAAGGATGCCGCGGCAAAAGCAGCCCGCGGCAAGGTCGGCATGGTTTTCCAGTATCCGGAACATCAGCTCTTTGCCGAAACCATCTATGAAGATATTGCCTTTGGGCCCCGCAACCAGAAAAAAAGTGAAGATGAGGTGGAAGCGTCTGTGCGGCGCGCCATGGCCTTTGTTGACCTAGATTTTGGTACGTTTTCTCAGCGTTCTCCCTTTCAGCTTTCAGGCGGACAGATGCGCCGCGTCGCGATTGCTGCGTCGTTGCATGGACCGGATTACCTGATCATGGATGAGCAGTGCGTCT
>ENA-OQCE01000434-OQCE01000434.1-human-gut-metagenome-genome-assembly--contig:-NODE-434-length-20198-cov-18.324747_pt1 | contig 20198 bp, 24 predicted proteins | sample MGYA00242495_ERZ504572 | MGnify/ENA primary metagenome ERZ504572 (study PRJEB26092, sample SAMD00036228) | human gut metagenome | host: Homo sapiens | study: EMG produced TPA metagenomics assembly of...
CGCAGCGACGCACGCACCAGCAGTTCGTTCGTCGTACAGCGGAATCCCCAGCTCGTTGGCAAGCATTCGGCCAATCTCGTCGGCCTCGGCACCAAATCGCGCGCATGGTAATGACCACAGGATTCTTCTTGTTCTCCAGATCGCTCATCGCGATTCCTTTCTAACAAATGAGAAAAGGGCTGTTTATCTCTTATTCCCACGATACCGTACCTGGGTTTTCCTGGTGCCCAAGATTGGCCTGAAAGAGGAGCGACGCGTACTTTGGTACGCGAGCGACGGTTTGAAGGCCAAGGTTGGGTGCCAGGGAAAGCCAGGCTATGCGGCTACGATGCGGCGTTGGTATGCTCGGACCAGCAGCGAGATACCAAAGTTGAGCACAAAGTACATCGCAAACACCAGGCCGTAGAGCATAAGCACCTGCGACAGATCGATCGCGTGGGCCATCACGACGTTTGCCGTGTACATGAGTTCGGCCACGTTAATGCCCGAAAGATACGAGCTGTCCTTAATGACGGTCGTGCACTGGCTAAACAGCGCCGGAATGATCGTCTTAAACGTCTGTGGCAGAATGATGTAGCGCATGGTGCAAAGAAGCCGAGGCCCTGGCTCTGCGCCGCCTCAAACTGGCCGCGCGGAATCGAGTTGAGACCGCCGCGCACAATCTCGGCCATAACAGCGCTGGTAAACAGCGTAAAGGCAATGGTCGAAATCACAATGTCCAAACCCTGCACTGTAAAGTAGATAAACAGGATCCACAGCAGGTTCGGCGTGCAGCGGAACAGCTCGATATAGGCGCTCACCAAAATACGGAATGGGCGGGGCGCATAGCTCTTAACGAGCGCCAGCACCGTGCCAAAGATGAGCGAGAAAAAGATCGACAGCGCCGAGATCTCGATCGTCTTAACAAAGCCGCCCCAAATGTAGAGCAGGTTGGTCGCGTTGAAGATTTCCATGCGCTAGGCCTCCTCTACGTTGTCGAGCCCCAGCTCGGCCAGGCTCACGCCGCGCGGACGCTCCTTGGAGCGGCGCTCGAGCCACTGCACCAGCATGGCGAGCGGAAAGCAGATGATGAAGTACATAAGGCAGCAGACGATGTATCCCTGCAGGTAACCGTACAGACTCACAAAGTTGTCGGAACGGTACATAAGGTCGCCGCCGGCCACAAGCGCCAGCACCGACGTATTCTTGACCAGGTTGAGCGCCTGGTTACACAGCGGCGGCAGAATGATCTTGAACGTCTGGGGCAGCACGATGTACCAGTATGCCTGCGCACGGGTGAAGCCCTGGCTCTGGGCCGCCTCCATCTGACCGCGCGGAACCGCCTCGATACCGGTGCGGATGACCTCCGAGATGTAGGCCGCGTGATACAGGCCCACGCCCAAGAAGCCCAACACGAACGGCGCGATGCGCACCGGCTGGTCGGCACCGGTTATGGCCTGCAAAAACTGCGGACCGGCCATGTACATAAAGAGCACCTGCACGGGCAACGGGGTGTTCTGGTAAAACTCCACGTACACGCGGCTTATGGCGCGCAGCACGCGCGAGCGAGTGGTAGAGAATACGCCAGCAGCGTGCCCAGCACCAGCGACAGCAACAGACCGGCAACGACCACCTGCAGCGTCACGCCAAAGCCCTCCCAGAAGGGCCCCATGTTTTGAAATGTCGTCGACCAACGGTCGGCGTCAAATAATCCTTCGAGCATTTGATTCCTTCCTTGGACGATGCGCCTATACAAGACCCCAGGTCTTGACCTCTTGGTCGAGCCAGCCGTCGGCCAGGCGATCGCAAATCACCTGATCGACCACGGCCGAAAGGTCGCAGCCTTTCTTGGTCGCCACGCCGTAGCCCTGCTCGCCAAACTTGACCTCGGGCTGCAGCAGCTCAACGGTCTCGTTCATGTAACCGGCCAGCGTGGAGCGGTCCATGGCAAAGACGTCGATATTGCCGGCATCGAGCGAACTCTTGATGATGGGGTAGCCGCTAAAGGCCCTAAACTCGGGCTTACAGCTAAAGCCGTTGTCCTTGATCATCTGCTCGATCAGGCCCTGCGTGGTAGCACCTTGGCTCACGCCGATGACCTTGCCGTCTAGATCCTCAATCGAGGTAAAGCCCGAACGCTTCTTGACCATGAGTCCCACGTAGTCGGTGCGGTACGGCGTCGAGAAATCCCAGCTCTTCTTGCGCTCGTCGGTGATGGTGTAGGTCGCCGCGACCACGTCGAGTTGGCCGTTATCGATCAGCGGGCCGCGCGTCTTGGGCGTTACGTCGGTAAACTCGACCAGCTCCTGGGCGCGAGCATCCTTGTAGCTCACGCCAAAGACGGCGGCCGCGATCTGGTAGCACAAATCGACTTCCATGCCCTCAAAGCGACCCTTGGCGGTGTCGTAATAGCCGTAGCCGGGAACGTCCTTCTTAACGCCGGCATTCAGATGGCCACGCGACTTGATGGCTGCAAGCTTGGACCCCTTGTCGGAGCCCTCGCCGCTGGTGGAGTTGCCGCAACCGGCAAGCACGGTCCCCGTCAGCGCGAGCATGCCGGCGCCAGCCAGCTGCAAAAAGTGACGGCGCGACACGGCCGCCCTCGTCATATCCGTCATGTCCATCACCGCGCCTAGTGCAGAATCTTGGACAGGAACTCGCGGCAGCGCGGGTTCTCGGGGTTATCGAAGAAGTGCTCGGGCGTGCCCTCCTCCAGAATGCGGCCGTCCTCCATAAAGATGACGCGGTCGGCCACCTGGCGCGCAAAGCCCATCTCGTGCGTCACGCAAATCATGGTGATATCCTCCTGCGCGAGCTCGATCATAACGTCCAGGACTTCCTGGACCATCTCGGGGTCGAGTGCCGAGGTCGGCTCGTCAAACAGGATGATGGGTTGCTTGGTGCACAGGGCGCGGGCGATGGCGATGCGCTGCTGCTGGCCGCCCGAGAGGTTCTGCGGATACTCGCCGGCCTTATGTGCCATACCAACGCGCTTGAGCGCGGCGACGGCGATCTCGGTCGCCTCCTCCTTGCTCTTCTTTTGCAGCTTGATGGGCGCGAGCGTCAGGTTGCCGAGCACCGTCATGTTGGGGTACAGGTTGAACTGTTGAAACACCATGGAGCTGTACTTGCGAGCCATCTCCAGGTGATTCTTCTTGGTAAGCGGCGTACCGTCGATAATGACCTCGCCCGACGTGGGCTCCTCAAGATAATCGACGCAGCGGATGAGCGTCGACTTACCCGAACCGGAAGGCCCGATCATTACGAGCTTCTCGCCGCGCTTGACGGTGAGGTTGATATCTTTGAGCACATGCAGGTCGCCAAAGTACTTGTTGAGATGCTTGATCTCGATCATGTCTGCCATGAATGTCCCTTCCCTGCGTTAATACGAATTGCACTATTGTACGGAAAGAACCACGTTTCCGCAGCCAACGCTGCATCCCCGTAAAGAACCCGCAACCTTCCGCCCACTCATTGGGGACAGACTTAAATGAGTACCCCGTGGCTACTCATTTAAGTCTGTCCCCAATGAGTGCAACCGCCCTTGTTGAGCATAAGTCAGCGAAAACCCGTACACGCGAGCAAGGTGACGTGAAATGAAAGGGCGCAGACCTTATGGTCGCGCCCTTGAAATTGAACGTCAGATTGCCGTGTGTACGGGTTTGCAGCGTCGAGCCGTTACGCGGTTTGGTAAAACCGCGTAACAAATTACGCCAATTTTGCGCCGACGATCTTTGCCGCGGCCGGCTTGTCGAAGTTGCCACCGGTGGCCTTGCCCAGAGCGCCCATGACCTGGCCCATCTGCTTCTTGGACGTGGCGCCCAGCTCGGCGATGACCTGCTCGATCAGGGCCTCGAGCTCCTCGCCCGAAACCTGCGCGGGCAGAAGGCTCTCCAGAATCTTGACCTGCTCGGTCAGGTTGTCGGTACGCTCTTGGTCGGTGCCGGCTTGATGGACATCTCCAGCGTCTCGCTCGTCTGCTTAATCAGACGCTTAATCATGCTGTTGACGTCTTCCTCGGTCACATCGCGGCGCTCGTTAACCTCGATATTCTTCACCTCGGCCTTGACCTGGCGAATGATGGACAGGCGAACCTTGTCCTTAGCCTTCATGGCCGCGATCATTTCCTTCTGCAGCTCTTCGTTGGTCATCTGCAAATCCTCTCTAATAGCGTGGGCGGCACTCGCGCGAGCACCGCCCCATGATTACTCAGTCGTCGACGAATCGTCGGTCGAACTCTTGGTAACGCCCTTCAGACTCACGTTATAGGGTACGTCCTTGGGCATGGGGTTGACGGTGATGTCGGCATCCTTCTTGTACTGCTCCAGCCACTCGCTGTACGCAGTGCTGGCCGCTTGCGTCTTCACCACGTTGGAGACGTACTTTTTGATGGCCTTGGGCACCTGGTTGATGTCATCAACCTGATTATCGACATGGAAGTAGTCGGTGCACTTGATGATGTGGTAACCATAGGTCGACTCGATGACTTCGCTCACGTCGCCCTTGTTGAGTCCCTCGAGCGCCGTCTGGTAGCTGTCGACAAAGGTGGTGAGCTTATCCCAGCCCACATCGCCCTTCTTCTCCTTGGAACCGGTGTCCTCGGAGTACTGCTCAACGGCGTCCTCAAAGCTCAGCTCACCGGAGTTGATCTTGTCCAGGCACTCCTGCGCCTTGGCCTTGGCGGCAGCCTTGTCCTCGTCGGAAGCGTCGGAATCAACCTTGATTAGGATGTTCGACGAGCGGCGGGCGTCGTTGTAGCTGGACAGGTTTTCGTTGATGTAATCGACGATCTCGCTGTCCTTGGGCTTGCTCGTGGGCGCGACGGCATCCTTGAGTTTCTGCTGCGCCAGACTCTCCTTGAGCGAGTCCTTGTAGGTGTCCTCGGTATAGCCGTAGGTCTTGAGGGTCTTCTTAAAGGCCTTGGCACCGCCCGCGCTCTTGCACGCGTCCTTCCAAGCCTTCTCGACCTCCTCGTCCGACACCGTCACGCCGTTCTCTTTCTGTGCCTGTTGAAGCAGAATCTGCTGCGTGTAGGAGTCGATGAGTTGCTTGCGATACTTCTTGGGCGTGAGGTCGTTGTCGACCAGATACTGCGCCCAGTCCTTGTCCTTGGTGTAGCCGTAGGACGTGCGCATGCTCATGATCTGCTTGGTCACGGTGTCCTCGGTGAGGTTAGTGCCGTTGATAGTGGCAGCAACACCGCCGGTCAGCTTGTAGCCCGAGGTGTCCTCGGCCTGCGACATCAGGCCGGAGCACGCCATGGCCGAGACGGAAAGCAGCATTGCCAGCACGCCGATGACCACCAGAACGATCTTGACGGTCTTGGACACGCGGGTCTTGCGCTGCTTCTTGCGAGAGCTGGAGGCGGCGCGAGCCTGCTGCTCGGGCGTCGGCTCGGGTGCGGGGTTCTTTTTCTTATTTGCCATAGTTGGCCTTTCGCATAACGAATCGAACAAACGCCATTGTGTCACAACGCAGCCCCCGCGGCACGCTTGGTGCATTGGGGACAGGTTAATCTGCACCATTTTGGTGCAAAGGGGACAGCTCTGGCAGCCGGCACCTTAGAAGTGACGGCGGATGGCGTCGACCATGCCTGGGACGTGGTCTGGCCGAGCACGTCGGCTGCGGCATCGGCGTCCATAAAGATGTTCATGAGCGCCTGCAGGGCCTCGACCTGGCCGCCCGGCTCGGCGATGCCAGATTGATGACGATCTGCGCCGGCACCGGAGCGCCCATGCCAGCCATAGCGTTAAATGTCACGGGCGCGGCGGGCTTCACCACCGCGATATAGGGCTTGGCCACAAACCCCGGATCGGTATGCGGAATGGCAATGTTTGCCGCCGGCATGGCAAGACCCGTGGGATAGGCATCCTCGCGCGTGCGAACGGCGTCGAGCCAACCGTCGGCAATGTAGCCGCGCGGTACAAGCTCGCCCTCAAGCCGCGCGAACACCTCATCCGGCGTCGCACACTCCCAATCAAAAAACACCAGCTCAGGCGCAAACAGCGCTTCGTTATCCGCCATGCGCTCACCTCTCTCACCTAGTCATTCAAGAACGTCCCCGATGACTACCCAAAACAAAAGGTGGCCACGCGCGCCTTGGCGCCAATGACCACCCTGACCACTCAACTAAATTGTACTGTGCGCCGCTAGCCGCGGGGCGCATCAATTGCGACCTTGCCGCTGTCCAGCACATGGACGCGGCCGTCGGCGAGCATTTGCACGACCTCGGGATACAGCACGTGCTCAATCGCGTGGATGTGCTCCTCGAGCGTGTCGACATCCCAGCCCTCCTCAACAGCCAGCGCACGCTGGGCGATGATGGGACCGTTGTCGTAGACCTCGTTGGCAAAATGCACGGTCACGCCGGTCACCTTGACGCCGCGCGCAAACGCGTCGTCGATCGCATGGGCACCGGTAAAGCTCGGCAGCAGCGCCGGATGCAAGTTGACCACGCGGTTGGGGAACGCCGCCAGCAGCGGTGTGTGCACCATGCGCATGTAGCCGGCCATGACCACATACTCGCAGCCGCGCTCGAGCAGCTCGTGCGCGATGATCTCGTCGGCGGCAATAGGGTCGGCGTAGACATCCTTGGACAGCGTGAGCGTCTGGATGCCCGCGCGCTCAGCGCGCTGCAAACCCTTAGCCGAAGGACGGCTCGACACCACAAGCTCAATCGAGGCGTTGAGCTTACCGGCGGCGATCAGATCGATCAGCGCCTGCAGGTTGGTACCCGAACCGCTGATGAGCACACCGATCTTGAGCGGCTCGACCGTATCGGTGCCGGTCGGACGGGTGTAGGGCACAAAGCCCAGGCCCTCACTAGCAGCCATCTGCTCGTTAGCGCTCATCGGAGTACACGACCTTACCGGAACCCTCGACGCACTCGCCCACGCGGAACGGCTTCTCGCCCAGCGCGACCAGGGCTTCGGTAACCGCGGCCTCGTCCTCGGGGGCGACGATCAGGCACAGGCCGACGCCCATGTTGAAGGTCTTGCATGCCTCGTTGGGCGCGAGCTCGGCCTGACGCGACACGTAGGTGATGACGGGCGGAACGTCCCAACCCATCTCGGCGCCGTTGCGGGTGACCACGGCGTCGACGTCGTCGGCGAGTGCACGGTTGAGGTTCTCGGTAATACCGCCGCCGGTGATGTGGGCGATAGCATGCACGTTGACGCCGCCGCGCAGCAGCTCCAGGATCGGCTTGACGTAGATGCGCGTGGGGGCCAACAGAGCGTCTGCCAGCGATGCACCGCCGAGCTCCTCGAGCGGACGGCTCAGCTCCTCGGCCTTAGCGGCGGCCTCGGGCGTGCCCGGCTTAATGCCGTCGACGCCAATGACCTTACGCACGAGCGAGTAGCCGTTGGAGTGCACGCCGGTGGAAGGCAGGCCCAGGATCACATCGCCCGGGCGGACGTTTGCGGGGTCGAGCATCTTGGGACGGTCGACGACGCCCACGGTAAATCCGGCAAGGTCGTAGTCGGCAGGAGCCATGACGCCCGGGTGCTCGGCCATCTCACCGCCCACGAGCGCGCAGCCCGCGAGCTTGCAGCCGTCGGCCACACCCTTGATGATCTTTGCCATGTGCTCGGCCTCGATGTGACCGATGGCGACGTAGTCCAGGAAGAACAGCGGCTCGGCGCCCGAAGCCAGAATGTCGTTGACGCACATAGCGACCAGGTCCTGGCCCACCGTCTCGTGACGGTCCATGATCTGGCGAGCACGAGCTTGGTGCCCACGCCGTCGGTACCGCTAATCAGGATCGGGTCTTCCATATCCTTAAGCGCGGCAGCCGAGAACAGGCCACCGAAGCCGCCGATGCCGCCGATAACCTCGGGGCGATTGGTGTCCTTGACCATCTGCTTAATCGCGTCGACGGCGCGGCCGCCCTCAGCGGTATCGACGCCGGCATCCTCATACGTCACATGCTTGCTGTCGCTCATCTGAGCCTTCCTCTCCCACTACCGTGGCGCCGCGCGGGCGCCAAACGGTGCTCATAGTTGTCCTCGATTCGGTGCATGCCATAACAGCACGCGCCGTCATATCAACAAAACAGCAGGTAAAACCTACCAAAATAAACCTGTCCCCATATGGCAGGTTTTATGCCTCGCCGTGCTCCTCTTCCCAGCTGCGGTCGTCGTATTTCTCGATCACGGCGTCGTCGTCAAAGTGCAGCGGCTTGTCCAGGTTGCGGGGCTTAAAGCCTCCATAAACTTGTCGCGGCCAAAGCTCTCGGGAATCGCCACGGGGTAGCGGCCGGTAAAGCACGCATCGCAGTAACCGCCCTTGGGCATGACCTTAAGCAGGCCCTCGACCGAAAGGAAGGCCAGCGAATCGGCGCCGATATACTCGCAAATCTCGTCGACCGTCTTGTTGGCGCTGATAAGCTGCGACTGCACGTCGTATCGATACCGTAGAAGCACGGCCAGATGACCTCGGGCGAGTTGATGCGGATATGAATCTCCTTGGCGCCGGCGTTGCGCAGCATCTTGACGAGCTGCACCATGGTGGTGCCGCGCACGATGGAGTCGTCGATGACGACCAGGCGCTTGCCCTCGATGTTGTCGCGCAGCGGGTTGAGTTTCATACGCACGCCCATGGCGCGCAACTCCTGCGTAGCTCGATAAACGTACGGCCCACGTAGCGGTTCTTGATAAGGCCCTCGCCAAAGGGAATACCGCTCTCGTGCGAATACCCCTCCGCAGGCGGCAGGCCGGAGTCGGGCACGCCGATGACCAGGTCAGCCTCGACAGGCTCCTCATGTGCCAGCTGACGACCCATGTCGTAACGGCAGGCATAGACGCTCTTGCCGTTCATGATGGAGTCGGGGCGGGCAAAGTAGACCTGCTCAAAGATGCAGTTGGCGGGCTCTTCGGCTGCAGGCACGCCCTGCTCGGATACCAGGCCCTCGGCGCTGATGCGCAAGATCTCGCCGGGACGGACGTCACGGACGTACTCGGCACCCACGATGTCGAGTGCGCAGGTCTCGGAAGCAACGACCCAGCCGCCGGCGCGCGTGACACGGACGGCGGAGTCGACCGTCGCGGCGCGTCCTGCGACGGCAGCTGCGAAACGGCTGCGGCATCGGCCTGGTCCAGACCCTCGTCCACCAGCTTGCCCAGCACGAGCGGGCGAATGCCGTGTGGATCGCGGAATGCGTAGAGCGCCTGCTCGTTGATGAGCGTCATGGCGTAGCCGCCGCGCACGAGCTCCATGGTCTTGCGAATACCCTCGCGCAGGTGGCCCGTACGCTGGGTAAAGTAGCCGATAAGCTTGGTCGCGACCTCGGAATCCGAATTGGAGAGGAACGGCACGCCCAGCTCGATCAGCTGACGGCGCAGCTCGTCGGTGTTGACGAGGGTGCCGTTGTGCGCGAGCGCGATAATGACGCTGTTGATGGTAGAGAGGTGCGGCTGAGAGGCTTCCCAGCTCTTGGCACCGGCGGTGCCATAGCGCACGTGGCCCACGGCCAGCTGGCCGGAGAGCGTCGACAGGTCGGCGTTGGAGAACACGCGGTCGAGCAGGCCAGATCTTTGCGGACCATAACCGTGCCGCCGTCACCCACGGCGATTCCAGCCGATTCCTGGCCACGGTGCTGCAGCGCACGCAGGCCAAAGTACGTCAGTCGAGCCACGTCGCGATCGGGCGCCCATACGCCGAAAATGCCACATTCCTCATGCAGCTGGTCGGAGTCCGGATCATACGTCGACATGGTGTTCACCTGTCCCGCGGCACGCTCGGCCGCGTGGATGGTTTCTTGAGACATGGCATCCCCTCAGAGCCTCGTTATTTGGCGTTACCTGCCTATTATACGCACGGCAAGACGAGCACTCCCGCGCATGAACAGCGCTTTTTAAAAGCCCACCGAGCTTATAATCCGTTTTGCAGCCAAACATTTTATTGGGCAATCGCCTCGGGACCGACGATCCCGCATGCTTCCGTTGCGGCGCGTCTCGCCCGCCGTTAGGGCTTACATTGTTGCAATTGGGACGTTCGTCCTGTCTTTTGGCAGGTCGGCGGCGTATCCTTATAACCTACAACAAAGCGAGAAAGGTTCTGTATGGATCGAAACGAACTCGACCCTAGCGTCCCCAGCGCCACAGAGGTCAAGAAGATTCCCCTCATCATTAAGGTGTACGCCGTCCTGTGCATCCTTTCCGGCGTGGGCACGCTCCCGTCGGTCGCTGCCTTTATGTGGCAGGTCATCACGGCACTTGTTAACGGCAACGCCACCGAAAAGCTCGGCGACAACACGCTCGTCGCAGTCGGCCTTATCGTCGCCGGCATCATGCTCTCTGCGGCAAGTGCCGTCATCCTAATCATCTTTGGCCTGGACCTTATCAAAAACCAGCGCCGCAACGCCGCCCGCCTGTCCTACATCCTTATTGCATTCACCGTCGTCGAGCTTTTGGTCGACGTGATGCTCCAGGGTATCGGGCCCTTCTTGCTGCGCCCCGCTATTCAGCTCGGCATCCTCATCGCGCTTTCGGCCACCGTCGACCCCACGCTGCGTCAGGAGCGCGAGCTGCAGCGCCGCCTGCAGGAGATGCTCGACCGCGATGCCGCCGCCGAGGGCATGCTCGGCCGCGATGAGACCGGCGAGGGCTACATCAAGCTCAACTACTTCAACCTGTTCTGGGTATTCTTCGTCTGCTGCGTACTGGGACTTATCTTGGAGGACATCTGGCACATGACGGTCAACGACCCGGGCGTCTACCAGGACCGCGCCGGCATGCTGTTTGGCCCTTTCAGCCCCATCTACGGATTTGGCGCCGTGCTCATGACCATGGTGCTTAACCGCTTCTACAAAAAGAACCCCATCATCATTTTCCTGGTGAGCGCTGTGCTCGGCGCGAGCTTTGAGGTGTTCGTGGGCTGGTTTATGCAGACCGCGTTTGGCGTGGTCTCGTGGAGCTACTCGCACATAACGCTGTTTGGTTTGCCCGATCCGCTCGTGGTCCTCACGGGCGGACGCACCTGCACGGGCTTTGCCTGCCTGTGGGGCCTAGGTGGCCTCATCTGGATCAAGCTGCTGCTACCGAGGCTGCTTAAGCTCATCAACAAGATCCCCTGGAAGAGCCGCTACTCGGCCACCGTCATCTTTACCGTCATTATGCTGGTCGACGGCGTCATGACGCTGCAGTCGCTCGACTACTGGTACCAGCGCGTTAACGGCACGGAGCCGGACATTCCCGTCGCACAGTTCTACGGCAAGTATTTCGATAACGACTACATGGAGAACCGCTTCCAGAGCATGACCATGAGCCCCAAGGACGCCACGCGCGTTTAGCGCCCGCCGCGCCCAAAACGCAAAATGCCCGCCGGTATCACACGTACCGGTGGGCATTTTTATAAACGATCCTTCTATCGACGCAATCCTCTATGCCTCGCGCTCGACCTCACTCACGCATTCGTTCTTGATGGTGCCAACGAGCGCCTGCAGTGCATCGACCACGTGTGGGCGAATGTCCCCGCCGATAAGCACGAGCATGATGTCGTCACCTACGGCAAGCTCGCCGCTTGCCAGCCACACGCGCACATAGCCGATACCCGGCATCGCGCGCGTGGCCTCGATAGCAGCCTGCACCTTCTGAGCATCGAAGCCGAACACCATGCCGCCCACCTTGTGGCCTGGCGCCACGCCATCGGTCTCGACACCGCGCGCCTCGGACTTGGGAGTCGCGCGCACCACACCGTTATGTGTCAGATACATACCGCACGCAGGTGCCGACGAATCGGCCTTGGCCTCGCGAAGCCAAGCATCAATCGAAGGCATCGTTTTGCCATTCTCGAGCATTATTTCTCCCTTACCGTCATCGAGTAGCCAATTTGGAACGGGGCTTTTTTAGCTACTCTCGAACAACTTATTCCTCGACCGGCGTGAGCACCATGACAGCACGCGTGTTGCTCAGCGATAACGAACGACAGGTCACAAGCGTTACGACCTTGGTTGCCGAGGCGGCGCGATCGCCCGCATCGCTCGCCACGGCAGAGGCACCGTCGAGCATCTCGGACAGGTAATTTTTCAGTCCGTCATCGCCCTCAAAATTGGGCGTGCGCGCTTGGCATACGTGTCCTCGACAACTTTGGTCGCCAGCGGTCGCAGCTTATACGTAGCATCCCGTGTGATGTAATACACAAACTCAATGCTGTCGAACGTCGCCTGGTCGGTGGTGTCCGAAATCACATTGAACATCGATCCGTCGTTCATATGGTGGCCGTAAATCGTGGTCTGCTGGTCGACCATTCCCGGCGCGGTGTCATCACTATCCAAGAAAATGGCACCGGACGCGTTAGATGTACCGTCAAACAGCGTGTTGAGGTATTTTGAGTTGTTGTTGGTCTGCACCACGGGATAGTTGATGTTGGTTCCCGGCACATAAATCCAACCCACAATCTCGGGGTTTGTCTGAGCAAGCGCATCGAAGTCGATAATCGGCACGCCGCTGGCGTCCTTATCGCTTACATATTGCTTCTCGATTTTCCGGTACGAATCGCTCGCCTGCTTATAGCCAATCTGAGCATTGATAAAGATGGCAGCAGCGGCGACAATCAGACCGATGCCCACGATGATGAGCAAGATGGGAATGATGGATCGGCGTTTCTTACGCGGCTGCTCGGCATAGTTGGACGGCGCGTCACTCAGCTGCCTCGTCGTCCGAGCCTGCTTCTTTGCCGTGCCATATGACGAAGGGCGATACGCAGCCGGCGTATCCTGGCGGCGATGGGACGTCGGCGTTACGGAACGCGGCGCGCGCGGCTGCTGAGGAGAGGATGTCCGACTCTGCTGTGCCGCATGGGCAGCACCCGGCTTCGACGGATCGGGAATCTGAGAAGCCTTGAATCGTTTTCCCTGATAATCGGACATGGCTCTCCTTATACTGCGGTGAAACGGCGGAACGCCTAGGCGTCGGCCATCTCCTGCTTCATCTTCTCGATAACCTTGCGGTACTCGGGGTCGCAAGCACCCAGAATCTGCGTGGCATAGATGGCGGCGTTCTTGGCACCGTTGATGGCAACGCAGGCCACGGGCACGCCCGAAGGCATCTGCACCATCGACAGCAGCGAATCCATACCGCCCAGGTCACTCGTCTTCATAGGCACGCCGATAACCGGCAGCGGCGTAAAGGCAGCCACGACACCACCCAAGTGGGCGGCCTTGCCGGCAGCGGCGATAATCACTTTGATACCGCGATCGGCGGCAGTCAAAGCCCACTCGTGGACCTTCGCCGGTGTGCGGTGTGCGCTCGCAATGACAAGCTCATAGGGCACGCCCAGCGCCTCGAGCTCGGCGGTGCAACCTTCCATAACGCCCAGATCGGACTTGGAACCCATGATGATCCCGACAACCGGCTTTTGATCTGCCATAAACAAAGACCTCCCGTTGAGAGCGGTGACGCGGCCAATCCGCGACCCTTAACTACTGAGAGTAGTATAGCTGCTCCCGTCCCTGCGGTCTTTGTGGTGGCGGCTGAGCCTTTCCCTCGGGAACTGGACTTCGCGAAGTTTCCCGAGGGAAAGGCTCAGCCGCCACCCTGCGACCTACCGGGGATTGCCATGACGTACGTTGGCTGAAATAAATGAGTTCCGGTTGCTTCGCAAAGTCGTTCAGATGAAAACACCAGACCGCCGCGGGGCACCCTCGACCTACCGGGGGCTGCCATGACGTACGTTGGCTGATTTTGTTTGGAATGAGATGTTGACGGTGGCTGATGGGCACAATTGCCCCGGATGCATTTCATGATGCACCTAAATGTCTGCCTTCATCCTTATAGATTGTCCAGGTAGTCGTCGGCATCATAGGTAAGGCTGTAGGCTTTATTCAGGATGCGCACGAGCTCCTGAGCATCGTGTTCGCCGAGCGCTGAGAGCTGCTTCGAGAGCGATGCCACACTCTCGGCATTTTTTTTCGCCGCGAAATCACGGCCTTCCTCGGTAATGCTCACCAGCACACGCCGACGATCGTTTGGATCGGTCCTGCGCTGAACGTAACCCTTGCTCTCGAGTGAATCCAAGATATGCGACATGCGCGCACGGGAGAATTTCAGCTTCTTGGCAATCTCGGAGGGAATAACATCACCGTCAATACCCGATAGATACTGTAAAACCGGTGCCTCGCCCACACTGGCGCCGCCGGCAGCACTCAAGGATCCCTTGGCAAGGGAACGTGAGTACACAATCAGTTTTCGAGCGACGTCATCGTAATCCACTGGGGATATTGTCCTTTGCAACTCTAGAAGGGCCATAAAACCGTCATTTGCCGTACATTAGTTAACATTCGCAACAATTATTTATGATACCCCAACGCGGAAGTCTATTGCTCGTCCTTCTTGCGTCGCATAAGCTCCTCAACGTCGACACCAGCGGCCTCGAGCATGCGCTCGACATTCTTTTTGGCGTTGGTCGTGCCGACCTTAAGCACGATCGAAAGCGGAGTGCCCACCACCAGGCACACGATGCCCACGGGGACACCCCAGCCGGGGCCGCCCTGCATACCCCACATCCCCACCAAAAAGCCAATAGCCACGAGCGAATAGCCCAGACGCAGCCAAACGTTGAGCCGCTGAATAGCATCGGTCTGCATCTTTGCCTCGCGGATCAAGTCGTCGCGCGAAAGGTCGTGTCCGTGTTTCTCGTGCATATGGGTCCTCCTCGTGCAAAGCGTGCATCATGTGCAAGAACATCGTTTTTCGAATACGTCATCTTTCAAGAGCAATATAGCGGGTGTCGTGTAGGCGATGGAGGTCGCTGGCCATATTGCCCTTGAAGGGCGGCGAAAAATCAGAAGGCCGTGCGGTTGAGGCCGCACGGCCTTACAGGGGGCCAGGGGATGATGACTAGTAGCTCAGTGCCGGGTCGAAGAAGCCAATGAGAACGCCCACAAATGCGATCACAACGAGGATCAGCATCATAACGATGGGGTTGACCTTCTTCTTGGTCATCATGTACCAGCAGAAGATGATGAAGATCATCGGCAGCAGGTGCGGATAGATGCCATCGAGCGTGTCCTGGAACTTACCGCCACCGGGCAGCACCAGGTTGGGGCTGCAGGTGATGGAGACCCAGGTAGCACCGACTGCACCGATGACCATGGTACCGACCATCACGATGGAATCACGCAGAGCCTTGGCCTTGGGGCCGACGAGGGCCTCGACCGCCTTGCCGCCGAGCTCATAGCCCTGGTTGTAGGCAAAGCGCATGCCAAGGAACATGAGCAGGTTCCACACGACAATATAGAAGATGGCGCCGAGCGGGGAGCCGCCGGTCGAGAGACCGAGGGCAATACCGAGCAGGATCGGGATCAGGGTACCGACGATCAGCGAGTCGCCAAGGCCGGCGAGCGGGCCCATGAGGCCGGCGCGGATGCCGTTGATGGCGTCGTCGTCGATGGCCTCGCCGTTTGCGCGAGCCTCCTCGAGGCCGGCGGTGACGCCGACAATCATGGTGCCGATCTGCGGCTCGGTGTTGAAGAACGCGGAGTAGGTCTGGAGGGCCTGCTTCTGCTCCTCGGGCGTGTCGTAGAGCTCCTCGACAATCGGAAGCATGGCGCACAGGTAACCGAAGGTCTGCATGTGCTCCTGCGGAAGCAGGTCAGGTTGCCATAGGACCAGTTACGGAACGACTTGGCAAGCGTTTTCTTAGAGAGCATTTTCTTCTCTGCCATTAGATGTCCTCCTCTTCCTCATCATCTGAGCCCGAGGCGATAGCTGCCTTGGGAGCGTTTGCGAGGTCGATCTTGAGCGAAGCGATCTCATAGTTGATCAGGGCGAAGAAGCAGCCGATGCCGGCAGCGGCGATCAGGTTGCAGCCCATAACAGCGGACAGGGTGAAGCCGAAGAAGAACGTCAGGAAGTCCGTGGGCTTAGAGATGACCTGCTTGAGCAGGATGGCGATACCGACGGTAGGCAGCAGCGAGCCGACGGTAAACAGCGTCTTCATCGCGATGCCGTCCATGGGCATGTAGGTCTTCATGAGGTCGACCATGGCGGTGCCGCCCATGGTGATGATGAACGTCGGGAGGAACGAGCAGACGATGTGACCGATCCAAGGCAGAACGTTGTTGACCAGGTAGAGCTTGTGGAGATCGCCCTTCTCGAGCCACTTCCAGCCCATGCCCTGCCACACCAGGTTGATGGTGGCGGTGCCATAGAAGAGCACAGTGCCGAGCGTGCCGACGGCGGCACCGAGGGATGCGGCCATGCCGGCAGCCTCAGCGGAGGCGGGATCGATGCCCGAGTTCTTGATGGCGAGGATCGCCAGCGGGATGCCGATATAGGACACGGCGCGGACGTCGGCGGAGACGGTTCCGCCGGGGGTCACGAGAGCGATGTAGACAACCTGGATGGCAGCGCCGACGAGGATACCCGTCTGCATATCGCCCATGATGATGCCGACGATGAGGCCGGCGACCAGAGGACGACCCAGAGTGTAGTTGCCGATCGTCGTGCACCCATGCCAGGCAGTGATGCCAGGCAGGCGAACAGGCCGAACAGCGCGGCTTGGAATGCATTGATTGCCATGCTTTCCCCTTTCTTTATTCCTCAGCCCCTTTCCCCAGGGCTGTAGGTACCAAAATGCAGCTGGCGCCTAACTAGAAGCCAAACTGACCGCGGAACTTGGGCCACTCACCAATGGATTTCTCCTTGATAAGGACGAACTCGACCGTGTAGCCGGCGTTGGTGAGATCCTCGAGCGCCTGGGCCTCTTCCTGCGTGATCGACTGGTTGTTGCCGAGCTTGGTGGCGCCGGGACGGTCGTTGCAGGGGCCGACGATGATGCGGTCCATGCCGGGCTTAAAGCCAAAATCGACGAGAAGTTCCTTCATGTCGAGCGGGTTCTTGGTGATCAGGAAGTACTTGGTGTCGGACTTGAGAACCTTCTCGGAGACCTCCTTAAAGTGCTCCTTGGTCCACACGAACGTCTTCTTGCCCGAGGCACTCTTGTAGGCCTCCTTGAGCACGGGGTTGGACGCCGCAGCGTCGTTGACGGCGATAAGACCGTCGCAGGGATACTCGAGGGCCCAACGGGTAACGGTCTGTCCATGGATCATACGGTCGTCAATACGGATGAACGAAATCATGCGTTCTCCCTTTCCTTATCACCGGGGGTCTTTCCTCTTAACCCCCGCTCCATCACAAAAATTGGGGCGGATGCGCTGCCTAGATGTCGTCGTCCTCGTCGTCGGCGTCATCGGTCGGGACAACGAGCTCGGACATACCGTTCTTGCCCTCCTGCAGCATCATCTGCTTGAGGGAATCCAGGTCCATGGTGGCAAGCCCCATCATGCGGTCATAGCCATGGGCAGATTCATACCGCCGAAGGCAATGGTGTGGGCGAGCAGGCCCTTCTCGGCCAGCGTGTTCATGGCATTGGTGAGCGGCGATCCGCCCAGGATGTCACCAAGCAGGACAACCTCGTCATCGGCGGTAACGGGAGCGAGCATCGCCTTGACGTTCTCGACATACTCGTCAGCGCCCATGCCGTCCACGAGACTCGTCGACAAGATGTTCGGGGCGTCATTGCCGAGCATCTTGAGGACACTGTGCAGTCCGGGAGCGAGCGTTCCGTGACTGACCATTACCAGATACCGCATGCGGTCTCCTCTCGACCTGCCGTGTGTCGCACGGCTTTGCTTTTTGCTGAGATTATTGTTGCGCCGGGGCATGTTCGGTACAAGAAAATAGTTGCGAACGGCAACTATTCGTCGGTTAACGGTAGCAACTATTTTTGTGCCTAAATTATTTTTTCTTCTAATTATTTTTAAAATAGCAGGTAGATTGCCTGATAAATGTTTTATGTTCCTTATGTACCATACATACCAACAAGAATCGGGCCTGACATCACCGGTTTGTCCCGCAGTGTCAGACCATGTCACGTATGCTCACGACATGGAGGTACCCCATGGATATGATCTCGTTTCTCGCCTCCGAACCCTTCGACCGCAGCGTGATACGCCGCTCTATGTCCAACTTAAACATCGAATCGCCCTGCTTATCGCCAGCCAGGCGTTCGACACCAAGACGCCGCTGCCACGCGAGCTCGAAATCTGTGAGCGGCTGGAGTTATCGCGCGCGACCGTGCGCCGTTGCTTCCAAGATCTCGTCATCGAGGGGCGCGTGGTGCGCAAACGTGGGCAGGGCACGTTCATCAAGCCCCAAACCTCAGCACCCGGCATCGACCTGGCCCTGAATTTCAGCGCGCGGATGCGCGAAGCGGGACGGGTTCCGAGCTCGCAGATTCTCGCCTTTTCAAGCATACCGGCCGTCCGCGGCATCGCCTCTGGGCTCAAAGTGCCCGAAGGGACACCCGTCTGGGAGATTCGCCGCCTGCGTCTCGCCAACGACAAACCCATGGAGCTCAACTACGTCTATATCCCCGTGTCACTTTGCCCCGAGCTCACGCGCAAAGACGTGGATGGCTCGCTCTACGCCTATATCGCGGAAAAGACCGGCATCCTGCCCGCAAGCGTCGATGCCGTCTACGAGACGGTCAACCTCGACAAGCATGAGGCGCGCCTTTTGGGACAGAACACCGGTAAGGCGGCGATGCGCATCGTGCGTTCGACCTACGACAAGACGGGAACCCCGTTCGAGGTAGGCGTGCTCATCAGCTGCGACGGTCAGGCAAAGCTGCACGTGCACATCGCCGCCGACAAAACAACCTTCACCGCCACAGCCCAATAAATCCAAAACGTGGGCGCCGTCGTTCAAACGAACGACGCGCCCACACTCACTTTCTTTTTTTCAGCCCCAGTCATCACGCAAAGCCCCTTCGGCAGCACACGGTGCAGCGAGTCACCGTAAGCCGGGGCGGAGGGGGCTGAGTTTCCCCCTTCGCTCCGGCTGCAAGCAGAGTCGCTCAGTGGGAAACTCGGCCCCCTCCGCCCCGGCCGGACAGCTCAATCTACACCGTGTGCTGCGGCAGGTCCTGCAGGGCGATGACGTCCATGCCCATGTCGTTGGCGCTGCCGTGACCCTGCTGGTCCTCGCGCACGGCTTCGATGGCACTCACGTACGTGTTGGCGGCAGACATCGCCGTGATGCAGGTCACGCCGCGGCGCACAGCCTCGGTACGCAGCAGATAGCCGTCGCCGCGCGAGCCCGGACCGTACGGCGTGTTGATGATCACCGCGATCTTGCCATCGGCGATGAGGTCGCCGATGTTGGGGCGCTCGCCGTCGTGCGGGCCGCTAATCTTCTCCACGATCTCGCACGTCACGTTGCCTCCACGCAGCACGCGCGCCGTACCCTCGGTGGAGCAGATGTCAAAGCCCAGGTAACGCAGGATACGCGCGACCGAAAGGATGTGGCGCTTGTCGCGGTCGCACACGCTGATGAATACCTTGCCGGCGCTCGGGTCGGGCAGCTTGTAGTCGATCGCCAGCTGCGTCTTGGCGTATGCCTCGGGATAGCTCTTAGCGATACCCATGACCTCGCCCGTCGACTTCATCTCGGGCCCCAGGATGACGTCGGCGCCCGGGAAACGACCCCAGGGCATGACGGCTTCCTTCATGCAGAACCAGTCCAGCTGACGTTCGTCGCTCGGCAGGCCCAAGCTCGCGATGGAATCGCCTGCCATGATGCGCGCCGCGCATTTGGCCAGCGGCACGCCGGTGCCTTGGAGATAAACGGCACGGTACGGCTGGCGCGCGGGTTGGCCTCGATCACGTAGACGGTCTCGCCCTTGATGGCATATTGCACGTTGACCAGACCGCGGACTCCCAGCGCCATCGCGATGCGGCGCGTGGTCTCGCGGAGCTTCGCCTGCAGGCTCTCGCTAAAGCTGAACGGCGGGATGCAGGTCGCGGAGTCGCCGGAGTGAATACCGGCTTCCTCGATATGCTCCAGGATGCCGCCGATGTATACCTCTTCGCCATCGCACAGGCGTCGACGTCGGACTCGATCGCACCCTCCAGGAAGCGGTCCAGGTACACCGGGTAGTCGGGGCTAATGCGCGCAGCCTCGGCCATGTAATCGCGCAGATGCTCGGCATCGTAGGCGATCATCATGCCGCGGCCGCCCAGCACATAGCTCGGGCGCACCAGCAGCGGATAGCCGATGTGCGCGGCCACGGCCTCGGCCTCCTCAAACGAGGTGGCCTGGCCGCCGGCGGTACATGATGCCCAGCTTGTCGAGCAGAGCGGCGAAGCGCTCGCGGTCCTCGCAAAGTCGATGGCATCGGGCTGGTGCCATAATGTTCACGCCCGCTCTCCTCGAGCA
>ENA-OQCE01000436-OQCE01000436.1-human-gut-metagenome-genome-assembly--contig:-NODE-436-length-20171-cov-11.914688_pt1 | contig 20171 bp, 28 predicted proteins | sample MGYA00242495_ERZ504572 | MGnify/ENA primary metagenome ERZ504572 (study PRJEB26092, sample SAMD00036228) | human gut metagenome | host: Homo sapiens | study: EMG produced TPA metagenomics assembly of...
GGCGATGCCTGTCAAGGTGCTTCCGGCTGCGAGGTCACCGGTATGGCCAAGACGTTCCGTTATCTGGTCGAGGACTATGAGCCCGATATCCTGGTAAGCGGACGCCCCTTGACCATGGCCGGTGAGCCCGGCCCCAGGCCGAGCGCGTTGCCGCCGTGGCGCAAAAGATTGCCGACGAGCTCGATCTTCCGTTGGAGTTTGAGGACGAGCGTCTGTCCTCGCAAGAGGCAAAGCGTATCCTGCGCGAGCAGGGGCTCAACGAAAAGCAGATGAGGGGCAAGATTGACATGATCGCTGCCAGCCTGTTCTTGCAGACGTGGCTCGATCGCAAGAACGAGGAGGTTTCGCATGCCTAGCGTTTCCGACCCGCGCCAGCCGAATCGCCATGGGCAGCCTACGCCGCGCCCTGCCCAGCCTGGCCAGCGTCCGGCACAGCCGACCCAGCGCGCAGCTCAGTCTGCCGCGCGTCCGGTGCAGTCCTCCTCTCGTTCGACCCAACCTGTTCAACTGACGGGTCAGCAGCCTTCTGCTCGTTCGGTTCAGCATCCGGCTTCTCACGCGGCTCAGCAGCCACTGCTCGTTCGGCTCAGCCCGCAGGCGGTACTCGCTTTAAGCAGCAGGCACCTACCCAGCGAACGCAGGCCCCACAATCGCATTCGCATCACGCTCGCGGCTCGCATGGCGTTGCTCCGGCGACCCGCTCGAGCTACAACACGCATGCTCGTCGCGGTGCCCAAAAGAAAAGCTCCCCGGTGCCTATGATTGTCGGCGTCGTGGTGGCCGTAATCGCGTTTGCTGCTATCGCTTTCTTTGTCGTGCCGGCCGTCAAGGGCTTCTTTACCGGTGAGGATACGAAGGTCACGGCTGGTCAGCAGGTTACGGTGACCATTCCCGACGGTGCTTCGGGCGATACGATCGCCTCGATTCTCTCCGAGAACCATATCGTCGAAAATCCTAAGGATTACTACGCGGCGGTGAAAAAGCTCAACGCCGATATGTCGCTTAAGCCTGGCACCTACTCGTTCTCCACGCTCATGGATGCAACCAAGGTCGTCCAGCAGCTCATGGAAGGCCCCAACGCGGGCTCCAATGCGCTGACTATCCCTGAGGGCCTGACGGTCGATCAAGTCGCGGACCGTGTGGCCCAGGCCTACGACAGCATCTCTAAGGAAGACTTCCTCAAACAGGCCAAGGCCTCCAACTACGTGGACGACTATAGCTTCCTTAAGGGCGCCGCCGCGACTCGCTCGAGGGTTTCTTATTCCCCAAGACCTATTCGTTAGGCGATTCGCCGACGGCCGATGACGTGATTCGTGCCATGCTCGATCAGTTTAAGACTGAGTACAAGTCGCTTGACTTTGCGAGCTGCGAAGCCAAGATCAAGGAGCGCTACGGTGTGGAGATGTCCGACTACGACATCGTCAACTTGGCCTCTATCGTTGAGCGCGAGGGCCTCAACGCCGATCAACGTGCGCACGTGGCCTCGGTCTTCTACAACCGCCTTGCCGGCAAGCTCGACGGTCTGCGCTATCTCAACAGCGATGCGACCATGATGTATGTCACCGGTGGCGAGGTTACCGCCGACGACCTGCAGAGCGATAGCCCGTATAACACCTATAAGCACGAGGGCCTGCCACCCACGCCCATCTGCTCTCCGTCGCTCGAGGCATTCAAGGCCACGCTTGAGCCGACCGACTCCGATGACCTGTATTTCTACATTACGCAGGACGAGGAGTACTTCTCGCAAACCTACGAAGAGCATCAACAGTCTTGGAATTAACATGAGGATTTTTAGCCCCAAACGATACGTTGCCTCGGTCGATCGCATCGACCTTGATACCCTGTGGGCCGACGGCAAACGCGCCATTCTGCTCGATCGCGATAACACTCTGGTGCCGCGCGACACCGAGCAGGTTCCCACTGCGGTTTCCGCTTGGCTCGACGCCGCTCGCGCCAAGGGATTTAAGCTGTGCATGGTTTCGAACAACTGGCATCGCGACCAGGTCATGAGCTCTGCACGCGAGCTGGGACTTGAGGCCATTAGCCACGCCATGAAGCCCGCCCCGTTTGCCTTGAAGGCGGGTCTTAAGCGCCTCGGCGCCACGGCAGACGAGGCGGTGCTGATCGGCGATCAGCTGTACACGGACGTGTGGAGCGGTAATTTTGCCTGCGTTGACACTATTCTGGTCAAGCCGCAGGCAACCCAGGACCTGTGGTACACGCAGATCTTCCGTATCTTTGAGCGCCGGGCCTGCGCGACCTTCCCTGCGAGGAATAGGTTTCGCCATGTCTCAGCACATCAAACACGGCTGCGACATATTTTCTTTATCGGCTTTTTGGGCGCGGGCAAATCGACGCTCGCGCGCAACGTCGGCACTATGTTCAAGCGGCGTTTTATCGATACCGATCGTTTGGTTGTGCGTCGATGTGGCAAGTCGGTGACCGAGATATTTGAGACCGAGGGCGAGGATCGTTTTCGCGAGCTTGAGACCTCGGCACTCCGTTCGCTTCAAAGCGAGCGCAGCCTGCTGGTGTCGTGCGGGGGTGGCATCGTCGAGACGCCGGTGAACATTGAACTGATGCACGAGATGGGTACATGCGTGTACCTCGAAGGCGACTTTGAGGACTCGTTGCGCCAGATTCGCCGTTCTGATACCCGGCCCGATTTCCGCTCGCCCGAGCATGCTGCGCGCCTGTTTGAGCATCGCCGTCCGCTGTATCGCCAGGCCGCCGATATTACCCTTGATATTCGCAACAAGTCCTTCGAGGACGTTCCTACCTTTGTGCCGAGATGCTTTTGGAGCGTGGACTGCTATGATTCGCCGTCAACTGATCAATTTCCAAAACCGCAGCGTCGATGTCCGTGTCGGATTGGGCGCGTTCGATGAGCTGCCGCGCATGTTTGCCTCGGTTGTGGGCAAGCCTAAGCGCGCGATGGTGGTTTGGAACGACGCCACATCCGAGCGTTTTGGCGAGGTCGTCGAGCATGCGCTGGTCGACGCCGGCTTTGCCGTGTCGCTGCTCGTCCTCGAGGTTTCGCCTGCCGGTGCTACGCTGGTCGATGCCGATACCGTCTTTGGCGCCCTGTCGGCTAATGGCATTACCTGTGACGATCTCGTTGTCGCTGTCGGCGACACGGCGACCTGCTCAGTCGTTTGCTGGTGTGCCAATCAGTGGTGCGGTCGCACCGAGTGCGCCTTGCTGCCGACGACGTTCGACGCCATGCTCACGGTCGCGACGACCATGAAGCCGCTCGTCGCCTCGTCGGAGAATGCGCTTCCCGCTATCGCGTTTCGTCCCGAGCCGGGCTTGGTCGTGTGTGACCTCGACCTTGTTCGCGCGGCGGACCCCGAGGACCTTAAGCTCGGTTATGCGGTACTTGTTGGCACCATGCTTTCGAGCAGCAAGTCCCGCTGGAATCAGTTTACCGAGACCGTCCCCGAGATTCTCGCGGGCGAGGAGGTCGCGCTCGTCAATGCCGTTCAGTGGTCTCAGACTGCACGTAAGGACGTACTGATGGCCACGAACCCGAGCGCCCGTCATGCGCTCGATTTTGGCAAGACGGGGGAGCGTACCCTGCGCGCCTGCTTGGTCGATGCCGCGTCGCAGGTCCCTGTCTACCAGCTGCTGTCCGAGGGCATGCGCTTTGAGGCGCGCCTAGCACATGATGCCTGTGACTTCGATATCGATTACGTCTTTGAGGTCGATGACTGCCTGGAGGACTTTGGTATCGAGGAGCTTGCCTTCGATCTGGAGCCTGCCTCATATATCGAGGAGTTCCGCAGGCAGCAGTTTGTCCGCTCGAACCGCAGCATGTTGCCGCTGCCCGCGGCGCTCGGCGCCATTCGTCTAACGAGCGTTGAGGACGAGGTTCTCGACCGCCATGCTCGCGCATACTTGGCTTCTCGCAAAGAACTTCTCTAGGATTTATTGACATACATCGTCTTTCGTATCATGTTGAGGGGCGGGTTTCCAATCGGTTGCGAATCGCGCGCGATTCCGTCGTTCGGTTGAGACCCGTTCCGTCTTTATAGAGACAACAAGAAAGGAATCTGCATGTCAGAGTTTGCTGCCGGTCCCGCCGGTCGTATCGAGCGTGTCCGTGCCCTGATGGTTGAGCGTGGCTACGACGCTATCGTGGTGCGCGACGAGGCCAACCTTCGTTGGCTTACGGGCGTCAAGGGCGTCTTCGATTACACCTTCGAGTTCCCGCATGCTGCGTTTATTACGGCCGACCAGTGCCTGTTCCATACCGACTCGCGCTATCTCAACAGCTTTGAGGAGAACACGCCCGCCGGCAGCCCCTGGGTTTACGACATGGACGAGGGCACCATCTCCGGTTGGGTCGCCGGCAAGATCGCGGCCAACAAGTGCCGCGTCTGCGCTGTCGAGGACGACATGCAGATCAACTTCTACCAGGGTATCCAGCGTGGCTTGGAGGATCGTTCCGTCGCCTGCATGTTGCCGCTGATGCATGACGACATTCGCAAGATGCGCGCCATCAAGGACGCCGAGGAGATCGAGCTCATGCGCCATGCGCAGTCGATCACCGACACCGCTTCCAGCACATGCTCGGCTATATTAAGCCCGGTATGACCGAGAAGCAGGTTCGCAACGAGCTCGAGAACTTTATGTTCGCCAACGGCGCCGACAGCCTGGCCTTCGGCTCCATCGTGGCGAGCGGCCCCAACACCGCCAACCCGCATGCCGTCCCGAGCGACCGCGTGATCGAGAAGGGCGACTTCGTTCTCATGGATTATGGCGCGGGTTATTGCGACTACCGCTCCGACATGACTCGTACCGTCGTGATGGGCGAGCCCACGCAGGAGCAGCTCGACTTGTACGCGCTCGTGCGCCGTGCGCACGAGGAGTGCGTCGCCGCCATCCATCCGGGCGTCGAGGGCAACGACATTTTCAAGCTTTCCAAGAAGATCATTGGCGATGCCGGCTATGGCGATTACTACAACCATGGTCTGGGCCACGGCGTGGGCATTGACATCCACGAGCTGCCCAACTTCAACCGCAGCAAGAATATCATCGAGGTCGGCTCGGTTATCACCATGGAGCCCGGCGTCTACCTGCCCGGCGTGGGCGGCGTGCGCCTGGAGGACTACGGCGTGGTCACCGAGAACGGCTACGAGCCCTTCACCAAGACGCCGCATGACCTTCACGTCATCGATTGCTAGTCTACTTCGGTAGATAGTTTGGGGCGGGGCCTCCGGAGCAATTCGGACGCCCCGCGTTCTCTTTTTATGCGCTCGCTGCAGGCGCCGTCTGCAAGTGTATAATTTCGCTCGTATGTAATTTGGACGCTTGTGCGTTCTGCCCATAACAAGAAAGGTCGCTATGCCTACCATTTCTACCGCCGACTTCAAGAACGGCCTCGGTCTCCGCATTAAGGACAAGGTCTACACCATCGTCGAGTTCCAGCATGTCAAGCCGGGCAAGGGCGGCGCGTTTGTGCGCTACAAGACCCGCGACATCAAGAGCGGCCGCGTCGTCGAGAACACCTGCAACGCCGGCACCAAGTTCGAGAGCGTCATGCTCACCACCCGTGAGTTCCAGTACCTCTACAACGATGGCACCGACTACATCTTCATGGACAACGAATCCTATGAGCAGGTTCCCGTTCCCGAGGACATGGTGGGCGAGAACTCCAAGTGGCTGCGCGAGAATGACATCTGCCAGCTGCTCTTCGCCGACGATGAGCTCATGGGCGTGACTCCGCCGATGTTCATCGAGACCACCATCGTCCAGACCGACCCGGGCTTTAAGGGCGACACCGTCCAGGGTTCCACCAAGCCGGCCACGATCGACACCGGCGCTGTCATCCAGGTCCCCATGTACCTCAACGAGGGCGAGGTCATCAAGGTTGACACCCGCGACGGCAAGTTCGTCTCCCGCGTCTAGCAACCAACTCTTCTAGGAGGACTCATGCCCCAGGAAATCAAGATTGACGGCATCGGCATTTCGCCCGATGTTCTGACCGCCATCGTCTCGCGCGCCGTGTCCGATGTCGAGGGCATCGCCTCCGTTGGCGTCAAGGACCTTGCCACCAACCTTGTCTCCATGATGCTCTCGTCCAAGGCCCCGGCTTCCGAGCCGGCGGTCGAGACCGAGGTCGTCGGCGACAAGCTCGCACTCACCGTGCGCGTTGTGGTGTTCTTTGGCTATCCGTTCAAGAAACTCGCCGAGGCCGTTCGCGCTGCCGTGGTCGCTGCCATCGATGCCCAGGTGGGCGTTGAGGTCGAGCGCGTTGACGTTTGCATCGACGGCCTCGTTTTCCCCAAGGAGTAACCTTTGAGCCTTAAGGTTTATCGCGGGCGTACGCTTGCCCGCAGTCAGGCGCTGCAGCTGCTGTTCCAGGCCGAGGCCACGGACAGCCCGCTCGAGCGCGTCCTCGAGGGCGATTTCCTGATCTCGAAGGGCCCCCTCGACCCCTATGCGCTGGAGCTGTGCCGCGGTGCCTACGAGCATATCGATCGCATCGACTGTGCCCTGCGCGCCGTCGCCAAGAACTGGATCTTATGCGCATGCCCGGCGCCGACCGCAATCTGTTGCGTATCGCCGTCTACGAGATGCGCTTCCTTACCGACGAAGAGGTCTCGGACGCTATCGTGATCAACGAGGCCGTCGAACTTGCCAAGGCCTATGGCACCGACCAGTCCGCGTCGTTCGTCAACGGCGTGCTGGGAAAGATCGCGCGCAGCGAGGAGTTGCCGGGCGAGGACCTGTACCAGGAACTGCTGGCCGAGGATCGCGCTCGCGAGGAGGCCCAGGCTGCCGAGCTGCCGCTAAAGTTGCGGTTGCCCAGGCTGAGGCTGGTGTGCTGGCCGAGGATGTGGACGCTGCTGAGGCCGTCGAGGAGTAGTCATGCCAGAGGGTTCTGTCCGCAACTTTGACGAGATCTCAGACCGTTTGGATCAGATCATCGCTACCGTTCGCTCCAAGGATACCTCCTTGGAGCGTTCGCTCGATCTGTTTGACGAGGCGATTGAGCTGGGCTCCCGCGCGGTCGACATGGTCGATAAGTTTGAGCTGACGCCGCGTGAGGCCGACAAGCTCGAGCAGGAATACGATGAGGATGCGGCAAACGAATCCTAGGATAGCTAGGCCGCATCTCCGGATACGAATGGTTGATGGCATTCATGAAACGCGTGCGTCTTGATGACGAACTGATTTCACAGGGCATCTGCGCCGATCGCGCGGATGCCTTCGCACTCTTATGGCCGGCTTGGTCTCGAGCGGCGGCGAGCGCTTGACTTCGCCGGGGCTTAAGGTGACCCCGGGTCTGCCGCTGCACGTGAAGGGGCGCATTCCCTATGTTGGCCGCGGCGGTCTTAAGCTCGAAGGCGCGCTTGATGCGTTTTGTATCGACCCACGGGCCTTGCCTGCCTGGACGTAGGCTGCTCTACCGGCGGCTTTACCGATTGCCTGCTCAAGCGCGGAGCTGCGACCGTTGTCTCGGTGGACGTGGGTCGCGCACAGTTCGATTGGTCGTTGCGTCAGGACGATCGCGTGACGCTGCATGAGCGCACCAACGTGACGCAGCTGCCTGAGCTTGGCTATGCCGGCGCCATCGACCTGGCTGTTTGTGACGTCTCGTTTACCAGCATCGCGAACATTATCGATGCGGTGCTGGCGTGCCTGAAGCCTTCGGGTTCGTTCTGCACGCTCGTAAAGCCCCAGTTTGAGGCGCCGGCTGCGCTGGTGGGCGAGCGCGGTATCGTGACCGACCCCGCCGTCCGCCGCGATACGCTCGTGGCGGCGATTGAGCTTTTTGCCGCCAAGGGCCTGTTCCCGCTTGACGTGTGCGTGTCGCCCATCCATGGCGCTAAGGGCAACGTTGAGTTTTTCCTGTACGGCACAAGGTTTGCCCTGGTGAACGCACCGACGATGAGCTGCAATCCCAGGTATCGGCTTTGAGCGAGAAAGCTGCAACGCTATGAAGGTCTTTCTGGTTCCCAATTACTACAAGCAAGAGGCGGTCGAGAGCGGCCTGATGCTCGAGCTTTGGCTTTCGCGCCAGGGCTACGAGGTCGCATGGGCTGCCGACCAGCGATCGAAGATTCAAAGCACGCCTGATATTGATGGCTCAGATCTGGTCATTACGCTCGGCGGCGACGGTACGTTGCTGCGCGCTGCCCGCATCCTCAACCATCGCGAGATTCCTATCCTTGGTCTTTCCTATGGTCACCTGGGCTTTTTAACTGCTGCGAGCCCCGAGGAGCGCGACATTCTGCAGGTCGTGAGCGATGCTCTGTCCGGTGAGCTGCACGTGAGCCGCCGCGCCACCATCGCCGCGGATATCGTGTCCGTGCGCGACGATGGCACGAAGGATGTCGTGCGCACGTTTGCCCTCAACGATATGGCACTTACGCGCGGCCCCCTGTCCGATATGGTTGAGTTTGACATCACGGTGTCCGGCCATCATATCGATCGCCTGCGCGGCGACGGTGTCGTTGTTTCGACGGCGACCGGCTCCACCGGCTACGCGCTTTCCGCCGGCGGCCCCATTGTCAGCCCCGATTACACGGGTATGGTCTGTGTGCCCATCGCTCCGCATACCATTCAGGCTCGCGCTTTTTTGACCTCGCCGAGTGATGTCGTCGAGATCTTTATGTCCGATGACCGTCCGAGTGTTCCGGCGATCGCTATCGATGGACAGTTTATTACCTGCGATGCACCGTTGAGAGCGTGGCCGTGCGCCGTGGTCCCGGCGACGTGCTGCTGCTCGATTACGGTCCCGAGAGCTTCTATAACTCGGTGAGCCGCGTGTTCTATGGAGTGCGCCATGATCGATGAGCTGCAGGTTTCCAACATCGCGCTCATTCGCGAGGCGACGTTGGTTCCGAGTGCGGGCCTAACGGTTTTGACCGGCGAGACCGGCGCCGGCAAGACCGCGCTGCTCTCGCGCTCAAGCTCATTTTGGGCGAGCGTGCAGATTCGTCGACGGTGCGCGAGGGAGAGGCGCTGGCGAGCGTCGAGGCGCGCTTGTTCGACGGCCCGCACGACACGGAGGGCTTTACCGTGCAGCGCAGCCTTTCTGCCGAGGGTCGCAGCCGCGTCAAGATTGACGGCCGCATCGCCAGCGTGCGCGAGCTCTCCGAGCGCGTCGGCGTGATGATGGATCTGTGCGGCCAGCATGAACATCAGCGTCTGCTCGATCCGGCGCATCATGTTGCCATGGTTGATGCCTGGCTGGTCGCTCTGCGCTCGAGGCGCTCGACCGTTACCGTGCCTGCTTCCAGGCGTCGCGTGCGGCTGCCAAGGAGGTCCGTCGCGTGGAGGAAGCCTCACGCGCGCAGGGGAGTCGCGTCGAGGAGGCGCGCTTCGCCCTGGAGCGTATCGCCGAGGTCGACCCCAAGCCGGGTGAGTATGAGGAACTCGAGGAGCTGCTGCCGCGCTCCGAACATGCCGAGGTACTGGTTGCCACAGCTAACGATGCCCATGCATCGCTTGCCGCCGAAGGTGGAGCGCTCGATGCCGTGAACAGCGCCGTGGCAGAGCTTTCCCGTATGGCTACCGTCGATCGCAAACTGGGCGACATTGCCGATGCGCTTTCGGATGCCTGCATCTCCCTTGAGGATAGCGCGAACGAGCTTCGTGCCTATCGCGATGGCGTCGCCTTCGACCCGCGCGAGCTCGCTCGCATGCGTGAGCGGTATTCCGACCTCAAGGGCCTGTTGCGTCAGTGGGGTCCCACCATGGACGATGTTTTTGCCATGCGCGATCGCTCGCAAGAGCTGCTGTCCCTGGTCGATGATGGCGATGAACAGATCAAAAAGGCGCGTGAGGCACTCGGGAGCGCCGAGCGCGAGCTGTTCGCTGCCGCCAAGGCACTTAAGCGTGCGCGTAATACCGCTGCTCCGCGTTTTTGTCACGAGGTTGGCCGCCAAATGGCGCGCCTGGAGATGGGCGGCGCCGAGCTCGTTTGGGAGTCGCGTGATCTTCCGCGCGCCGAGTGGACGCCGGCGGGTCCTTCAAGCTACGAGCTTTTGTATCGCAGCGGTGTCGGCTTGACGCCGCGTCCCCTGCGCCGCATTGCCTCGGGCGGCGAGCTCAGCCGCGTCATGCTGGCGAGCAAGGTGGTCTTGGGTAATGCTGACGGCGTCGACACACTGGTATTTGACGAGGTCGATGCCGGTGTCGGCGGCTCCACGGCTCGTGCTCTTGCTGGTGTGCTGGCCGATCTTGCCACTACGCATCAAGTGATTGTCGTAACCCACTTGGCGCAAGTCGCCGTCATGGCCGACAAGCATTATGTTGTCAGCAAGGAGCCGGGCGATGTTCCCCAGACGCATTTGGACGAGGTAACCGGCGAAGCGCGTACTGCCGAGATCGCCCGCATGCTCAGCGGCGATCAGTCCGAGGCAAGCTTGGCCCACGCAAAGCAGATGCTCGAAGAAGTTCGAGGCTAGGTCGTATCAGCGGTGTTGGTGGGACAAAATAGACTGAAATTTTTGTCCCACTACGCGTTTTACTCAACGACCTTGTCCGGCTGGATGAGCTCCTCGTAGTAGCTGATATGTTCACGAGCGTCTTCAATCTCGGGCAGCAGGAAGTTGTAGATAACTTCGATGATCATCGTGGCGCTGATCTTGGAGAACGCAAAGTCACCCGTCGTCAGCAGCGCCTCGTGGTTGACGGTATTAAAAGTGTAGTCTGCCAGGCGCGCGAGTGGAGACTTGCTGTCGCTGCTGATGACGACTACGGTGGCACCGCAGTCGCGAGCCGCTTTTGCCATGCGATTCAGTCGGCGCGACTTGCCGGAGTTTGAGATGAGCACGATGACGTCACCCGGGCGCAACGTGAGCGCAAAGCCGATTGATGTCTCGCTAATGGTGCTCGCCATGCAGCGCAGGCCCAGCTGCGAAAACTTAAACGTCGCATCGAGCGCGACCGCGTTCGTATTTCCCACAGCCGCAAACTCAATAACCCCTGCATGCTTAAGGGCCTGCACAACAGCCGCCAACGTATCGTGGTCGATCCCGTCGATGGTCGCATTTAGCTCGCTCACCTTGGCAGCCAGGATGTTCTTAAGGCTCTGCTCCATATTGTCGAGTGAGACTTCGTCAGTCAGGCCCTCGTTGCGCTGGCTTTCCAAATCCCTCGCCAACGAAAACTGAAAGCTGCGGAAGCTGCCAAAGCCAAGCTTGCGGCAGAAGCGCGAAACGGTCGCCTCGGACGTGGCGGCGGCGCGCGAGAGCTGAGCCGCCGTGAGGCGTGGCGCCTCGGACTGGTGCTCCAATATATAGTCGACAATGCGCTGCTCGGATTCGCTGTATCCCTGATGGGTACTAATGAGGGAAAGTGCGCTCTTGCTACTATCGGTCATGGATGGCTCCTGGTTGGCATGATAATCGGACTCGTTTTGTACTGTCATAGTATAGGGGGATTTTCAATTACAAGATACACCTTGCCGTTTCAAGTGTTGATGGTAAACTTTCACCTACCGTTTACGGTTATGAAAGAACCTTTCACCGGAGAATTGCTCCTTGTCTCTTCTCACGCGGACGGTAGGTTGGTATCTTTCAGTTGTGGAAAAGCGCGCAAGGACGCGCGTGTAGGGGAGCGCCTGCGGGCGCAAAACTTAAAAAGGAGGGACACATGGCTAAGTTTGACATCATCGCCGCCACCGGTTGCCCGACCGGTATCGCGCACACCTTCATGGCGAAGGAGGCGCTGGAGAAGGCAGCTGCCGAGCGCGGTCTGACCATTAAGGTCGAGACCCATGGCCAGGTCGGTGTCGAGAACGAGCTCACCAAGAGTGAGATCGCCGGTGCCAAGGCCGTCGTCGTCGCAGCCGATAAGGATGTCCAGGCGGAGCGTTTCGCCGGCAAGCGCATGGTTTCCGTTGGTGTTTCCAAGGCCCTGTCCGTCGAGGCAGCCGGTAAGCTGATCGACGCGCGCTCGCCGCCAAGGGTGACGACTCGGTTGCGGCTGCTGCCGATGTCGAGGATGAGGTCGAGGAGAAGGAATCTATCGGCCACATCATCTACAAGCACCTCATGAACGGCGTCAGCCACATGCTGGTCTTCGTCGTCGCCGGTGGTGTCCTGACCGCCGTTTCGTTCCTGTGGGGCATCACGTCCTTCGATTCGACGGCGTCTGACTACAACAGCTTTGCCGCTATGCTGAAGATCATCGGCGGTATCGCCATGAACCTCATGGTTCCCGTGCTTTCCGCCTATATCGCCGAGTCCATCGGCAAGCGCCCGGCGCTCGTCCCCGGCTTCGTTGCCGGTATGATCGCCATCCAGGGCCTGCCCGTTAACGCCGAGACCGGCATGATCGACGCCGGCGGCGCCGGCGTGGGCTTCGGCTTCCTGGGCGGCATCGTCGGCGGCTTCCTCGCTGGCTATGTCATCCTGCTGCTCGAGAAGGTCTTCTCCAAGCTGCCCAAGAATCTGGACGGCCTCAAGGCTATCTTCCTGTACCCGCTGTTCTCGACCGCCATCGTCGGCCTGGTCATGCTCGGCATCTCCGGCCCCATGGCTGCCATCAACACCGCCATGATGGACTTCCTCAAGGGTCTGTCCGCCTCTGGCGCCATTGTCCTGGGCCTTGCCATCGGCTGCATGTGCGCCGTTGACATGGGCGGCCCGGTCAACAAGGCTGCTTACGTCACCGGTACCGCTATGCTCACCGAGGCCTTGGCTGCTGGCGTTGGCACCGATACCTACAACTTCGGCACCAACTTCATGGCTGCCGTCTCCGCCGCCTGCATCGTTCCGCCGCTGATCACCACCTTCGCCGTCGTCGTTGCAAGAAGTACTTCAGCCAGGAGGATCATGACGCCGGTATCGTCAACCTCATTCTTGGTTGCACCCACATCACCGAGGGCGCCATTCCGTTCATGACCAAGAACATCTGGCCCGTCATGCCCATCATGATGCTCGGTTCCTCCATCGCCTCGATCCTGACCATCATGTTCAACGTTCACGATCCGGCGCCTCACGGTGGCTTCCTGGTCCTGCCCGTTGTCGAGAACGGTCCGCTGTGGGTCCTCGCGATCCTCATCGGCGCTGTGATCGGTGGCATCCTGTTCGTGGCCTTCAAGAAGTACGACTTCGAGAAGAATCAGAAGGCCGCTCCTGTAGCCAAGCCGGTTGAGGCTTCCAAGCTGCTGCCGTTGAGGCCCCTAAGGCCGATGCTGCCGACTTCGTGAAGGTCGAGAATGTCTTTGTCGCCGAGGACTTCGCTTCTCGCGACGAGGCTCTGAGCTTCGTTTCCAACCAGGCTGTCAAGGCCGGTATCGCCAGCGACGCCGACGCCGTGATGAACGCCTTCCTGGCCCGCGAGGCCGAGGGCACCACGGGCATGATGGAGGGCTTCGCCATCCCGCATGCCAAGTCCGACGCCATTACCGAGGCTGCCGTCATCGTCGTTAAGGACGAGTCCGGCGTGACCGGTTGGGATACCATGGACGGCGCTCCCGTCAACGTGGCCATCGCTCTGCTCATCCCTGGTGCACAGGCTGGCACCACGCACCTCAAGATCCTGTCCAAGGTCGCCGAGGCGCTCATGGACGAGGACTTCCGTGCCACCGTCAAGGGTTCCACCGACGCCGCCGAGATCGCCAAGACGATCAACGCCCGCCTGGTCTAATTCCGCAGTACGCGAATAACATCGCCCCCTGTAACAAAGGCGAGGACTCCCTACGGGTCCTCGCCTTTTTTCATACCACCCGGCACTCAGGGACGTTCCTTTCCTGCCGGCACCCCGGGACACTCCTTAGTCCCCAACAGGGCATAAATAGCCCTCATCGACTGAATCACCCACGCGAACAATAATTCAGCCAGAATTCCTTTTGCACGATATTTCTTGGACGGAAGCATGTTCCCGCAGCTCGCCTGCCGGGCGGGGCGGTTAAGTTTGTCGCGAGTTCCGCACGCAAAGGAAGGCACTTAATGTGCTTTCCGTCTTGCGCAGGACTGTAGAGCAGCAAACTTAACCGCCCCGCCCGGCAGGCGAGCGGACAGCGAACGACATCTGTCCAACAATTCGTGCGAAACACAATGAAAAACCGTTTGATGTGAGTTAATATAAACAACGTCGTGAATCTGACTCCTGCCACATGCATGACAGGGGTTAAACACAAAAAAGGAGTCAACTATGGTTTCTGAGAAGGCTACCCTCGTTAATCCTCAGGGTCTGCACATGCGTCCGGCTGGTCTGTTCGCCTCCACCATGGGCAAGTACGCCTGTGACGTGACGGTCGTCACCCCCGAGAAGGAGGTCAACGGCAAGTCCCCGATGGCCCTCATGGCTGCTGGTATCCCCTGCGGCACCGAGGTCGAGGTCAAGTGCGACGGCGCCGACGAGGCCGAGGCTCTGGCTGCTGCCATCGAGCTCATCAAGAGCGGTCTTGGCGAGTAGAACTCAAACGGGTCGCATGTTGAACAACTAAGTTCATATTTGGGGGCGCAGTGACCTGTCTTAAGGTAGCTGCGCTCTTTTGTCATGGATATGGCAAAACGCTTTATCACATGACACGGAGAGAGGAATGGGAATGTATCAGGGAGTCAACGCTTCCGAGGGCATCGGTATCGGCACCGTCATGGTCGCCGTCGATCCCGACTTGACGTTTGAGCCGCACGAGGTTGCTGATTCGGCAGCAGAGAAGGAGCGCTATCAGACCGCTCTTTCGGTCTTCTGCGAGAAGACCCAGGCTCAGGCCGATCACATGAAGGAGACGGTGGGCGAGGCCGAGGCCGAGATCATGAGCGGACACATTGTCCTGGCTCAGGATCCGGGCATGACCGACGCATCAACGCCGCCATTGACGGCGGCACCTGCGCCGAGCAGCGCTCATGGACACCTCGACCATGTTCGAGAACATGTTCCTGTCCATGGACGATGAGATGTTCCGTCTGCGCGCGGCCGACATCGCCGACATCCGCACCGGTATTCTGGCCGAGCTGCTGGGCAAGGAGGTCGTCGACCTTTCCGTCCTGCCCGAGAACACCGTCGTTGTCGTGCACGACCTCACGCCGTCCATGACCGCCACGATCGATAAGGCGCACGTTGCCGGTATCGTCACCGAGACTGGTGGCCGCACGTCGCACTCCGCAATCATTGCGCGCGCCCTCGAGATCCCTGCTGTCCTTTCGGTTTCCAACAGCTGCACCGCACTGCGCAACGGCATGACCGTTGTCGTCGACGGTGGCAAGGGTATCGTCGAGGCCGATCCCGATGAGGAGACGCTCGCCGCTTACACTGCCAAGGCCGAGGCTTTCGCTGCCGAGAAGGCGGCTCTCGAGGCTTCCGCGGCAAGCCGTCCGTGACTGCCGACGGCATCAAGAAGATCATTGCCTGCAACATCGGCAATCCCGATGACGTGCCCAACGCGCTCGATCACGACGCCGAGGCTATCGGCCTGTTCCGTTCCGAGTTCCTGTTCATGGACTCTGCTGAGCTTCCTTCCGAGGAGGAGCAGTTCAACGCCTACCGTAAGGTCGCCAGCGCGCTCAAGGGCGCTCCGGTCATCATCCGCACGCTCGATGTGGGTGGCGACAAGGAGATTCCGTACCTGCACATGGTCAAGGAAGAGAACCCCTTCATGGGCTTCCGCGCCGTGCGTTACTGCCTGGCCAACCCCGACCAGTACAAGGTCCAGCTCCGCGCCCTGCTGCGCGCCAGCGCCTTCGGTGACGTCAAGATTATGATCCCGCTCGTCACCTGCGTCGAGGAAGTCTTGGCTGTCAAGGAGCTCGTCGAGCAGTGCAAGACCGAGCTGACCGAAGAGGGTCGCAAGTTCAACGAGAACATCGAGGTCGGCATCATGGTCGAGACGCCTGCAGCCTCGCTGCTCGCTGACCGCCTGGCCGAGGTCGCCGACTTCTTCTCCATCGGCACCAACGACCTGATCGGCTACACCATGTGCGCCGACCGTGGCAACGACACCATCTCCAACCTGTACCAGGTTTACTATCCCGCCGTGCTCCGTTCGCTTAAGAACATCATCGAGAGCGGCGTGAAGGCCGGCATCATGGTCGGTATGTGCGGCGAGGCCGCTGCCGATCCGTTGCTCGAGCCGCTGCTGATCAGCTGGGGCCTGGAGGAGTTCTCGATGAGCGCTCCGTCCATCCTGCGCGCCCGCAAGACCATCAGCCAGTGGACCAAGGCCGAGTGCGACGAGCTCGCCGAGAAGGCGCTCGCCTGCAACACCGCTGCCGAGGTCAAGGCACTGCTCGAGTCCGCAGCTCGCTAATTTGGTATCAGAGGTAACCGCGTGGTTGGAATGGGCCGGCCACGCGGCCCTCACATATACAGGGGGTACTGTAAATGTTCTACACGCTAACCGCTAACCCGGCTGTCGACATGACGGTTTCGAGCTCTCCGCTCGAGCCCGACGAGAACGTCCGCACCGGCTCGGCCAGCTACACGGCTAACGGCAAGGGCCTCGACGTGTCCTTCGCCTTTAAGAAGATGGGCGTCGACACCGTCGCGCTCGGTTTCTTCGCCGGCTTCACGGGCAAGTTCATCGTCGAGGAGGTCATGAACCTGGGTTGCCTCTGCCGCCCGGTCTGGACCGACGGTATCACGCGCATCAACACCTACGTCAACGATGGCCAGCACGAGTACGGCATCCTGAACCCTGGTGCTCCGATCACGCCGCAGCACCAGGAGGAGCTCTACAACATCCTGGACACCGCGGGCGACCTTGAGTGCCTGATCGTCTCCGGCTCCGTGCCTCCCAAAGCTACGCCCGACTTCCTGGCTCAGGTCATGGAGCACGCTCAGGCCCGTGGCGCCGACGTCGTCCTGGACCTGTCCTCCGACAAGCTCAAGGAGCTCGCTCACAAGAAGCCGCTGCTCATTAAGCCGAACCATCACGAGATGAAGGCTATCTTTGGCGTGCCGGTCGACACCGACGACGAGGTCCGCGTTGCCATGAAGCTGGCTCACGAGGCCGGCGTCCAGAACGTGCTGCTCACCCGTGGTAGCCGCGGTGACGCTTACTTCTCCAACGGCGAGGACATCTGGTATGCCAAGCGTGAGTTCAACATCAAGCTTGTCTCTTCCGTCTGCGCCGGCGACTGCACCCTCGCTGCGTTCCTGCACAAGTGGTACAGGGATCGCGACAACGTCGAGGAGGCCATGAAGCTCGCTATGGCCACCGGCGCCAACGTTGCTGAGTCCGTCGGCATCGGCGACTTTGGTCACGTCGACGAGTACAGCAAGCGCGTTGCTGTCCGCAAGCTCGATCGCAAGTAAGCGAAACGCGACATATTCGTGCGCATGCGGCGCTCCGGTTTCGGCCGGGGCGCCTTTTTTGTTCCGCCACGGGGGAGAGGAGTCCTTCCGTACTTCATCGCTTCCACACCGTTCACCGAGTTGTTGTAGCCTTTTGCCGAAGCGTGGAATATACTTTCATTAACACATTACTTCGTGAAAGGAACATTCATGATTTACACGCTTACTGCAAATCCCGCTATTGACTACAACATCTCCTGCGATGGCCTGACCGCCAACACCGTTACCCGCACCCGTAACGCTGTCTACACCCCCAACGGCAAGGGTCTCAACGTTTCGTTTACGCTCGACCACTACGGCGTCGACACCACGATCCTGGCTTCTTCGCCGGCTTCTCGGGTGAGTATATCGTTAAGGGCGCCGAGGCCCTGGGCGTGCCCGTCAAGCCCGTGTGGACTGACGGCATCACGCGTGTCAACGTGTTCCTCAACGCCGGTCCCGACACCGAGTACAACATGGTCAATGCCGGTGCCGCCATCAACGAGGCCAACGAGCAGGAGATGTTTGAGCTTATCGATTCGCTCGATGACATGACCTGCCTGGTTATCAGCGGCTCGCTGCCCCCCAACACCTCCGAGGGCTTCCTGGCAGAGGTCCTGCGTCGCGTGAAGGCGAAGGGCGCCGAGTTCGTGCTCGATATCTCGAGCCATCAGCTGGCCGACCTCATTGCTATGGAGCCGCTCCTCATTAAGCCTAACGACGACGAGCTGCTCGACATCTTTGGCATTAAGGTGAGCGGTGGCGACGACGAGTCCGTCAAGGGCGCCATGGCCGAGCTGCACGCCAAGGGCGCTAAGAATGTACTGCTGACGCTCGGCGGCGACGGCGCGTACTTCTCCAACGGCGAGCACATCTGGTTTGCCAACCGTACTTTTGAGGTTAAGCTGCTGTCGACGGTGTGCGCCGGCGATTCTTCGCTGGCCGCCTTCCTGTCCGTGTGGCACGACGCCCCGGAGCGCGTCGAGGACGCCCTGCGTCTCTCGATGGCCACCGGCGCTAACGTGGTCGAGTGCCCCGGTCTGGGCGACTTCGCCAAGGTCGATGAGTATCAGAAGGGTATTGCAATCCGTCAGGTTTGCTAGTTCCGGCACCTTGCCTGAATAGTTCAATTATTTCGCATCCGTCTTAGACCAGGACGGATGCGTTTTTGTTTATCGGACTTGCGTGTGCAGTGGAGGCTGTTTCTTGCTAGACTTCTTGCAGACGCAATCGATAGCCAATTTGATAGTCGCAGGAGGCCATAGGCATGTGCAATGTTTCGCTCAACGGTACGCAGCCGACCGATGCCTCTATCCGTGTCCTGCGTGCGCTTGAGGCAGCAGGTCTTGAGGCTTGGTACGTGGGCGGTTGGGTACGTGATGCCCTGATGGGATGCCCCAGCCACGATGTTGACATGTGCTGCAGCGGCCTGTGGCAGGAGTCCAAAGAGGCGCTCGAAGCGGCTGATATTGCCGTGGTTGAGTCGGGCATAAAATTTGGCGGCATCACGGCTATTTGCGATGATGAGCGCATTGAGGTCACCACCTACCGCCTAGACGGCTTTTACACCGACGGCCGCCATCCCCAGAGTGTGGAGCGTGCAGCGTCGCTTGAGGACGATCTGGCGCGTCGTGACTTTACCGTTAACGCTATGGCCTGGCATCCCGAGCGTGGTCTTGTCGACCGCTACGATGGTCAGGGCGACCTGAAGCGCAAGCTCATCCGCGCCGTTGGAGATCCCAAGCGTCGTTTTAACGAGGACGCGCTTCGCATGCTGCGCGCGGTGCGTTTTGCCTGCCGTCTGGATTTTATGATCGAGCCTAAGACTAAACAGGCGCTTGCCGAGTGCGCGCCGCTGCTCGATGCTGTGGCGCGCGAGCGCGTGGGCATTGAGCTCGAGGGTATCCTTTCGACCGGCCATGGGGGAGACGCGATGCTGCGCTACCCCGAGCTTGTTTGCGCCGCCGTGCCCGAGCTCGCGTCCGCTCGCGGGTTTGATCAACGCAGCGTCTATCATGCGTTTAACGTCTACGAGCATATCGCCCGCGTGCTGACGGTGGCAGGGGAGCTGGCGCTGTGCGACGGCGTCGCGCCCTCGTCGAGCCTTATGTGGGCGGCGTTTTTGCACGACGTTTCCAAACCCGAGTGCTTTACGGTCGATCACGACGCAGCGGCCACTTCTACGGTCATCCCGAGCTCGGCGCCAAGAAGGCGCGTGTCATCATGGATCGCCTGGCGCTCTCGCACGATTTGGTGCGCGATGTGTGCCTGCTGATCAAATACCATGACAAGCCGCTGCGCCCCGAGCGCTCCTGCCTGCTCAATATGATGCGCGCGCTTTCGGGCGAGGGTGTCGATACGCCGCGTCTGATGGACGAGCTCATGGACCTTAAGCGTGCCGACACGCTCGGCAAGGCGCCCTCGTGCTTCTATTACGTCGAGACGATCGAGGAGATGCGTACGCTCGCCCACGATCTGCTGCAGGCGGGGGAGCCCTATACACTCAAGATGCTTGCCATCAATGGTGGCGACCTGATCCGCGCCGGCGTCAAGCCGGGGCCGGAGCTGGGACAGCTTCTCAACGCTGCCCTCGACGCCGTGATCGAGGACAACATCCCCAACAACCGCGAAGCCCTCCTGACTCATCTCCACCTAGGGTAGCTAAAATAGCCCCGTTCCAAATTTACTACCTTGTTGACCTGCGCGTTCCATAACCTCGCGACAAAATTTCGGCAATTTGGAATTTCTTCTTGCGCTTGCGTTTTTTGTCCCGTAATATATTTCCTCGCAGCACGGCAGTGCAGATGTCATGTGGCCCGTTCGTCTAGCGGTTTAGGACGCCGCCTCTCAAGGCGGAGATCACCAGTTCGAATCTGGTACGGGCTACCACTTCTTTTCTGCTGAGGCTTATGGCCCGTTCGTCTAGCGGT
>ENA-OQCE01000437-OQCE01000437.1-human-gut-metagenome-genome-assembly--contig:-NODE-437-length-20146-cov-4.424746_pt1 | contig 20146 bp, 23 predicted proteins | sample MGYA00242495_ERZ504572 | MGnify/ENA primary metagenome ERZ504572 (study PRJEB26092, sample SAMD00036228) | human gut metagenome | host: Homo sapiens | study: EMG produced TPA metagenomics assembly of...
CTCTTCTTGTTGAATCTCTTTCAGAAGATCCACGATTTCCTTCTGCACCGAAACATCCAGCGCGCTTGTTGCTTCATCGCAAATCAACAGCGCCGGATGCCGCAGCAGTGCTCTGGCAATACAGACTCTCTGGCATTCCCCTCCGCTGATCTGCGATGGATATTTGGCGAGATAGCTCACCGGAAGGTGCACACGTTCCAAAATCTCTTCACACTGCCTTTTTCTTTCTGTTTTCGGAATTTTTCTGTAATAAAGCAATGCGTCATCCAGATTCTGCCCAATCGTCATCTTCGGATTCAGGGAAGATTTCGGATTCTGAAAAATCATCTGCACTTTTTTTCCAATTTCTTTTTGCGTCCTTTTTCCGGAAATCTGTTTTCCTTCCAGGTAAATGCATCCTTTCGTTGCCGTCGTAATGCCTGTCAGGATCTTTACGATTGTACTTTTACCGCTTCCGCTGTTTCCAATCAGCCCCAGACACTCTCCCGGCATCATTTCAAAACTGATGTCTTTTAATACATAAGTTCCATCTGAATTTCTGTGAAACTGTTTTTTTAAATGTTCCACCCGAAGCAGTGCTTCCATACCATTTCCGTACCTTTCTCTATCCCTCATCGAGTACAAGTTTCACGGCTGCGGAATTGCCGCAATCAGTTTTTTCGTATAATCCTCTTTTGGGTCGTTTCATATTTCTTCCGGCAAACCCGATTCTATGATCCGGCCCTGATACATAACGCCGATTTCATCGGCAAGTCTTCTTGCAACTTCCATATTATGTGTCACCAGCAGAATCGAAAGATCTGTCTTTTTCCGCAGTGCGAGCAGCGTCTCGATCGTCATATCCTGTGAGGCGACATCCAGCGCACTGGTCGGTTCATCTGCCAGTAAAAGGGACGGCTGATTCATAATCGCAAGCGCAATTGCAACACGCTGACACATTCCTCCGCTTAATTCAAATGGATATGATTTTAAAACGCGCTGCGGGTTTTCAAATCGAAGCTCTTTTAAAAGCTCTTCCGCATCCTCTAAAATCTCTTTTTTGCTTTTTTTCCCCGCTGTTTTTGCATGCATATTTTGGCATTCCACAAACTGTTTCCCGATTTTGGCAAGCGGGCTTAATGACTGTTCCGGGTTCTGAAAAATATAACCCATTTTGTTTCCATGGACTTCACACCATTCCTTCTCTGAAAGCTGTATCAGATTCTGTTCTCCCATCCAGATATCTCCGGAAACAATTTTTCCCTCTTTTGTCAGGAGTCCTCCGATTGTACGAAGCAGAGTCGATTTTCCAGAACCACTCTCGCCGACAATAACGTAAATTTTCCCGGGAGAAAGAGAAAAGCTGACACCGTCAACTGCCAGCTTTTCTCCATATGTTACCGTTAAACGATCCACAATCAGATTTTTCTCTATTTGATTTTTCTCTGCCAGATGTTTGTCTGTCTTATTCTCTTCTATCCTGTTTTTTTTCATCTTTTGCGATCCGTTTCGTCTTTCGCCGTTGTTCCGGCTTTTGTTTCCTGTGCTTCTTTATTTATTCTTCCACAGACAGAGTATTGGTTACCAGATAATATTCCGTCGGATTGATCTGTACTCCTTTTACTTTGTTGGAGTATACAAAGATCAGCTGCTGATCTGCACAAATGCAAATGGCATATCATCCAGTACCTGCTGCTCCAGTTCTCTGGTAAGAGAAACCACTTTGTCGTTATCCGATGTGGTACCAATTTCCGCTGCCAGCGCGTCTACTTTTTCGTTGGAATATCCACCATAATTGTTGCTGGCTCCCGTCGTAAACAACATATTGATAAAGTACGACGGAGTTCCAATCGGCGCCATGGCATAGTTTAAAATAGCAAGATCGAAATCACCCGATGCAAGAGGATCATCCAGCACATCCTGTGTCTCAATGGAAAGCTCAATTCCAATCTGGGACAGTTCTGCCTGAAGCATATCAGCAAGCTGGATGCAGTTGTCATTGTAGCTGTAAGTCAGCACTTTGAACGAAAGATTCACGCCGTCTTTGTCGAGGATACCATCTCCATCGGTATCCTGGTATCCTGCATCTGCAAGAATTTCTTTTGCTTTATCCGCATCGTAGGAATCGACGGTCAGATTTAATCCGTCTGTACCGCCAAATGCCAGGTTGTCCGGATAAATTCCATAGCACGGAGTTGCAAATCCCTGATAAACAACATCTGCATAGCCTTCACGGTCAATACAGTAATTGATTGCCTGACGTACTGCCAGATCGTCCAGTCCTTCTGTTTTCAGATTGAAGCTTAAAAAGTTTGCTGTTGTTGTCGTCACGGTATCGGTTGTATATTTCGAAGTATCTGTGAACTTTGATGCTCCGTTTGCTGTTTCCTGTGCGATCAGTCAATCTCTCCGTTAGCAAGTGCCATATCCAGCGCATCCTGATCGTCGATAATTTTCAGCTCTACGGTGTCTGCCTTCGGAGCGCCGCCCCAGTAATTTTCGTTGGCACGCATTTTGACATCCGTCATAGCGGTAAACGAAGTTGCAACGTAAGGTCCTGTGCAGGAAACACCAAGCTCCTCATCCGGTTCTTCTGTTGCATCATAAATACCGAGAAGCGGATCACACAGATCATTTAACAGTGTTGGATTTGGTTCCGGCGTTACAATTGTAAATTTCATGCCGTCTGCTTCCATGGATTTGATTTTTAAGGTCGAATCTGCTCTCTCATTTTTCTCATAGGTACGCTCAAAGCATGCTTTTACTGCTTTTGCATCTACCGTTTTTCCGTTTGAGAACGTTACGCCATCACGAATGGTGAAAACCCAAGTATTTTCATCCGGTGTCTCTACCGATTCTGCGATCCATGGCTGCGGCTCAATATTTTCATCCAGACGGTACAGATTTTCGCTGATTCCATAGATGGACATGATCCAGCCATCCCAGTTATACGCAACGTCCAGACTTTCTGCACCAAAGAAACCGGTAGTAGCTCCAAGAACGAGATCTGCTCTTTCTCCATCTGTAGTCGTTTCCCCGGACTTTGAAACTGCGCCTGCTGCTTCCTCGGATGCTGAAGTCACACTTGCTGCTTCCGAACCTGATTTGGAAGATGTTTCACTCTCATTTGCCGTGCCGCATCCCGTTGCAAGAGATGCGAACAGGCAGGCTGCCATCATGACACTTACAATCTCTTTTTTCATTTGATTTTTCTCCTCTTTTTTGGTTTTTCCCGTCTTTCAGACGATCTTTTTTATGGAATCATCTGTCCGCCTTTTCGCGTTGCAGGTGGTTTCATCTTGAATTTAATTTTCTGTTCTTGCTTCTTTCTTATGTACAAACTCGCTCAGTCGGTCTCCGAACAGCTGAAAAACTGTCACAACCAGAAACAGGGCCAGACCATTAAAAACGATAATCCATGGTGCTTTCTGCAGATAATCTCTCGCCTCGCTCATAACGGTCCCCACTCTGCGGTAGGACGCGCAGCACCGAGTCCCAGAAACGAAAGTCCTGCCATACTGAGGATTACACTTCCAATATCCATAGCCGCTGTTACAATAAGGCTTCCCATCATATTGGGCAGAATATAGGCTGTTATCATGCGATAAAGCGGTACACCGTTCATTCTTGCGGCATATATATAATTTTCCTGTTTCATGGAAACCACAAGACTCCGGGAAAGCCGTGCATACGTTGTCCAGTACACGGCGCTTAAGGCAAGCACGCCGTTCCACAGGCCGACACCTAAAATTCCCGCAATCGCAATCGACAGTACAAAAGCAGGAAAAGCCTGGAAAACCAGCGTGATTTTCATCAGAATCTCATCCAGAACCCCGCCTGCAAATCCGGCCAGAATTCCAACCAGTGTTCCCACCAGAAATACGATTCCGACAATCAGAAGTGCTGTATAAATCGATGTCCTGCTTCCCGCCAGAATACGGCAGAACACGCACCGCCCCAGATTGTCCGTTCCAAACAAATATTCTTTGCACGGCGATAAGAATGCATTTCTTACATTCACCGCATACGGATCGTGGCGGATCAGATGCGGACCGATTACCGGGATGATTAAGATAACTGCGAGAAACAACAGACTGATTTTAAATTTTCCATCCATTTTTTTCATCGTGCACTCTTTTCCCTTCTGACTCTTGGAACCAGAATCTGACACAAAAACTCTACTGCAGCATTTATCAGCAGGTAAATCATTGCCATCCAGACAACATAAGCCTGAATCACCGGATAATCCCGCGCGCTGATGGATGTCACAGCAAGTCTTCCGACTCCCGGCCAGGAAAAAATAGTTTCCACAATGGCAGAACCGCCAAGCAGAGTTCCAAATGACATGCCAAGCAACGTAACAATCGGAAGCATACAATTTTTCAGCACGTGGAAAAAGAGAATCCGGTTCTCCGAAGCTCCTCTTGACTTTAAACCATCGACATACTCCTGTTCCAGCTCCTGAAGCACAATGCCGCGAATCTGGCGGATATACCAGGCAGACAGTGTCAGCGCCAGGACAAGAGCCGGCATAATAATTCCTTTTCCACTTACCGATCCTATGACCGGCAGAAGCTGCAGTTTCATGGACAGTACATACATCATCAGCAGCGCCAGGAAAAAGGATGGAAGGGAGGACAGAAAATAAGTGACGAAACGAATCATATTGTCAAACCCTCTGTCCTTATACTTCGCACACAGTACTCCGATCGGAAAGGAAATCAGGATCGTAAGCGCGAGCGCTGCCACTGTCAGAAGCAGAGTCGCCGGAATCGTTTTCTTTAACTCGCCGGCCACGGCTTTTCCTGTTTTATAGGATTCTCCCAGATCTCCGTGGAAGAATTCATTCAGCCATCTTCCATACTGCACGGCAAAGGGATCATTCAGGCCAAGCTCTTCCCGTTTTAATTCCAGTGCCTTTTCCGAAACACGCATACCGGATTTTTTCAGTGCCACCATTGCCGGATCTCCCGGCGAATGATAAACCAGTAAAAAAGAAAGGAACGTAATTCCGATCAGCAGAAGTATTGTTTTTCCGATCACTGTTAACCATTTTTTTATCATGCTATTCCTCTACTTTACCGCGCGGAGCATAAAAAGCGGGGTCGATGCAAAATTAATTTTTTCTACATCATCCCAGACTTTTTTCCAGACCTCCCTGTCTGCCGTTGCTTCGCAAAAACCAGCCCGACGAATCATCCTCAGATCTTCTGTCGGACGCGCGCATCTGCTCAGAATCAGATTTCTGGCGATTTCTTCCATCTTATACGCTTCATCATATGCATTGAAATCAAAAACTTCTGCATCCTCTACATTTCTGTGATCCTCTTCGAATGCATTCTTCTGTTTGTCATCAAAAAGATAGTTATACCATCCTGCATCAAAATTTAAAAGAATGCCTCCTTTTTTCAGAACACGGCACCATTCCTGATATGCCTTCTGCGGTTCTTCCAGATTCCAGGTGAGATTTCTTGTTACAATTACATCAAAACTTCCGTCCTGTATGTTTTCTAGATTCTGCACATCTCCTCTCATCCATGTGATCCTGGAAGCATACGTTCCCGCATTCTGCATAGCATGGTTCAGCATTTCCTGCGTATAATCTACCGCGGTCACATCATACCCTCTTTTTGCCAGGCTAATGGCGAAAAATCCAGGACCAGTTCCCATATCGGCTATTTTTATCTTTTTATCCTCTGGAATTTCTTTCAATATGACATCCATCCAGCTCTTTTCATTGCTGTGATTCAGTTCATGACAGACAACATCCGAATAGCTCTCTGCCCGGCGTGTCCAATATTCTTCTACTTCTTTTAACATTTTCATAGTCTGCCTGTTCTTTTCTATCTGTAATTAAAGTCAAAATCCTCTTGCAGGTCTGCTGCAAAAGGATTTTGGAATTGATTTGCAGGAAGCAGAGGAAAACGCCCCGAAGCGGAGGAATGGCGGCGATTTACAGCTGTTCCCGCATCCTGCGCGTCAAAAAGTGCGGAACTTTCTGACGTTACAGGATCAAAAATTTTGACGTAAGCATAATAACATAAAAAAAACGCTAAAATAAGCCCCTCTGGGGGATATTTTTCGCGTTTTTTCAAATTTTTTTTTTAATACAACCACTATTTTGCCCATCTCAATTACTTGCGTAAATTCGATGGACACGTCTTATATCCCCATAGCTAAAGCCTTAACTTGACCCATATTTATACAAGATAATTTCGATAAGCAAGCAATGAATATAGTACATCCAGTCCTTGCCAGATAGAACGTACTCCGGGCATACCATCGCTCGGAGCACCTTTCGTCCCTCCAAGAACTCCCAGATCATAAATTGCTTCTTTAAGTGAATACGCTTCAGGAATTTCCTTGCTTTTTCTTGCGCAACAACATAATACTTTCCATTCCTCTTCAGCAAATACGATCCCACTTGAAATTTCCGGACATATTTTCCCAAGATAAGTCAGATTTAATATCTGCATTGCAATGACAGAATATAATAACGTCAGAAAGCTTAATCTCCCATATTCCCTTGCCTGGTTCTTTTCTATTTTGCATCCACTCTTTAATATAAAATGAAACTGTTCTATCTTCCATCTGTGTGCATAACACTGTACCAGCTTTTTTATTTCTTTTTCGCTCTTTACCGTTACCGTTGTCAGCCGTGACATGTGACAATAGGCGGTAATACATAACGCCAGAGCGTGTCTGAAAAAGGCTTTTCGCAGGCTGCGAGTCCCGTTTGTGGGAGATTTTGTCCGAATGAAGGTAGCGTAGCGTGCTACGGCAACTGAATGAGGGCAAAATGCACCGCAAAGTGGTGCTTGCAACACAGCATGTTCACGCTTGAATCACGTTCTTGCGCACCTGAACAGCAAGTGTTCAGGTGCTGAGGAAATAGCAATGAATCGTGTTCCTGGTTTTTGCCGGTCTTGCTATTTTCGTAGGTGGGTGATAAAATGACGATAGATCGTGAGATCAAAAAGGGAGGAATGTTGTGGGACGATTCTTTAATTCGAAGGTCAATGCGTTTCAGGATGTGTTAAACTCCAAAATATATATCGATAAAACAGGATTACTGGAATACACCAACAGTGTGATAGACACAACATCAAAGTTTATCTGCAACAGCCGACCCAGAAGATTTGGAAAATCAATCACGGCGGATATGCTCACTGCGTATTACAGCAGAAGTCTGGATACGGAAGAAATTTTCGAAAAACTTGAGGTCGGAAAAACAGCGGATTTTCGAAAGCATCTGAATCAGTACGACGTGATTCATATTGACATTCAGTGGTGTATTGAGCCGGCCGGAGGTGCAGATCAGGTAATCACTTTTATTAACAAAAATGTGATTGAAGAGCTGCGTGAAACATATGAAAAAGAATTATCGGAGGGAACATCGTCGCTTCCGGATGCGTTGTCACAGATCAGTGCAAAAACAGGAAAAAAGTTTATTCTGATTCTGGACGAGTGGGATGTACTGATTCGAGATGAGGCGGCAAATCAGAAAATACAGGATGAATATATCAACTTTTTGCGAGGGCTTTTTAAGGGAACGGAACCTTCGAAATATATTCATCTTGCATATCTGACTGGAATCCTGCCGATCAAAAAAATAAGGACACAGTCTGCGCTGAACAATTTTTCAGAATTTACAATGCTGGATGCGAAAGTTTTTGCAAAATACACTGGTTTTACAGAAGAAGAAGTGCAGGCGCTCTGTCGGACATACAACAGCGATTTTGAAAAAGTAAAGCGCTGGTATGACGGATATCTGCTGGAAGAGTATCAGGTTTATAATCCAAAAGCAGTTGTAGAGGTTATGACCTGGAATAAATATCAGAGCTACTGGTCAGAAACGGGCACGTATGAATCAATTGTACCGATGATTAACATGAATTTTGATGGTCTGAAAACGGCAATGATTGAACTGCTGGCAGGCGGATCTGTGAAGGTAGATACTTCAACGTTTCAGAATGATATGATAAACTTTTCCGATAAGGATGATGTGCTCACATACCTCATCCATCTGGGGTATCTGGGATATGATCAGCAGCAGGAAACAGCGTTTGTGCCAAATGAAGAAATACGGCTGGAACTGACGAAGGCGGTAAAAAGAAAAAAATGGAATGAATGGATTTCGTTTCAGAGAGAATCGGATGCACTGCTGGATGCGACACTGGATGGAGATGCGGAAAGCGTTGCTGAAAAGATAGAAGAAATTCACATGGCCTATACATCTGTAATTCAGTATCACGATGAAAATTCATTGAGCAGTGTGATTTCGATCGCATATTTAAGTGCTATGCAGTATTATTTCAAACCTGTCCTTGAAATGCCGACAGGAAGAGGATTTGCAGATTTCGTGTTTTTACCGAAACCGGAATATATACAGCAGTACCCGGCGATGGTTGTGGAATTGAAATGGAATAAGAGTGCACAGACAGCGTTGAATCAGATCGCGGATAAAAAATATCCGGAGTCTTTGCGACAGTATACGGGAGAAGTTCTGCTAGTTGGAATCAATTACGACAAGAAAAGTAAAAAACATGAGTGTGGAATTGAGAGCTATGAAAAATAGGAGAAATCTGTATGAAAAGATGTAGTTACTGTGGCAAAAAAATAAACGGAAGTGTTGGATTTTGCAGTGATGCATGCGAAAGCCGCTATAAAAAAGTAATGGAAAAAGATGGACCTAAAGTTAAATATTTTATTTCCGGTATTATTTTAGGATTCCTGGTGATGTTTTATGGAATTATATCAAACAGCAGCTTCCTGATAGGGATGGGAAGCATAGTAATAGGAATTGATGTTGTTTTCTTTCCGTTTACCACGCCGGAAACAACCGCTTTTTTGGGATATCAAAAGGCAAAATTAGTGGGCCGCGTAGCAGGTATATTCCTGATAGCAGTTGGAATATGGGTGGGGACTATTCACTGATGAACAGAGATGCAGAAGCTGCCGCATTAACGTGCGGCAGCTTATTTTTACAGCAATTCCGCTTTCTTTTGGATCATTGCCAGAAATACCAGCGGTTCTTTTCCGCTACAGGAAACGGCATGGCCGCTGCCGTCCTCGCAGAACGTCGTCATGCCCGCCTGCACCGGATATGTTTTGTTATTATCCTGATATATTCCCTCCCCGGACAGAATGTGATACACTTCCGTCTCGCCGTGATGCTCATGGTACGGGAGCTCATCGCCCGGTAAAATCGTTACTTTTGCAAAGAGTGTCACCTTTCCGGAAAGCGTTCGCCTTCCAGCAATTTTTCTGTTGTGTGTCTGTCTGCCATTGTTCACGTCCTCGTTTTCGTAATCTTTCCTCTGTCAATCTCCACCGTCGTATCGCACAGTGCCGCGATGTCTTCCCGGTTGTGGCTGGCCAGAAGAATCGTTTTTCCTTCCTCTTTTAACTTCAAAAACAGCTGCCGCATCTCCTGCACGCCCTGGTTGTCGAGACCGTTCATCGGTTCATCCAGAATCAGAAGGAAGGTTCCTCCATAATCGCCTGTGCAATACCGAGACGCTGGCGCATGCCGAGCGAATACTTGCCGACATGCTTTTTCGCTTCCGGATCCAGTCCGACTTTTCGGATAGCCTCATCGATCTCCTTTTTTCCGATCTTCCTGCGGATACCGGCGAGAAACTGCAGATTCTGTCTGGCGCTGTATCCCGGAAGAAAGCCCGGCGTCTCGATGATGGCGCCAATACTCTCCGGCGCTTCAATCTCTTTCCCGATCTGCTTTCCATCCACAAAAACCGCGCCATCATCCACCCGGAGAAATCCGCAGATGCACTTAAACAGTACCGTCTTCCCACTTCCGTTTCTTCCGATCATTCCGTGAATTTTTCCTTTTTCAAAGCTCAGGCTGATCCCGTCCAGCGCCGCGTAGCTGCCAAACTTTTTTGTCACGTTTTCTATTCTTATCTTTTCTTCCATTCTTTCAGATTTCCTCCACAAAGTTCAGATCCTTTTTCCGAATCCCGAGATACGAGAGGATCGTGCATGCGCCGATGACAATCGCAAAGACACTGTAAACATATGCCATCGACGGCCCGTTTCCATACCCCTGCCACTTGTAGCTCGCAATGTTCATCCAAAGCGGCGGCGCGCAGTAATAGCCGATTGTGATGTTGGAAAATTTGCTGAGCAGAAGCGCGGTGAGTGCGATGCCGCAGTTGATGACGATTCCAAATCCCTGTGTACCAGAAAATTTCCGGCATAACTCACAACGCCTGTCATAACCGACAGGCACCAGATTGCAAGCATTGTGAGCCCCATTGCCTCCTGCGGCGAAAATCGCGAAATGATCAGATAATCCAACGGTTCCTGGTCAAAGGTATATGCCGCATTCGTCTGAGCCAGCGTACTGATCACCTTCCCCCATCCGGTTTCCCACCTACATTCGGAAACACAAGCAGTACCGGAATCATACTTAAGCATATGGTGTAAAAAAAGGAAACAACCACAATGTATAGCATGTTTCCCCAAAACCAGCTTTTCCGCCCGACCCGCAGAATCTGCCACCCGCTGTTCGGTTCCAGAAACGGAGCATCACAGAAAAGCAGCAGAGCCCCAAGAACGATGATAATCTGGTCTCCATTATATCTGGTCATAAACGGCAGCATCCAAAAAGTCACATCAACTCCGGTCTGCTCGCAGAAGCCTCGAATACCCGCCGTCATTACATGAAAAAGGATCGCAATCCACAACAGCGCAACATAAAATCGTGGTGTTGTGAATGTTTTCCGCAAACGTATCTGACATACCCGAAGGCTCATCCGTATTCTATCCATTCTGCGCCCTCCTCTTTACCACTCGCACGAAAATTACACCTTCCATTCCTGTCAGAATAAGGAAATAACCAGCTATCACAAAAAAATCCTTAAAATTCCGTATACTTCCCCCATGGAGCTGGTACCACCTCATCTGACCCGGCAGCTGCAGCGCTTCTGCTACAAGCTGGCTTGCATAATAAAAAAGAGCCGGTGTGCTGACCAGCACGAACAGATTTTTTATTTTCCCCGATATCATAAGCGCAAAAACTGCCATAAATGCATATTTGACAGCCTCAACTCCAAATCTTGCGGCAAGGTAAAACGGCAGAACGAGTCCATTTCCATAGCTTAAACCGCCTGTTAATGTTTCAAGCTCTTCTTTTTTTTATCCACGGTATTTTTAATGCCAAAACGCCATAAACAACTGCCATTCCCAGAAAAATGCTGATCACAGAGCCGAAAAAGGCAACCACCAGATGCGACCAGCAATATGCTGTTCTCCCTATGCGTGTCTCAATGCATCTAAGATAGCCATTTCTGCTGTCTTCCCAATAGCTCAGCGCAAACGGCAGCACAGCCAGCACAGAAAACACTTCAAAAAATGCACCCACACCATGGCTGCTGACAACCAGGTAATATACCGATACATTCCACCGGCTCTGCATTGCTTCCTGACTGATGTTCAACACAGTAACCAGTATCGCACCTGCGATGGCAAAATAAAATTTTCCTGATAAAAACATTCTTTTAAAATCCATTTTTATCATTCGAAAAAAATTCATGAAAGATCACCTTCTTTCTGTTTTGATTTTCGAGATGGTTTTATCGGTTGATATATTCCATCCCTTGAAACTTCTCTTCGCCTCTATAAAAGATGTGACCCCGCTTAGCCCGGAGCCACATCTTTCACAAAAGTAATTTATTCTTTGAGTAAATCATAAAGCTCAGACAAACTCACCCCGCAATTTCCCGTCCATCCAGTGCATTGATGTAAACATACTGTTCGATCTCATCTTCTATAAATCGAAACTGCCACGCAGGAATCATATCACACATCCAATGCCCCGTTTCATTTCTTCCCGTTGTCATTGGGTAATAAATCAGTTTCATCTGATCCAGCGTAATCGGCTCGGCAATTGCCAAATCATACTTATTTCTCAGCGTTTCCAAAATAATATCTTTTTCCGCAAGAGATACCGGTTCCTTTTCCCGAATAGCATAGTGATTAACTGCTTGAAGATATTGAATTCCGCCCTCCGTTATAACAGCCTGTATTTTAGATGACGGAATATAAAGATCATCCTGCCGGTTAATTTCATTGCATAATACAGGAACCCCATTCAGATATCCCTGAAAAAACAACAGGAAGCAATCATCTGCTTTTGACCACTCATATTTCTGAATCTTCTGAGGCTTTAGCAATTCTCCATTCTCGATTGCCTGTTCCATTAATTCCTGCTGTTTTTCCATCTGTTTATACGAAAAACTGTATTTACTGGTCAATTCAACTTTTTCCCAGTCTCCAATCCATCTAACAAACTCTTTTCCTTCCTCTATCAGCTTTTCTTCGTCTTCCAATGAAATTTCCTGCTCATTGTCTCTGACCAAAATCCCTTCACCATAGGCTGATGTAATATATTCAACAGGTAAATTATAATAAACTTTTTTCCCTTCTTCCGTTTCCACTCCTAATATATTACTGACAGACACCGTTCCATTTTGATTTTTTAATTGTTCACCAAGTGTTCCCTCATACGAATAACAAACATCCGGCTCTCCCATGTCTCCTTTTCTTGTTTCCAATCCACTTTCCGGAATTTTCCCAAGTATTTTATTGAACACACTTTCTCCTTGAAATCCATCCACTTCTATCACACATTTTTCAAACTCGTTCCATTTTTTGTCCGGCATGTCAATAACCGCATCAATTTTTGCCTGGCTGCCAAGCTGAAAACGGATGTGCTCACCATTGCTTAATTCCTGATCCTTTTCATGTGTCACATTTGTTTCCGTTTCATCATTGCTGATAGAACTATTCCGTTCTTCTCCATTTTCCTGTTTTTCTACCTGCTGCAAATTTTCTGACTCATTTCCCATATTCTGACAACCTGTAAAGAACAGTAATATTACCATAATTCCCAATACTTTCTTTCCCATATATCCCCTCTTTTCAAAATTTCGTTCTTTCTCTTCTGTTACTCGAAGCATAACGAAAATTTTCTCCATCGTCAACGGATCTGGGATATCATGCTCTATCTGGGATAATCGGTACAGATAGCCAAAAATATAAGACTTTGTTCTTTGAAATCCGCATTCTTTTTGCTTCCTTCATACAAACAAAGTCTTTTTTATTACGTTTTATCTTATTTTATCGGAAACACTGCCTCTGCGCAAAACAAATCTCCTGTCTCATAATACTTTAACGCGCCACCTACCTTTTGCATCGTCCGTTTTACACTTTTGTGCCCAATCCCATGGCTGCTTGTATCTTTCTTCGTCGTATTCAAACTTGAATTTTCATTTAAAACAGATTTCTCTATTTTATTTTGAATCTCCAACCGAAGATATCCCATTTTTTCCTCTACAAAAATTATAATTTCTTTCTTCTCTGTAACTTTCCGCTCTGCTTCAATCGCATTATCCATGAGATTTCCAAACACAGTGCAAAACTCCAAATCATCAATTCCTTCCATTTTGCTCAGAATCGTACATTTCACATCTACTTTTTCACTTCTCGCAAGAGTAATTTTTGTATTAATCATAGAATCCACATAACTGTTTCCGGTCTGAATCAGTGTCTGCACATCTTCAATTTTCTGATTAATTTTTTCCCATACCTTTACCATTTCCGACTGCGGCATGGTCTCCATTGCCTCTTGCAGAGGTAAAAGATAATTTTTCAAATCATGTTTAAATTCTCGTAATTCTTCATTACTTCTCTTAATAATTTCCATACTTTCCTTTGAATATTTCTCTTTTTCTTTCATCAGTTCATATTCTAGCTTTGTTTGATTATCCTTGCTCATTTGCTGTACTATAAAGTACATAATCAGGCACATCAGCCAGATACAGCATACGCACAGCAAAATCCATTTCTGTTCCTGCATCTGCACACTTGGCAGATCTCTTACTACCAAAATCATAGTATCTCCCGCAATAATTGAGAAAACAAGGTTGCATCCCATGACAATCCATTGCCAGCTTATCAGATTCTCTCGTTCAAACAAAAGACTATTTAGTAATTTACCAACAAAAAAATAAGAAATTTTTGATAATAGCACGAGCGCAATTCTTACTGTATCCTGATCTTGAATAAACGATGCAACACTTTCTTGAAGGATAAAACTGCCGCCGAAAAGGATCGCTGTGTTTACCATCATCAATACTGCTCTCGCAACTACCGCTGCAGTAACCTTTCTCAGAACACTTCCCCGTGTACCCACCATCAAATAGACAAAAAGCCAAATCAATGTGATCCACATTTCCCACCTGTCATATAACGCAGGATACTTTTCCAACGCAGGAAAGATTAGCCCAAATAGCACTGCAATTCCCCACAAAACTTTACCTTTTTTCCCTCTGGGTTTCTGCTGCATAAAATCCATGCAGAATTCCAACAAAAGTATGTTTTCCCAAACAGAAATTGCAAGTTCAAAGACCTTCCAAAATGCTGCACTCATTCCATCACCACTCCCATAATTTTCATTCGAACCTGATTCAGATAATTTCTGCTGACAGGAATGCTTTTCCCGTTCAATAGCAGAAGTTCTTTTTCGCGCAACCGATATACATAGTTCATGTTAACCAAATATCCTTTATGGGTCCTTACAAATTTATGCGCTTCTAGTTTTTTCTCCGCTTCTGACATTTTCATCCTTACGCGAATCGCCTCATCCCTCGTATCTTTTTCCCGATAAAAAAGCAGATAGTTCTTCTCGCTCTCCACAAACCAGATATCACGCAATGCAAGTTTTACACTCTGACGCCCTGTCTGCAGTTCTATTTGGGGAACTTTCTTTCCTGCCTTTTTCTGCAGTTCCAGCAACTGCGGCTCCAGTTCCTCATCCAGATGTGCCTTGCGGATAAAAAAGAATGGATGATACACCAATGACTGAAACACCAGATCATCCTTATTCGATACAAACACAATGCAACATTCCCTGTTCCACTTTTTCAGATACGATGCAGCCTCAAATCCATTCACTTCCGGCATATCAATATCAATAAAAAAAACAGAAATCTCATCAAGATTTTTGATTCCTTCCAGCATCTCCTTCGCAGATACGTAGCACTCCATTTCCACTGCAATCTTATATTTCTGACATAAACCTCGAATTCTGATTTCCAGTTTATTTAAAAACACTTTATCATCATCGCATAAAATTAAATTCATTATTTTCCCCCCGTGCTTCTTATCGAAGATTCTACTTCTCAACAGCATACCAAATTTTTTTCTTTTCTCTCAAGTAACCTGGGATAACATGCATGATCTGGGACAAACATCAGATCATTCTGCTCTGAGAGCTTTTTTGCCTGACGGGAAAATGTAACGAGATTTTCCCTCGAGAAAAAAAACAACACCTGAACCGTTTTGCCAACTCAGGTGTTGTTACAATAAATTTATATCGCCCGCAAAGGCTGTTACGCCACCACATCCTCAAACTGCGAATTGTAAAGATTTGCATAGAACCGTTTGCCGCGAGCAGTTCTTCGTGATTTCCCTGCTCGATGATATCTCCGTCTTTCATGACGAGAATCAGATCCGCATCACGAATCGTGGACAGCCGGTGGGCGATGACGAAGCTTGTTCTGCCCTTCATCAGGTTATCCATGGCCTTCTGGATCTCGATTTCGGTTCTGGTGTCGACGGATGAGGTTGCCTCGTCGAGGATCAGAATCTTGTTGTCAGCAAGGATTGCGCGTGCAATCGTCAGCAGCTGTTTCTGTCCCTGCGACACATTGCTGGCATCTTCATTCAGTTCCATCTGATAGCCGCCCGGCAGGGTCTGGATGAAGTGGTGGGCCCTTGCGGCTTTTGCTGCTGCGATGACTTCTTCATCTGTCGCATCGAGCCGGCCGTAGCGGATGTTTTCCATGATGGTTCCCTTGAACAGCCACGTATCCTGCAGGACCATACCGAAGGCATCGCGCAGCTCTCTGCGGTTGAAGTCTTTGATGTTGTGGTCGTTCAGCAGAATGGCTCCGCTGTTGACATCGTAGAAGCGCATCAGCAGTTTGACCATCGTCGTCTTTCCGGCTCCGGTCGGGCCGACGATCGCGGTTTTCTGGCCCGGTTTTACTTTGGCGCTGAAATCGTTGATGATGATCTGCTCCGGGTTGTAGCCGAAATGTACGTGGTCGAAGGTGACTTCTCCTGTCACAGTCTCGATTGCTGCCGGATTCTCGACAATCTGGTCTTCCTCTTCCTCGTTCAGGAATTCAAAGACACGCTCGGATGCCGCCGACATCGACTGTACCATGTTGATAACCTGCGCAATCTGCTGAATCGGCTGGGTAAAGTTTTTCACATACTGGATAAATGCCTGGATATCACCGATCGTGATCACGTTTTTGATCGCCAGAAGTCCGCCGGTCAATGCCACGCAGGCGTAGCCTAAATTTCCGACAAACATCATAATCGGCTGCATCATACCGGATAAAAACTGGGATTTCCATGCGGAATCGTAAAGAATATTGTTGGTTTTTTCAAACTCTTCGATCGTATCCTTCTCGCGGTTAAATGCCTTGATGACGAGATGGCCGCCGTAAACCTCCTCAACCTGACCGTTGATGTGGCCTAAATATTCCTGCTGGGCACGGAAGAATTTCTGTGATTTCTTTGTCACGAGTCCGATGAGTCCCATTGAAATCGGCAGGATCACAAGCGCGATCAGCGTCATCAATGGGGAGATACTCAGCATCATGATCAGAACACCGATGAGCGTTGCCAACGAGGTGATGATCGTCGTGATACTCTGGTTCAGTCCCTGGCCAAGCGTATCGACATCATTTGTGATGCGTGAGAGCACTTCACCGTACGTGCGGCTCTCAAAATATTTCATCGGCATACGGTTGATCTTCTCCGAAATCTCTTTTCGAAGCTGATAGCACACCTTCTGCGTCACGCCCGTCATGATCCATCCCTGGATGAAGCTGAACAGGGCGCTCATCAGATACAGGCCAAGTACAAACAGCAGAATCGTTCCGATTCTTGCAAAATCAATGCTTCCTGTGCCCCGGATCTTTTCCATCAGTCCCTCGGACAGTGCGGTCGTAGCTTTTCCGAGAATCTTTGGTCCGGCAACATTGAACACCGTTGAGCATGCGGCACAGATCATAACAATAAAAATCGCAATTTTATATTTTCCGATGTACTGAGCGAGCTGTTTGATCGATTTTTTCAGATCTTTCGGCTTCTCGCCCGGCTGCATGCCGCGGCCCATCCGTCCCATCGGTCCTCTTTTGCGCGGCTGCTGGTTCATTTTATTACTCATGGTCAGCCACCTCACTTTCCTTCAGTCCAAGCTCTTTCTCTGACAGCTGGGATTTCGCAATCTCCTGGTAAACCTCGCAGCTTCTCAGCAGTTCCTCATGCGTACCTTTTCCGACTACCTTTCCGTCATCGAGCACCAGAATCTGCTCCGCATGGAGAATCGTGCTGATCCGCTGTGCCACGATGATCACGGTGCTGTCTTTGACATTCTCCGCCAGTGCTTTTCGAAGCGCCGCATCCGTTTTCAGGTCAAGTGCAGAAAAACTGTCGTCGAAAATAAAGATTTTCGGGTCTTTTGCAATCGCACGCGCAATCGCCAGACGCTGTTTCTGTCCGCCGGATACGTTCGTTCCGCCCTGTGCAATCGCGGTTTCGTATTTGTCATCTTTTGCCTCGATAAACTCGGTTGCCTGCGCAATTGCGGCTGCCTTTTCGATCTCCGCATCCGTCGCATCGTCTTTTCCGAAGCGCAGGTTGGATGCGATCGTTCCCGAGAACAGCACACCTTTCTGCGGCACGAAACCGATCTCATCGCGCAGATCCTTCATCGTAATGTTTCGAATATCTTTTCCGTCGAGCGTAATCTTTCCGCCCGTCACATCATAGAGACGTGGGATCAGGTTGACCAGCGTCGATTTACCGCAGCCGGTGCTTCCGATGATCGCCGTCGTCTTGCCAGGCTCGGCAACAAAGTCGATGTCATGCAGCACATCCTCCTCGGCGCCGGATAACGGAAGTTGACGTGATCGAAGCGGACAACTCCGTTATGAACCTCCAGCTGCTCCGGATTTTTGACATCCTGAATGGAGGATTCTGTCTGAATGACTTCATCGATACGGCCGGCGGCAACAGCGGCACGCGGCAGCATGATTGACATCATTGTCAGCATCAGGAAAGACATGACGATCATCATGGCGTAGGTAATAAATGCAGTCATTGCACCGACCTGCATCGTGCCGGCATCGATTTTATGTGCACCGAACCATACGATTCCGACGGTCAGCACGTTCATAATCATCATCATACCAGGCATCATAAAGGTCATGACGCGGTTGGTGAACAGGGTTGTTTTGGTCAGTTCCTTATTCGCACCGTCGAAGCGCTCTTCCTCTTTGTCCTCTCTTCCGAACGCACGGATGACAGAGAGTCCGGTCAGGATTTCACGCGATACGAGGTTGATGTTGTCGACCAGTTTCTGCATCAGCTTGAATTTCGGCATCGCAAGGGAGACAAGCAGCATCACGTATCCGAGAATGACGATGATCGCAAGAACAATGATCCATTCCATACCGGCTCCCGTTTTCATGACTTTCAGCACACCGCCGATGCCAAGGATCGGAGCGTAGGCAACCATTCGCAGCACCATGACGGAGACCATCTGGATCTGCTGGATATCGTTCGTGCTTCGGGTAATCAGCGATGCGGTGGAGAACTGATCCATCTCCGCATTGGAGAATCCGACAACCCGTTTGAATACTTTTTCGCGCAGATCGCGGCCGATTCCGGCGCCGACGCGGGAGGCAAACAGTCCGACGAGAACAGTTACCACACCCATCAGGAGTGCCATGCCGACCATCTTGAGGCCTGCGGTCAGAAGGTACGTTTTCTGAATCTGGTCTACATCGAGGCCCACCGCTTTGTCTGCGGAAACTGCATACGCAATGCCCATCGATTTTACCAGGGAGCTTCCCATCGTATCAAGCGTTTTTTCCATGCTGTCGCGCATCGAGAGCACGGTGTCTTTATCCATCTGTCCGCTCTCGAGCATCGCTGCAAAGATTGGACGGACATCCACACAGGTGACTTCGACTTTGTTTCCATCGTCATCCTCTTTTTCCTGCTGGAAGCTCTTCAGCTCCACATGCATCATCTCGCCGATCTGCTCAATCGTCATGTTTTCAAACACCGACGCATCCTGACCGGTCTGCTGTGCCATGAGTTGTTTAAAGGTATCCTCCTCCATCGCACCCATCTGGTAATTCATCAGCAGTGCAACGGTCAGTGTATCGTCTGTTTCATCAAGTTCTTTTTCAGAAGCTTTGTTCCGTTCATAATAGCCGTCCTTTTTCGTATAGAGGCTTTCCCATAAATCCACCTCATCATCCGTCATGATAAACTCGGCCGTCTGAAATTCTTCCTCGGTGATCCGTTTCGGCGTAACGTGCTCGACGCCGCTGTTCTGAATGCCCACATCGATGATGTCGGATGTATACGACGGGAGCGACAGGTCGCACCACGCCTGGACAAACAAAAGCATAAGAATCACAAGAATCGATTTCCAGTACGGGAGCATATTCTTGAAAATCTTACTCATTTTTCCCCTTTCTGTCTTTTTTTGTGTACCAGCTTGCCGGCACACTAATTCTGTCGTTTTCGGGTGTCAATTTCTTTTTCTGCGATCTCATAGATACGATCCAGATAATCAACCAGCTGATCTATATCCTCTTCCTTTAACTGTGACATCACAGAGCAGCCAAAATCCTGCATTCTGTCCCGTACCTCTTCCCCCTTTTTCCAGCCCTTCTCTGTCAGACTGATATACGTATTTCTGCGGTCTTTTTTGTCAACGCTCCGCTCTACATATCCTTTTTCCTCCAGTCCGCGCAGTGTGCGCGACACAGCCGGCGGAAGTGTTTTGGTCTTCGCCGCCAGCTCTGAGCTTGTAATTTTTCCGTTTTCTCCCATTTGCAAAATCGCACCCATAACGGAAATTCGGAACTGCTGAGTCCCGGTATCAGGTCTGATACGTTCAGTTTTTTAAACTGGTGCACCGCACGAAACAGTTTTTCAAATGCATCTTTCATGTTTTCCCCCTCCTTTTGCCGCAAAATGTTTAACAGTGTTATTTATTTACGCATGTTAAATAATAACACCGGCAATTTCCATGTCAAGAAATTTG
>ENA-OQCE01000438-OQCE01000438.1-human-gut-metagenome-genome-assembly--contig:-NODE-438-length-20104-cov-4.054513_pt1 | contig 20104 bp, 22 predicted proteins | sample MGYA00242495_ERZ504572 | MGnify/ENA primary metagenome ERZ504572 (study PRJEB26092, sample SAMD00036228) | human gut metagenome | host: Homo sapiens | study: EMG produced TPA metagenomics assembly of...
GCGCTATATTATCAGTCGCATCTTTTACAGATGCGTGGATTGAAACGATATCAGAGGTGTAACCGATAAACCGGAAATAAGTCGCATCTTTTACAGATGCGTGGATTGAAACTCAGAAAAAAGTGTTTGATGAAATGGAAAAAAGATGTCGCATCTTTTACAGATGCGTGGATTGAAACATATTGCATTTGCTCAAAAGCTAAATCCCGGAGAGTCGCATCTTTTACAGATGCGTGGATTGAAACGTTGATTACAAAGGGATTAGTTTTAACTTTTTTGTCGCATCTTTTACAGATGCGTGGATTGAAACCACTCTTCAAAGGCGCGTTTGAACGTGTCTTTAATGTCGCATCCTTTACGGGGACAACTATTTATAATATTTTTTGCAAGAAGATTACAGGATTAAAATATTTGTTTGTTAGAAAATAAAATATATCTTTGTTGAACAGAGTTATAAAGATACCTTATTACTCAAAGCATAAACACCTTATATTACGTTAACCTAAACATATGATATATACAAATAAAGAATACTGTCTTGAGGTTAAAGGAAGCATGGCCTGCTTTACCCGTCCGGAGATGAAAGTCGAAAGAGTTAGCTACGACATAATAACGCCATCTGCTGCCCGAGCCATTTTCGAATCTATATTTTGGAAACCAGCCATACAATAGAATATTACTCGAATAGAAGTATTAAATCCAATCAGATGGTTTTCCATGAAAAGAAATGAGATTGGAAGTTTAATGAGCCCCCGTTCATCCGGATTATTCATCGAAGATAATCGGCAACAAAAATCCAGTTTGTTACTAAAAGATGTTTGCTATAGAATTTTTGCAGAGTTGGAATTTATACCTATAAGAAATAGAGCGAAAGAAGATATGTTGAAAGTGCCATCAAAGTCCTCTGACGAAAATCCAGGCAAATATAATGCTATGTTCGAACGTAGAGCTAAAAAGGGGCAATGTTTCAATCAACCCTATTTAGGTTGCCGTGAGTTCTCCGCAGATTTCACATACATCGAAAATCCGGTAAAAGGAAACGGAATACCCGAAGATCGTGATTTTGGATATATGCTATATGATATGGATTTCACAAACGAAAAAGATCCAAAGCCAATGTTCTTCAGGGCTATAATGAAACAAGGAGTCTTGATCGTTCCATCCATTAACAGTGAGGAGGTACGCCGATGATTTTGCAAGCATTATACGAATACTACCAGCGTAAAGCTGCTGATCCGGGGAGTACTATTGCTCCCCATGGATTAGAATGGAAAGAAATACCTTATCTTATTCTGATAGATAAAAAAGGGAATTTTTTAGAACTACAGGATACCACCGAGGGGGTAGGAAAACAGAAACGAGCAAAAAAATACCTGGTCGTCAAAAGTAAAGGACGTACCGGCAGCAACAGTTGGCAAACGGCAAATGTATTTTGGGACCATTTCGGATATGTGTTAGCCCAACCTAAAAATACGGATGATAAAGGAATGCCAAAAGCACTGGACGATGCCGCTAAACAAAATAAAACCTTTGTTCAGGAGGTCAGGCGGCTTGCCGAAATGTATCCTTCCAATGAAGAGATTCAAGCAGTAGCCAAATTTTACGATAATCCTGATAATCTTCAACGTATAAAAATGGACCCTTTATGGGAAGAATGTATCAAAAAAGACGGGACAAACATCTCCTTTAAAGTAGCAGGAAACAATACTATCGTGGCTGCAAATCCGGATGTAACATCATCTATAGAAGACTGTTCAGACAAAGATGAACCTACAGGGATATGCCTCATCACCGGAAAAAAGGCTCCGATAGCCATACTCAATAGTGCCATAGCCATACCCGGGGGTAAGAGCGGAGCTAAACTGGTTGGCTTTCAAAAGAAATCGGGTTACGATTCTTATTATAAAGAGCAAGGTATGAACGCACCCATTTTATAATCCGCAAAACGAAATGTTTCGACTTTTGGGAACGAAACGTTCTTTTTCCCAAAACGAAACGTTCTTTTTTTCGCACCCCTAAACACCCCCTACCCTGCCCTTTTCCGCTTAATTTCTCACTTCTAATTATTACTAAGAAATTTGGTAATCTCGCCAAAAATCGCTACATTTGTATAGTATAAATTGGTGTGTTGTGCACTCTCTCTCATACTAAAGCACTATCAAATTTCATTTTCTTAAAACATTTTCGACCGGCTTACGCCGGTATTTATAATAACACGAACGGTGTTCGGAAACCATCCGAACACCGTTCTTTCGTTTTAGTCGCTTCGCTCCACGCTTTGGCGCTTTGCGCTTACAACACTTCGCGAATCGCTTTATACGCTTCCACGCTTTCCGCCCGAACGAGTTTGCCGCGGAAGGCCAGACGGGAGCCGACATACGTGCTCGAGTACGATGCATCGTTAAGCGCACTCGCATACGACACGCCGCCATTCGCATTCGCATTGTTGTACCCGCGATAGACCACACGGCTGGCTGCGGTACTTATCCAGTATTTATCGCAATAATATGTACTGGACGAGCCGTTAGTTGTTCCTACCGGTACGATATCCATGTATTTACCATGGGCAACACCTGTTATCCACTGGTCACTGCCCGTTTTACCCTTCACCCAACGCACCGTGCCGTCCGGCATCCAAATACGCCACTTACCCTGGTTTGCGCTGTCATTGGGTAAATCTACGCCGTCCATCATGTCGTACTTATGCCCGTAGATGTCCTCATAGCCCAGACAACTGATATTGTTTACCTGAGTCACGGTCGGAGAACCATACTCGTCCTGCCCACGATACCAAGCGTACTGGTGGATAGAACCGTCCACGATGGAATTCGTGATCTTGTCGTTTATTTTATACGCTTCGTCATAACCGATCGTATCCTGCATACCATAACCGGCTGTACCGCCCGTGATACGATTGTTCGTATGCTGACCGCCTCCGCACTGTTCCTGGCTGTCACGACGGCCATATCTTGCGTAAAACAAGTTCGCTATACGGGAGTGCATCAACGCATCTATCTGTTGCATACCGCGCTGAACCGAGTAATAATGAAAGTCAATCCAGTTCATGCTGGCCGTCGTGGAATTACCCGTTATGCATGAACGCAATTTGCTACCTACCACGCTACTGCCTACTACCGCACAAAGATGTTCCTCATTGGCCACCCAATCGGGCTCCATATCCTCAATCTTGTCGGAGTTGGAAAGTACGACCTTGTCGAACTCGGCCGTGTTCAAGATCGAGAAGTGCAAGGCCGTGGCGTCCTCCGGAACATCCGATATCAAGTACATGCCCGCCTCGAACTTCAAGCCGATCGTTGGAACCACGATGGTTTTGACTACGTGTCCGGAGCCGTCTACAAATAGACTGCGACCAGACCCGTGCCGGGAACACTCGGAAAACGCACACGCTTGTAACCTTGCACATCCACCTTGCAGACCGAATAAGTCTTGTCCGTGCTATAGGAGTCTTTCAGCGTGGGCTTGCCACTCAACAGTTTGCGTTCCGCCAAGTAGCCGTCCTTGCTCTCTTTTATATCATCCAGTGTCAAAACGGTTGCTTCGGGGATGGGAGGCATATCGTCGGGACCGTTGGAGCTGTAACAGCTGTAATATTTCTCGTTCAGATAGTCATTGATACCTTTCGACCAGAAGAACGGCTCGTACATCATCCAGTCGCCCTCGCTACTGTCAAGTTTGGCTGCGCTGCCATCGTAGTATTTATTACTGCTGGTATCATCCAACGGACAATAGGTCATTTCACCGTCCGGATTGTTCACGTCAACTGTCTGGCCGGCCATCTCCACTTTACGGCTCGTGGGCTTTTTCGTTACCTTGGCAAGCACACGGTGGCGCTTCTTGAAGATCGCCGCCACGTGGGCATTCATGATGTAGGTATTGCCATACTTATAACCGGTCTCGTTATCCGGGTTGGAAATGTTGGCATCGTCCGGAGCGCTTTCGTCCGACTCGATGATGCTGTAGGCCGGTTGTACGATCTCCAGTTCAGGGTATCTTTCCCTGTATCTGTCCGCTTCTTCGTCCTCCATGTACTTTGTCAAACGGAGTTTTCCGCGCAATCCGGAATGACGGTTGTCTATCGCTCCGCTTGATGTATAAGTGCCGTAGTCGTAATACTTCTTGAGTAGCGCACCGTTATCCTCCATGTCTATCTCGAGGACGAAACGCTCCAGCTTACCGGCTCCGGACTCCTTGGCAGCGTGGAGCCGCTCCAACAGGGCAAAGCCGTCGATACCCGGACAACCCATGAACCGGTAGCCTCGCACGTTACCGATGCCATCCAGTACCAATCCGCTCTCTGCCAACCTGGGAAGATATTCCAGAAACAGTTCCTCTATCGTTTCCGGCAAGCATAACTGCACAACAGGCGCACCGGTGGCAAGTTTCACGCGGGTAAGCCCCGTGCCTCTCACGTCCAGCTTCTTCAACCGTCCCTGCCAGCTCAAGTCCAAGGTCGTCACGTTGCCGTTATCGCCATTCCGTGCCAGCAGGTTGTTGCGCATATTAAGCTCTTCCAGAAGAAGCATGCCGTTCGTCGAGGCCATGAATGAACCGTTACGATAACCGCTGGCTTTCTCCACGCTCATGTCAAGTTTAACCAATGAGGTAAGCAAGCCGAAATTGAATCCGATGGCGAACGCGTCCTCATGCCACACCAGCTCCTTGATTTTGGCCGCGCGATAATCTTCAGCGGGTCGTTCTCACCGAAGGCACGGGCCAGCTGCAGGGAGTGGAGCACGTCCGCATCCACCACGCCGCTGTCGGCCTGCACGCCGTTGCTGGTGGAAAGCTGCACACGGTACGGGATGGTCAGCCGGTACTGCATCGGCTTCAGTTTGTATGCCTTGTCCAGCGATGCCGTACTCTGGTAGAACTGGGCGCCAGCGTAGAGACATAACCGTACTCCACCTGCTTCAGGTCATACCTGCGCTGGATGAAATAGTTACGGTGAGCTTTCAACGAACCCTTCAGACCGTAGATCTGCGGATACGTCTGTTTGGCACCGTCAGCCCCCACCAGCATCTCGTTCAGGGACGGATACACATACTTGAAGATGCCTGATTTGTTGTACAGCCGGCTGCACCACTTCTTCATCTGCTCGGTGTCGAAATGGTCAACGGCCTTCTGGATGCTGAAGGCACTCATGAAGCTGGTACCGCCGTTCACACCCCTGGTCATCACTTCTTCCAGCAGATTGCCCATATTGCCCAGTATCAGGTTCCACAGCCAGCTGTTGTGTCCCTGCATCACATAGGCCCCGTCTCGCTTCGTCTGCCGGTTGTCGTCATACTTCCCGGTCAGGAACGACTTGTTGTCCGAACCCAGCTGGCAGTCACCGTCGTAATAGGTTATCCACCACATCACGCCGTCCCATGTCCGCACCAGCATATTTTTCGCCAGCTGGTCCACACCCAGGTTGAACTGTACATACAGGTAGTAGGCGGCCAGGTTGGGAAGGTTGAAATACTTCCCGGCTTCCGCTTGAAGGTCGGGCTCACCCATTTGGCCGTCGGGAACTTGTTGCCGTCATCCTCATAGTCCACCCCGTCAAAGGTGTGCGTCTCCTTGTTATAGGCCAGATTCTTGCCGGCAGGCGTTTCCTTCACGCATTTATAGAGGAAACTCATCATGCGGTCAAGCGCCTTGTACATCTTGTCGTACTTGTCACCGGTGCCAGGTGTTCCTTGATGTTCGGTTCTTCTTCGGCATCGCCTCCACCATCGTTCCAGAACACGTCTTTCGGATGGTTGAACTCGAAACCGCCGTCAAAGTTGAAATCCATGAAGTCCGTATGGTCGGGCTCCGTGGACGGCAGCCAGCGGAACAGGCACAGGTCGTTCGAGTTGTTCAACGTCTCGATGCAGATGGGCAGGTATTCCTTCGGCCGGTCGCCGTTCGCCTGCAGGTAGTTCAGCGTATCACCGGTCCCCCACTGTTCTTCGCCGATGGTCTTGTCCTGGCCGAATATCGGGTAGCTGTCGCTCTTCTCGTTGTTCATGTTGTACTGGCCGTAGTAGGTCAGATCCTCATCCACACTCTTTGCCACAAACAGGTCACAGGGCAAGCCGTCAATGGCCGAGCGTATGTCTTCCTTGCACGTATCCGCATGGTCGGCGGCATACTGCTGGGCAGGGGTCAGGATACCCATTTCCTTCATGCCGTCATGGATGAACTTCGCGCCACCGGTGTTGGTGGTCATGGAGGAGTCCGAAAAGTCACACTTCGCACAGGCGAGTTTCGCCCCCACCGAGTTGTCCCGCAGTCGGAACAGGTTCTTCTTACCCTCCGTAGCTGTCGGGTTGCTCTGCTGCCCGTTACCGTCTATCTCGCCGTTGCTCATCCGTGCCGTGTAACCGCTGGCTGTCTTCTGGAAGTAGAAGCGCAGGTTCTTGCGGGCATAGTTCACCGAACTGGTACCCTGGATACGCAGATAAATGTCACGGGCTATCCAGTCCAGCGCCCGGTTCTCACCGTTGTAGAATCTAACTTCCCGGCACAGCTTGTTGGCCTTCTTGTTGTTCAGCTGGGCCAGCGCATCCATCACGTTCAGCGTGTCGCTCTCGCTTGGCACCTCACTGCCCACGCTGCCCGTGCCTATCAGTACCAGGATCGAGTTCCGCCGCTTCTTCATCAGTCCCATCAGCTTCTCCATGCTCACCGTGTCCCCCTCGTTCAGCACGCGGTTGTCCTCATCCAGCGAGCGCACGCCCGGTTCCCCGTCGGCATCCTCCAGATGGTTGCGGTCCACGATGTAGTTGTTAAGCACCTCGTCCGAGGTCAGCGCCTTGTTATAGATGCGCACGCTCTTCACGTTCAGGTCAGCCCCCTCCGATTTAAACTCCAGCTGGCTCCGGATGTCGAAGTTCACCTTGTCCAGCCACTTCGAGGCGGCCGACTCCTCCCCGTTCACATAGAAGCCGATCAGCGTCCGCTGCTCGTTGGTCTCCACGTCCGGGTAGAACACGTAAGTGATACGGATATTCTTACCGGGTTCAAACTTCGTACCCACCGAGTCCTCATAGCGCAGGACTAGACCGGCATCCATCGCCTCCGTCACCACGCCGGTAAGGAACTTCGCCTCCTCCGGGGTCACCACCAGCCCGTAACGGTTGCCGTTTTGCAGGTGCCCAGACAGGTGATCAGCTCCGCGTCGGTGTCAGTCACGTTGGCCGTGCTGTATTCTATCTCCAACGTCATGCCCACGTCGCGGATGGCAAAACCCTCGGGCTTGTCCGCCTCATTGAACGGGCGGTACCCTCCGTCGGCGGTCAGGGTCATGCCCGCACCGCCGGCCAGCAGCAGGCGGTCCTTGTGCCAGCCGCTTCCTGCGCCGTATTCGTTCACGCTCCACAGCACATCACGGAATTCCATCCGTTTGTCCCCGCTCACCCAGCTTTCCGGGTTGTTTTCCGTGTTGCTTCGCCCGAAGGCATCGAACGTGCACACGGCATCCGGTGCCAGCGTGGCTTCAATGTCGGGGTGCGATGTGGTGTTCACCTGCACCTCAAGCACGGCATCACCGCACGACACACGGTAATCCAGCGGTTCCACGTTCACGTTCGTACGCCCGTAGCTGCCGGTCTCACCGCGCTGCAGCAGGTCTTCCTTCACCACACTGCCCCGGCTGGTCACTTTCACACGGGCCGTGTACGCATCCCTGTCATAGCCGGCATACGTGAAGTTCCACGCCGTGAACTGCTCGGCCTCCAGTACGGGGTGCTTCCAGTCACGCTGGAACCCTGCCGCCCGGTGGTTGAACATCATGCGGCATAGGCCGTCACACCTTCCCCGGCTTTCAGCAGGTCAGGTAGTGTATCTCGCTCACCACGCCGGAGTTCTCGTGCAGCGCATAGGCTTCCACCACGTTCATGCCCTCCCGCATTTCACTCAGCGCAACGGTGACGTTCTTCTGCTGGACACCGGAACCGGCTGACAGGCCAAGCGTATAGGCTGCCCGCCGTTGATACGGTAGTAGATGTTCTTCTCGCCACTCGTTCCCTTAGCTGTAAATGGGATGTTCACGTCGTTCCGGTATCCCCCGTCAGCCAGTCCGTTCCCAACCGAATAAGTGGTACTTAGTTCCATAGCCACCATCGTCACCCTGGCGGTAGCGGTTTTCATCAGCGTACCGCCATCATAACCGGCCTGCGCCTCCACCTGCACGGTGTAGGTCGTGGCATCCTTCAGGTAAAGCGACGCGTCAAAAGTATAGCTCTGACCGGCCGTAACGCCGACAAACTCCGCATCCTGGAATTCCGAAAGGACCGTGGAGCCACGTTTTACGACCACCTTGGCCTTCAGGTCGCTGTAGCCACTCACCTCGCCGCCACCGGCCGTGCCCACGCCAACGGCATATCTCACCACGAAACCGGTACCCAACGACAAATACTGGGAAGCGGGCAAGGAGGAACCCGAAGCATCGGTCAGGTCTATATTCACCACCACCTTGTCATCGTCGCTATACTTGGAAAAGCGCACCTCCCTGTCGCTTTCTCCCCCTTCGCCATCCTTCTGCGTGACTGTCATCACGTACTGAGTGCCGTCCTCGCTGTCCGTCACGTCGATATTCGTCACGGTACCCACCAGCGAGGCGAACACCGCGCCGCTCGTGGGGGCTTTCGTCTCACCGGCGGCCAGCTCCTCCGTAGGGGTGGCCTTGTCATCAATACTTTTGATATAGTTCTCCACCAACCGGCCGCTCACCGGAAGATTACCCGTGGATTCGTCACCGGACCAATCGGTCTTCTGCATATCCAGACCGTCCTCGTCATACACTTTTTTCGCCATATCGTTATTTTTTTAAGTTATTTCACTCGTTTCCAGCCATCCGTTCGGCTCCAGGGCTTGTCACCCTGCCAGAAGCCCGCGCCAAAGCAGCTCCGGACGGCTTGCCAAACCAGTCTGGCCCCTATATAGACCGCCGACACCACCCGTTCGCCTACGCGGATGGCCGTCACCTCCTTGTTTCCAACACTTATCATACCTATTCCTCCTCGTAAATCAGGTAAATGGTCTTGCCGTCCTTTTCCGGGAGACTTTCAAAGGCTTCCTCACTCATCTCCTTATGTTTGTAACCTTGGGCTATCGCATCCTCGGCCTTCTTCGCGGCCGCCTCCGCCTTTGCCGCCGATTCACCCGCCGTTTGAATGGCCTTTTTTGTCTCCTGGGTGGCCGCTTCCATTTTGGGAGCCAATTCCTCCACCCTTTCAGCGGCCTTGATCGCCCGGGCCGCCGCGTCATCGGCCGGCTTGCTCAATAAGGTGATCGGGACGTTCACCAGTTTGTCACCTTTCTGTCCCGGCAGGATTTGACCCCGCTCAGCGAGCCGACCGTCTCAAGAGATTCGACACTCTTCGATTCCGCCTTGACCGCCTCCAAAACCTGGGCGATATCCGATTCTGTCAGTGCCATATCAACCCCCTCCCTCTATCAGTTCATAAACCTGGCCATAACCGCCGGCCGTCAGGCTCTCGCCGCATACCTCCTTGATAAGCGTACCCTCCTCGGTGGTGATCTCCAGGATTCCACCGCCCTGGATGATACGCTGGCACAGGACGTAAGCCTTGAACTTCTCATCACGGCCTACCGGTTTGTCTTTTCCGTAATTGAACAGGGCCTCCGCCACGGCGGTGGCGATGTTGTCGCCGCCAAGCTCGTTCCCGTCAAAGCCCCTGAATCTCCTGTTTAAGTCAACTTTCATATCTCTTTGGTTTTAAATGTTTATTCCCCTGTATAGCCGACAATGATGCCGCCCCTCACGATAAGTCTTATTTTGTCAAGGTCGGGATTCTGGGCGGCACCATCCCCAGTTCACACCCTCGTTATACACGTATGTACCGTCGGAATTGCGGCTCTTGATGTACCGGAACCCTTTCGACGCGCAAACATCACTTGTCAATCCGCTACCGGTATCCCTTACATCTACCGGACCCACAAAGAACCCGGCATAGGTCATACCGCTGGCCGGGTAGGTTAAGGTGCCTATCGATGCGTATATAGCGGCCCCACCGGATGTCGCCCCGACTGATTTTACGCCAAACCGCCCACTGGTAGCGCCATTGAAGGCCACGTCCACGATCCCCTCCGTCGAGGAACTCGAGACTCCCAGTTTCAAACTCCGGGAATCGTTTCCGAAATAATCGCGGCTCTTCCAATACAGACGGCCGGAATCGATGGTAAAGCCGCCAATCTTACCGCCGCTCGCCTTGACAGTACCGCTGATGTTCGCGTTCCGGGTCTCGATACTCCCGTCCGTGAGGACCTTGAAATAGCCGTTAGCCGTAACAAGCCCCTCCAGTTTGATTTGGTCGGCTTTAATGGTGACACCGGAAACAAGATTGCCGAACTCGTCACGCTTGACATAGACATTCAGTTCCGCCTTCTTTACAAGCCCGTTGCTTGTAACGCCCTCAGCGAACAGCTTGGAAAAATTGGCGGTAGTCACCAACCCGGATTTATTCCGCAATTCCCCGTTCTCATCGAAATGGACAGAAATCAGCCTGTTATATTTGGCCGTCGTGATAATGGAGGATGCCTCCAGCACATTGCCGTCCTTATCGAAATTCGCCGCCGCGATTCGGATCATCTTCTCCGACTGGTCGAAGAACGTGGCATACTTGTACGCCAGGGCATCCGTCCGGTCTGTCGAGAACACCAACAAGGACACTTGGATAACACCCGTGAACGACAGCTTGAAGTCACCGGTCCCGTTCCACAGCCCGGAATGGTTGAATACCTTCTCCCCACCGACCGGCAAATCACCGTCGTAAGTGAACATGTTGAAATTCTCGTATCCGTTCTTGTTGGAATTGACAAACTCGATACGCAGGTGTCCGGCCTCGATCACCTTGTAATGGAAGGACAGGTAGACATAGCCCGGAATGCGAAGCCCGTCCCCGTTCAACTCCTTGAAATCGGGAATCGTGCGGAAATCCCCGTTCTTCTGCATGATATAACTGTTCGTTATCCTGACGTAAGGAACCTTGCCGGTCTTTACGACCTCCACGTTGCCGTTCTCGCTCGATGCTAACAGTTTGTTACCGGCAAGAATCCACTTGCCGCCGAAAGTCAGGAACGCGGCCTTGTACCCACTTATCCATTTACTCATCCCCTCGGTAAACGTGGTGTTATCGAAAAAGCTCTGCTCCTCCCTCACCTCGTCGCGCAGACCCTCCACGGCTGATTGTATCTTACCCTCCGTAATTTCAAATTTCGTCAGGATATCCTCGCCGGTCATGAGGACGAACGTACCTTTCAAATATACGTTGTCGCCATAGAGACCGTTCCCGTGTGGTTGGCTATTCGCCGGGAAAGCACTGTCCTTGATACCGTCAAGATTACCCACCCGGCAGCGCAAACAGCCGTTGAAGTTTTTCGCCATCACGCCATCCAGTATGTCAACACGTGGCTGGCCGTCCTCGGTAGCTGCTATGCTGATCAGGTTCTGCCGGAGCGGGTTTTCCGTGTTACCCATCAACACGCACTCATCACCCGCCTTCGGTTCCGTCCCGCCAAACTCCCTCTGGGGTACCGTTATCCCTTCCGTGTCGCCTTCCGACACTTCCACCAGTACCCTCTAATCTCAGCCCCCGTAAAAACGGCACAGCGCATCAGGTCGTGCGCCACGAACGTGTTCTCCTGCTCAAAGATGATGCGGTAATTGTTGCCCTCCCTGGTCACGGTCTTGATCTTACCGTTGGCGGCGGAGACAACCAGCTGCCCCCTTACGCTGCGAACCGTTTCTATGAGCAGTTCCAGGCTACCAACGTCTGCCGGATGGTCGCCTTGTCTATCGTGAGATTACTCAGCCCCGTTATTTTATCTATCCATAGCTGCCAACCCTCGCCGAACATGCCGTCCACGAAACGGGTACTGCGGAGCAATTCCCGGATAACAGCCGTCAGAAACTCGGCGTTCCCGTCGCCGTCAACATTGCCCCCGGATTCACCGGCTTTGTAATTGCCAAAATAAACCCCTTTCAAAAAACCGATCACCTCGGCTGCGGTATCCCGATGGCGTTTGCTTAGGAACTCCCTCTGGCTTCTTTTCGCAGAGAAAAGGTTGTTGTCCGTGGGCAGAGTGTTGTCGAAGCTCCGGATAATATCAGGAAGCCCGGAACTTTCGGCCTTGGCTTTCGTATAGCTTTTTAGTTCCCCTATGCTGTCGTTTACCCTGTCGAATTTCGATACCTGCAGGCGTCGCTGATCTCCAGGTCCATCTCCCCGGGAAGGTTCACCTTACGCGTGATCTTCGTAATGCGGCTCCTGCGGTAACCGTCTTTCGGGAAATACTCCGAGCTCTCCAATTTTACGCGCCGGCCGACAAACAGATCGGCCTCCTGCTGCTCGATCCACACATGGTCGGTCGGAGCCTTGTAAGCAGCGATATCCAGCCAGTGGTCCTTGTTATAGTCATCGACGGCTTTCTGGAACTCCTCCTCTGCCAGCCGGTAATACTTATCCGGCATCCGGATGTTCCAAAGGACATAGGTGTCCCCGGCCTTCGGGACGAGCTTGCCGCCCGGAAGCTGCGTATCATCACCGTAAGGCCAGATCGTGATGATTTCAAACTCACGGGTGACGCTATCGAAGTTTACCTCGAAATAATGATCGTCCCCCTCTCCCAGCCCGGAAAGGTCACCGCTCTGGAAGGAGATGCGTTTCGTCTCACCGGCCAGTTCATAATCGTTAGGATCGAAATCCATCCCGCCATCCTTGAAGTAATAGACGGTAAAGGCCTTGCCCTCCTCATTCGTCACCTCCTCACTGCGGACACTGCTTACCGTGCCCACCCGCCGGGGATAGATATCGCTGAAGGCGGCCTGTTCGTAGTGGTCATAGATACCGTACTCGTCCACGCCCACCTCCACGTACTTCTTTTTTCCGGGAAGCATCAGACGGGGGCTGCCGTACTTCTCGCGTCGATGTTCCGGCTGCTCCCGATCGGGAAAAGGCGCGTGTAGAACTTCGCCGTATTGCTCGTATCCCGCTCCAGGAGGTCAGCCCCTTGCCGTATCCCAACGTGATCTCCTCGCCGTGTTCGCAACGGCACACGTTCACCGTCTGCCCCTCGACCCACCATTCGGCCTTGCTCCCACCTTGCCGGCGATCTCCTTCAAAGCCTGGTCGCAGTACATGCCCTCATAGTCGATCACGATAAGGTCGGTACCGTCCACCTGCCCCACCTTCCAGTCGGTAATGTTACCCATGCCGTCGTTGATGGCCTTCACTACCATCGCCACATGGTCACGGGGCGTGGCCGTCAATGTAAACAGGGGATTGGTGTCGCCGTCCGTTGTCTCCAGCACAAGAAAACGCCTGATCAGGCTCTCGATACCGTACAGCTTCAGGTTATACTCCCACTCGCTCCCGCTTTTCTCTTTCGGGGTGTACCGCTCCGTCAGCCAGTACCGCTCGCCCATGTAGTCCGTGAAGTCGCCTACATCAAGAGGAATATGGCATAATGCGTGAAGGAGAGCGCCAGCACGTTGTCACCCTGCACCTCCTTGCTCTGCGTCGAACTGTCACTTGCGGCCACATCCGCACGCTTGGCCCCGGCTTTATCGTATATCGTTAAAAGCATATTCGAATCGTCTTTGAATGGTTATATAATCGGTACCGGCTCGCGGAACTTCACCTTGAATTTCCCGGCGTGGACCCCTTCCTTCCACAAATAGGTCAGCGGGGTGAACTTCGGGCTGTCCGTGTATTTCACGTGCAGGGTCAGATCAAGCTGGGGAAACGCGATGTCGAGCCACCCGTCTTTCCCTTTCTTCAGGAAATTGATGAACGCGAAGTATTTCCGCAGCCATCCCTCCTTTGTCTTGTTATACAGGGCAAAGTGCAGCGTCACGTCACGCGCCTCGTTCCTCGGGGTAAGGACCGCGCTGTATTTCTCCCCGTCCTCCTCCCGTATGTCCACGGCCGTCTCCTTCTTCGTCTTGCTCGGGGTCAGGATCGCCGAGAGGTTATCCATGCCACCGCGCCGGTCCTCCACCAGGAACACGCCGTATTCCGTCCAGATGTCCGTGCCGTTCACCAGCACCAGCCCGCCCAATATATCTGCCATGTCATTTCACTTTTAGTCCGTCACGTATCATTTTCTTTATCTCATCCTTTATCTCGCCCAGGTGTCCGGCACTTACGCCCGTATTCTCGGCGATCCGTACCAGGTGGCCCTCGGCCGTGTCCATCTTCTCCGACACGCTCTCCAGCCGGTCGTCCATACTCGACCAATGTTGCAAACCGCCAGTAAACATCCCCTCCAGCTTCGTGCCCTGGTCATACGTCATGGCCGTGTAGCCGCCCGCTTTCGCGCTCTGGCTCGTACCACCTTGCTGCGTCTTGTCATAACCGGTGGCTGCCGCCAGTTTGTCGCGCAGGTCCACCGCCTCTTCCACATACTGCAAGTATTCGTCGGCCAAAGCTTCCGTTCCGCTTCCGTCAGGTCGTTGTCTTCCATCGCCTTGCCGAACCGTTCCCACCAGCCCTTCAACTTCTCGCTGTACATCTCCCCTATCTTGTTGCTCAGCATCGCCCGCATGAAATATTCCGAGATATCATCGGCCGCCTCCTTCGCGCCATACTTCATGTCCATCAGGTTATCGATAAAGCTACCGTACATGCCATCGAACGAAATGCCGGTAAGCCCTTCGTACAGCCGGTCGGTCAGTTCCTCCAGCTTTCCGGCCTGGTCTATGTAGTCATCCAGTTTCTCGGTAAGCCGCCCGCCGTAACCGCCCTTGCCCGTGTCCTGTATCTGTGTCCACATGTCCACGTTGCTTCTGAGGGCCTTCATCTCCTCCGGACTCAGGCTCCACAGACTGCCGTCCCACTGGCGGCCGATCTGTCCGCTCAGCTTGTCTATCTGTGCCTGGGAAAAACCATCCCAATAATAATTCCAGGAGCGGTGGCTGCCGTGGTAACCGGCCTGCGCCATCGCCATCTGAAGGTAGTTCGAATCCGTCTCTTGCTGCATCCGGTAAGCATCGCGGTAAGCAGCTACGGATTTGGTACCTTGCTCTGTTTGATAGTGTCGGTCAAGTCCTCAATAGAAGTCTGAAGCATTTCGTTCCGGCTGGTCAGCCGGTCCATCGTGGCCTGCACCTCTTTCGCGTTACTTCCATTCCAGTTGATGGTGCCGCCTAAACTGAACAATGTCTTCACTGCGCCGCCTACCGCCTTGATACCGCCGGTAATGACACTCATCGGTTTGGTCAGGTCGATGCTTTCCAGGCCGTCCAACGTCTGCCCCAAACCTTCCAGGTATTCGCCCATCCATTCCGGCGGATCGATACCGAACTGTTCCACCAGTCCCAGCAGGTCTTCTGCCGCTTCCACGTATTCCTTCACCTGCCCTACGCTGCCATGCAGGGCATCCGTAGCCTCGGCCAGTGCCTCTGCTTCGCGTTCTGAGCGGCATCCAGTGCGGCCCGGGCATTCTTCTGCTCGGTTTCAGTTCCTTCTTTCACGGCCTTGTTATAGGCTTCCTGGGCCTCCTTGAAGGATAAGGTCGTGGATTTTACCCGCGACAAGGATGATTCCAATGCCGCAAAGGGATTGCGCTCGCTAAGTTTCCTGTCGATGGCGTCAATGGCACGCACCAGGTCTTTCAGGCTGTCCGGCTGCAAGTCCTTCTGGGTATCGATATATTCCTTCAGACGGGTACGGAGGGATTGGAGGCTTTCGGAGGATACCTTGTCGAGGTCCCCGAATACGGCTTCCCAATTCAATCCGTCCTTCAATTCCTTCAGATCAAGGTCAGACAATTTCTTTTTCAACTCTCCCTGCAGGCTGTCTTTCTCACCGTCCGTGACGGCTTCCCTGATACGTCTCTCGTATTCCTCAGTAATGGCCCACTTCTTTTTTTCATAGCTGCCATATTCCGCCAGGTAATCACGCATGGCCTGGGCTTCTTTTTCCATCTCTTCCTCCAAGGTGGCCGTAATGGCCGCGCTCCGGTTCTTATCGTTCGAGTCGCGTGCGCCGGCAAGGGCAATGGTCTGGCCGGGAGTCAGACCATTGCCACCGGTGGAAACACCGGCTTCCTTGTTTTCACGTTTCCATTCGGCTTCCTGACGGGATATTTCTTCTTTTCTCTTGTTATAGTCGTATTCGATCTGTGCCAGTTTCTTTTCAGTGCCGTCTTTCATCCGGTCTATGTATTCCTGGGCGTTTTCCGCCTGTAACGCGGCAAGTTCCCGCGCCAGCCTACGTTCTGCGGCCATGCGTTTTTTGGCTTCCGTCTCCGGATCGGGTAACTTTGGATCGACGTGCCCCCCGATATTCCCTTTCCTGGCGGCTTCGGCGGCTTTCCTCATTTCCTCCTCCGCCTTTTTCAGGTAACCGTCACGCTTGTTCTCCGCGTTTCTCAACAGGATGTCATAAGCCTCCTGATCATGTTTTCGGATAGCCTCCTGCGCGTCATACACCTGGCCGACTTCCGCCATATTGCTTTGTATCAGGTACTGCCCTATTTTTCCAAAGAATCCCATAGCACTTTCAGCCTCTTCCGGTTTCTGGGCCTTGATCTTGTTTACTTCTTCGTCAGCTTCGGCCGCCTTGTTGACAAGATTCTGGACGTTGGCCTGGTGAAGCAATACCCGCACATAGTCCTCGCCCTTTTGGATAAGGGTATCGTACCACTCGGAAAGGTCCTGTAGTAACCGAAACTTTCCCCGTACTTGCGGTTCAGTTCCTCCACCTTTGCCTTCTCCTGCTCCCTGCCGCCGGTGAAGTTCTTTATCTCATCGATGACCGATTTCAGCTCAAAGCGGGTACGCACCATCTGGGCGCGGCCGTCCTTCTCGATCTCGGTCATTTCCTTCAATGAGATCGAGAACTCGTCCACGCCTTTCTTCGCGCTGAACAAATCTTTCGTCCACTCCACGATCTCGTCACCGTACATCACAAGCAGCATGATGCCGGTCGTAAGTGCCGTCTGCCAGGAAAAGAGGGAAGAGAGCACCTGCTTCCATACCGGCGTGCCTTTCTGTCCCGACTTCCGCAGCTCGTCGTATTCCTTACGGGCACGGGCCAGCTCATCGGTGAATATCGGCAGGTTGTTGCTGATGGCAAGAAAGAACATCTGCGGGCCCATAGCCAGCGAGGGCATCTCACGGGCGATCTGCTGGATGCTGTTGTGCAGGCCGTTAAACTGACGCTGTGCATTGGGAATGTCCGGCGGGGTGACCTGTACGGTTTCCGATTCCGCCTGAAGCTGTCTCAACTTGCCGCGCAATTCCTCAAGCTGCTTTTCCAGCGCGTGGATCTGGGCGATGTTGGCACTCTGGTCCAGATTGGGGGCAGCCGTCTCACCGGCAAGGCGCAGCCTTTCCAGTTCCGCCTCCAACACCCTGACGGTGTTACGAAGCTCCAGCGCCTCACGCTCGGCCTTGTCCATGCCGGGCGTAAGGCCGTCCTTCATCAAAAATTCAACTTCTACAGGTTTCATTCCAGTCTGCTTTGAAAAAATCCTACAATATCGTCCGCCTCGTCCTCCGCGCTACGCTCCGTTCTCCGGCTGCCTTCACCGCCGCCTTTCTTCCGCCTCACATACCGGGGCGCGTCACTCAGCATCATGATCAGCGTCTGGTAATTCACCCCGTCAAGGATGTAATCCACGCTCCAGCCGGTCGCCGATGCAATCTGCCACACGAAGCCGAAGGGGCTATGGGAACCCTCATAACGGTCCTTAACTCCCCCTCCCCACCTGGCTCAGTCTCGGCTTCATCGGGTTCGCCCGATCCACCGATCTGATAATACGCGTAAAATCCTTCGTGCCCATCAGACGCTCGAACGTCCGGAACACGGTCACCAGGAATCTCCAATCGACAAGCTCCCGGAGTATCCATGCCGTCAGTCCTATGCCTACACGCCGGGCCACGCAGCCCCGGCATACCGTATAAGCCAACATCCGGCTGATACCTTTTCCGTACTTTGCCACAAAGGCCATTTCCTCCGCCTTGTCCTTCGGTTTCCAGCCGGGTGCCACACCCAGTTTCAGATACTCCCTGGCCAGCAGCATCTGACCCCGAAGCCGGGGACGCTTCATTATCACACGCAGTTCCAAGGGACGCTTCTTAAAGGGGACGCTCCACCTTTTAAGAGGAACGGACACGCCACCGTCCAGCAACGCGTCCGCACACTCCATTTCTATCAGTTGCTCCAACCGGTCGTCCATACGCTAACCCTCCCCGTCCGAGGTCTGTACTTCCGCAGCGACCGCGGCTTCCGCTGCCGGTAGCTTGTACTGTTTCCACTCATCGGGAAGGGATTCAGTGTCAAACACACCGTAAGGCTGCGAACCGTCCTCCGGCATCGCCACCTCCAACGTACACTCGATCTTCGCCGTTTCTGTCAGGGTCAACTTGCCGCCCAAATTGGAGAGCAGTGTCGCGTTGGGCATCAGGATGCTCTTCCCGGACACAAGGGCAAGTTCCCAGGGACCCTGCATCACCATCGCGGCCGAAGGGGCCGTCCAGCCCACCGGGGTTTTCTTTTCCGTGTCCTCTTTCTTGTAATGAAGAGAACCGCCCAGCAGTTTGTGCAGGTTATCAAAGTCCATCTGGATCACGTTGAACGTCGGCGCTATGCTGCCGTTCGACTGGGCTATGACCAGTACCGGGGCACCGGGTACCTGTTCCGCCTCGATTTTCGCCGCCTCAGGTTTCTGGCCGCCCAAGTCAAAGGAGCCTTTCTCGATATAGCCCACGACAAAATCCTTATATTTCACGGCACCGATGCCGTACATGAAATTCTTATCCGCCATCTTTCTTTTGTTTTTGAATTAATATTACCGCTAAAACGCATATCACTATTCCAGTCCCGAAACCATAGAAGAAGATTTGAACGGGGTTCGAACGCCGTTTTACCTCCGCCTCGTACAAATCCGCCATTTCCTCCCAGGCTTCCCTGTACGTCTCGGACCTGCCCGCATAATACTCGACCATGATTTGCAGACTGTCGCAGCTCGCGTGCACGGCGATCACGTCTCCGTCGCGGCTTACCGACACGTTCGCCTGCCCGCTCTTTCCGCTATACGATGCCCTGGGGGGCAGTCTCATCAGGCTGTCAGCCGGTATCGCCAGCCGTACCTCCGACTTCGGGACCGCCTCCGTCCGTACAAGGAGGACTTCTTTGGCCATACTGTCCACCACCATCCGCCCCGCCTCCATCCGGGAGGTCTCCTTCACTGTCTTTCGGGTGCTCGCGCAACCGGAAAAGCACAGGACAAGCATCAGAATGCTTGCAATTGCCGGCATCACCGATAGCCTTGCGAAGCCGGGCCATCTCGCGCTTGGTAGACCCAAACTCCTTCTTGGTCGCACGCAGTTCTTCTCGGGTCTCATTCAATTCCTTCTTTAATGGTTCAACAATATTATCTATCAATATCCGGGTGGCTTGCTCAGTGTTGTCAATCCGGACCGTCTCGGCCTCGGCCCTCGCCTTCTCCGCCTCGGCATTCGCCTTGCGGACCGTAGCCTTCAACGTGAGAAGCCCGATGACAGCCGCCAATAAACCGCCGCCCAGTACCAGGTTGAGTATTTCACTGAACTCCATAACATCCCCCTACTGATTAATTCCTATAGACTTCAACCACGCCTGAACATCAAAACTCGGGCAGGCCTTTGAAGCCAATTCGTTATGCCCAACGATACGGATGTTAGGGAATCTGCGGTGGAAGTCCTTTACATACTTCTCCAATGCCTTTTTCTGACAGCCGGTCCGGGTGTCTTTCGGGGTCTTACCGTCTTTTTCCACGCCTCCGGCATACACGATGTGACGGCTCACGCCGTTGTAGCCCTTCGCGCCATTCGTCACTTCCCAAGGATCCACCTCTGCATCCTCATTGTTTTCTACCAGACGTTCCACGCCTCCGTTCAGGTGGAACAGGTCGGTATAGCCAACCTGCTTCCATCCTCTTCCTCCCTGGCAACCGGAGATGTATGCCATTTGCGGATGTCCGCAGATGAACCTCACGTCCCTCCGGAGTTGCCGTACAGTGTATTACCAGATATTTCAACTTTGCCATAATCATCATGCTTGATAGCCGCTCATCATTACCACTCCGGCATCCTCTTTCTTGG
>ENA-OQCE01000439-OQCE01000439.1-human-gut-metagenome-genome-assembly--contig:-NODE-439-length-20087-cov-3.071944_pt1 | contig 20087 bp, 26 predicted proteins | sample MGYA00242495_ERZ504572 | MGnify/ENA primary metagenome ERZ504572 (study PRJEB26092, sample SAMD00036228) | human gut metagenome | host: Homo sapiens | study: EMG produced TPA metagenomics assembly of...
TATACCTATATCGATAGATTTTGAAAAAGCACCCTAAGGGAGCTCTATTAAAGTTACCCTTTTTTACCACCGATATGAAAAAGAAATTTTTTGCTAATTTATGGTTGACTTTTCATAGCTGGTCTCCTGTAAAAGTTCCTGTTTTATTCGTATGATGCCGTGACAGTAAAAGACGGTCACATGCCGATAGTTATCGTAGCATTTGAAAAAAACACATACAATAGACCTTACAGTCATTTAAAATAAATGACAAAGATTTAAAATAGAGAGAAAAACTTAACAAAAATAAAAACCAGAATTTAACGTAAAACTAACAAAAATAAAAATCATGGAAAAAATAGTGGAAGCAAAATGATTTCAGAAAAATACGAAAAACGGTTGTAGCAGACAGATGAAACTGTTATAATAGATGAGGTATTTACAAATATTAAAAAAGTAAAATAATTGTTAATTAACAGCTTCAAAAGAGCTGATAATTAAAATAAAGGTTGCCATAACAAAAATCCTGAAAACAGAATGTTTTCAAGGAAAAGCGGCATTTGTCTCGTTAGTTAAATGGATATAACAGGGTCCTCCTAAGCGGTAGATGGTTCGAGTCTAAATTTTGCATACAACTTAATATTTTTGATAGATGTCTCAGTAGCTCAGTTGGATAGAGCACACGCCTCCTAAGCGTGGGGTCGGAGGTTCAAATCCTCTCTGGGACGCTGGAAACAACGCTGTAAGCCTTTGTTTTCAAGGGTTTACAGCTTTTTTTGTTTAGCTGTACTCTTTAGACAAAACCATTTTTCTTTTATTGGAGGTTAATGTATGTTTATGAGTTGGAACTTATATTTTGCTAATTGGAAACGAACAGAAACGATGTCCTTGCTAATTTGAGATTTCAGACCGCTTTTTGGCCTGCAATCAGTGCTGCCAGTGTATTTGCAAGTTCCGGTGATTTTTGAAGCTGTTCGATCAATGCTGCAAGGTCTATGGTCTGTGCCTGAGGCTGTTCTTGCGGAGGTGTTACTTTTCTCAAATCAGGATTTGCATAGAAAGCGCTCTCGAATTTCTGTGCGTTGATCTTGCGATCCTCGTCGAGAATGTGAGCATAGACTTTCGTAATCATATCTATTTCTGCATGTCCTGTATCGCCCTGGGTGACCTTCAAATCGCCGTGGTTGAGTTTCAGCTTGTAAGTCGTACTGGAATGCCTCAAAGAGTGAAATACAACGTTTGGGAGCCCTGCTTTCTGTTTCAACAGTGAAAACTCTTTCTCAATAATCCGATTCTCACAAGGTCTGCCATTTGGCAGTGCTACCACTAAATCGAAGTCCTGATATTCATCACCAAGAAAACTTTTTAATTCTTCCTGTGATGTTTTCCATTCCCGAAGAATATAGGCAACTGTCTTAGGCAGCCAGACCTTACGGATGCTGGAATCTGTCTTTGGTTTTTTCAGGATTATCCGGGTGCTGGTATTCGGCATTAACGGAGTAAAGATATGGTAAATGTCTTTTTCTCCTAACGTCTCAATCGCCTGTTTGGACGCTCGTGCCAGTTCTGCTTCTATGTAGATATAAGCATTATCAGTTGCTATGTTTTCATCCTCAATATGAACATTTTTCCAGGTTAGTCCAAGAATCTCCCCCATACGCAAAGAACACGCAAAAGCAAGGTTCATGGCAATATACAGTTTACTGTCGGTACACTGATCCAAAGCAAGACGAATCGTTTCAGCATCCCAAATATCGCGCTTTTTATATTCAGTCTTGGGAAGGACTACATTGTCAAAAGGATTTTTTTCAATCAATTCCCAACGAACAGCTTGCTTAAAAGCACACCGTAGAAGTTTGATGATTTTCTCAATCGTTGAGTTCGTGACAAATTCTGTCCGTGCTTTCCTATTCTTCCGAGAAACAGAAGCGTCTTTTGAAGTGTTTGAATATACTTATCCACCACGCGGGTAGTAATGTCTTGCACTTCCATATCTCCGATAATCGGATTGATATAGTTGGCAATCAGGGCTGTTTGACTGTCATACATAGACACGCCCCATTTTTTCTCCCCATACGTGGAAACAAAATCATACAGAAAAGCTGAAACTTTCTGATTATTCGGAGGAAGGAATGTACATTGTTCTGTTGGTTTTCAACCTCCGCTTTCCGTTTCAGCGCTTCTTTATGGGTATGCCAGGTTTCCCATTTCTGTTTTGTTTGAAGAAAACATCTTTTGATGATAATGAAAGATATGTAACGCTATCTACTTGTACTTCAGAGAGTACAAACGGCAGACATCTTCTAATTGGAAGAATTTTAGAAAATAATGCTGATGAAAAAGGAGAACCGCAATATGAAGAAAAATAGACAGATACTTGTGTTAGCAGCTCTATTGTTTAGCTTCTTGTGTTTTCCTGCTGATAAAGTTTTAGCTGCATCAAATGTAGTAGAGGTTCCGTTAACAGTTAAGCAAAATTTTGAAGAAAATAGCAATGAAAAAGGAATTGATCTTACTGGAACTTATGAATTTCGTGCATTAGACATAGGCATTCCTATGCCGGGAGATTCTGATAACGACAGACATGTTTTTGTACTGGATGGTAATAATGCGGAAAAGATGATTTCATTGCAGTTCCAGCATGGCGGAGTATACCGTTATCATTTGGTTCAAACAAGTAAGGATAAAGAAAATTATACATATGATAGAAGTTCTTATATTATAGCTGTTTATATCAAAAACGGAGAAAATGGGAAATTGGTTCCACAAGTAATTGCAGAAAAAAATGATGGTAAGAAGTATGGAGAATTAATGTTTTACAATTCATATAATAAGAGGAATATATAGATTATAATCTGGCGAAGGCAATGAAGTAATGAAAAATAGTGAAAAATAGTGAAATTTTAGTGGAAAAATTCTGCAGGAAATTATTCAATAGAATTACATAAAAGCGTGTCGATGAACATAAAATAGGAGTAGATATTGAAAATCTGTTTTTTCTGTGGTAGAATTTCATTACTAAAAATTGTGCAAATGCATAAAAATGAGGAATTAGATAATGGAAATTAAAAGAGATGCTTACTTACAACAGTTGATAGAGCGAAAAGATAACGGAATGATAAAGGTAATTACTGGGATTCGTAGATGCGGAAAATCATTTTTATTGTTTACCATATTTAAGAGATATTTTACTGGAAAATGGTGTTGATACAGATCACATTATTGAAATTGCATTGGACGGTATCGAAAATGAAGAATTGAGAGATCCCAAGGTGTGCTATAAGTTCATTAAAGATGCTATGAAGGATAGTAAGAAGTATTATCTTCTTCTGGATGAAGTACAGTTTATGCCACGATTTGAGGAAGTGTTGAATAGTCTGCTACGTATGAGCAATATTGATGTGTATGTTACTGGAAGTAACTCAAAGTTCCTTTCCAGCGATATTGTGACTGAGTTTCGTGGTAGAGGTGATGAAATCAGAATCTATCCCCTCTCTTTTGCAGAGTTTTATTCTGTTTATAATGGAGACTATGACGATGCATGGGACGATTACATGACTTATGGTGGACTGCCGCAGGTCGTAGGTCTTCAGAGCGAACGACAGAAAGCAGACTATCTAAAGAACATCTTTGCTAATGTATATCTGAAGGACGTTATAGAGCGAAACAAGATTCAGAATGTGGACGAGATCGGTATTTTGGTTGATGTGCTTGCTTCCGCAATTGGCGCACCTACTAATCCAACGAAAATTGCCAACACATTTTCCAGTGAACGTCAGATGAGCTATACCAACAAAACAATCTCCAACCACATAGATTATCTGGCAGAAGCTTTTTGATTTCTAAGGCTAGCGTTATGATATTAAAGGCAGAAAGCATATTGGCGCTAATTTGAAATATTACTTTACTGATCTGGGATTGAGAAATGCCCGACTGAATTTCAGACAGCAGGAGCCTACTCACATCATGGAGAATATTGTTTATAATGAGTTGTTGATCCGTGGCTATAATGTTGATGTGGGTGTTGTGGAAGTATTTGACAGGAATAAAGAAGGTAAGCGTGTTCGCAAGCAGTTGGAGGTTGATTTTGTAGTAAATCAAAGCAGTCAAAGATATTATATTCAGGTTGCATACGACATGACCTCGGAAGAAAAGCAGACTCAGGAGTTCAATTCTTTGCGTAATATCCCGGATTCTTTTAAGAAGGTTGTCATTGTAAATGGAAGTAAGAAACCTTGGAGAAATGATGAGGGATTTGTCATTATGGGAATGAAATATTTTCTTTTGAATGCAAATAGTTTGGAATATTAGTTTTGCTTGTTTATAAAGGCGCATATGTAATTTGGAGACTTACAAAGATTAAATAAGAGGTCGTTATGTTAAAAATATATTTAGGAAATATGGAGAAAGCGATTTATCATCCTCCGACTTATTTTGATAATCAATATGAGGATGAATGGATTACAAAAGAATTATCAATCAGGATGATTAAAGAAGTTGATAAATCAGATGTGATAAATTCAAGTCTGATACAGAGTCCGGTATTGGGAACAATTTCTGCGAAAGAACTATCAGGTTCTGTAAAGACATTGATGCTAATGGCATTTAAATAAAGATATATAAAGTAAAGATAAAATAATTACAGATTTAATCAATTACCCATTCCATTCCTTTCCGTCCCTCTTAATTCTTTCTCTGACTTTGCTACTCACTACCTGTCAAAACGGAATTGCAGAATAGCTTTGATAAGCTGTGTTTTCAAACGGTCTTGAATATCGTCGTTAATATATCCTCGATATTTGGACAGATATTTAATGCGTGGACTGTAATGTTGTAAAACAAATTCAATCGCTTCCGGTTCTCCGGCGACTGCCTTTTCAATGACTTCAAAGGGGATCAGCTTCTTGTTCCTCATGTTCTAATCTCTCCATTTTTTTTCGCAGCTGTTTTAGTGCCGCTAATTTCCAGTAATTTGCTGTACTTCTGTTTCGCCCATACTCTTTTCCGATTTGAGCGTCGGTATAACCGAAGAAAAAGTACAGGAACAAAACATTGCGTCTTTGTTCGGTCAATTTCAATAGTGCGTCGGCTAACCGCTTACTTGCGACAACAATCTCTTGCCCTTTTACAGCAAAGAAGGTCGGTTGGTCGTACTGCTCAAAATAGGTATCCGTTGTGAACGGTTCAAGCGGTGTTTCGGATATTAAGTATTCAAGCGATACTTCTCGTTTCTGCTTCCGTCCAAAATCACGATAGGCAGTCATTTGTACCTTTTTTTCAGACCGTCTAAAGTAACAGTATCAACAATAGTCACACTTTTACCAGCGACGATTGATTTTTCACCTGTTGCTTTATCGGCAGCAGTCGTATGGATAGTGATTTCTGGTTCGTATTCATCTGTCAGCGTACCTAAGTCAATCACGGTCTTATTTCTTGAAACTACCACATCAAAAGCAGGAATCAGCGTCATTCCCTTATTGGAATCGCAGCGCAATTCCTCAATCGTATAGGTATCGTAAGGCAAAGTTGACCGGGGATGTCGTATTAGACGAAGCTACGCTGACTTTCAAAATTATCTAATCAAAACAGGACTTTCATTTACAAAGTGGGATTCTCGGGTTACTATTTACCCCCTAAAATATGATATAAAAACCAATATAAATGTCATATCATTACAAATGTATTGAATTAGAAATGATTAGGCATTATAATAAACAAAAACGGAGGTGTGAAATATGTCAAGTACAATACAAATTCGAGTCGATGATGAGTTAAAAATGAAATCCGATCAGCTTTTTAAAGATCTTGGGACAGATACAACTACAGCAATTCGGATGTTTTTAACGCAAGCTGTAGCAAATAATGGTTTTCCATTTGAAATTAAAAGAATCGTACGAAGTCCATATAGTCCTATGACGGAAGAGGAGATTTTAGAAAAACTGGAGAAATCCAGAGAGTCAGCAGCAAAGGGAAATCACAAATCAGCGGAAGTGGTTGTTTCAGAACTGAGAGGAAAATATGGATTATAAGGTTGTCGTTACATCAGATGCAGAAGAAGATTTGGATAGATTTCTTCAATATCTTCCCTTTGAAAAGAAAAATGAACAAGCAGCCGGAAATATTCTTGACGATTTTGGAGATACATTAAATTGTTTGAAAAATGTTGCAGGAAGTTTGTCTTTATGTGAGAACCAAAGACTTAGAGCGTTAGGTTATCATAGAATTAATTTTTTAAGACATCGATATTTTATGCTCTATAGAATCGAAGAAAATACGGTGTTCATAGATGACATATTTCATGAACTTCAAGATTACGAAAACAAAATGAAATAAAATCGAGATAACAAAATAAAGGAAAAGTGCATTCACACTTTTGGGAAAAGAGACGATTGATTTTTATAATACTTCTGATACCAGAGGGACAAGCCAATTCTATGGTTTGAATTATCAGAAGACAGGTTTTCTGCAGAGAATGACAAAAGATATACACACGAAGAAGTGTTTGCAAATCTTCGGAGAAAAATAAATGGCTAATACAAATTATGAGTTAAGATATTTGCTACTATTTTACCGGGATTTGGAGGAAAAAATAGTATATATAGCAGAAACTTTGCAAAATCCCCAGGCAGCAAATAATCTGTTGGATGATGAACCTAATGAGGGTTGGTGTATGATGTTGTTAAAACCTATGTAACTGAAAAAATAGGTGACTTAACTGGTTTGGAGGTTATGGCAACATGTCCGAGAAGTAGTCAAAGTAAAATAAGAAAGAGGAACACCGGAAACGGCGTTTTCTTCGGAATAGTAGATTTGCACAAAGAAGTTGAAGAAAATATATAAAAAATGCTCAAAACATAAAAAAGTGTTGACGAAAAAATTGATTTGTAGTATTCTTTTTGTAAATAAATACGAAACAGGGAATCATAGGCTTGTTACTTAATCTTGGTTATTAAGGCAAATTCTATAATATGACTGTAAGAGTGAGCAGTCATTTATAGAGTTTGTCTTTTTTGTTGTTTTAGGGAGGAGGTGTGATAGTGAAAGAAGATACAGGGCAAATTTTGATTGTGGATAAGATTGTTAATAATAATATTGTGATAGCGAAAGATTTTCGTGGTCGGGAAGTAGTTGCCATAGGGAAAGGAGTCGGGTTTCGTAAACGTAAGAATGAAGCGGTTCACAGATCTGAGATCATGAAGACATATGTGCTGTTGGACAAAGTTGACAGCGGTGTGCTTACGTTGTTTGAGGAAATACAATTTGAAGTTATTGAAACTTCGCAAAAAATTATTGATTATGCTCAGGAAAAGTTGAACGTTAAATTTAATGTAAATTTGTTAATGAGTCTGTCGGATCATATTAACTTTGCATTAATCCAATACCGGCAGGGAAATCACGTACCCAACTGGTGAATGAGGAAGTAAAGCGTTTTTATAAAGAAGAATATCATATTGGTGAAATTGCCGTCCAAATGATTAATGAAAGATTTCAGATTCTTTTTCCAAAAGACGAAGCAACGGCTATAGCGTTTCATTTGATTACGGCAACAGAGAACAAGTCGAATCATCAGATGATGATTATCATGAAGGCTGTTTCGGATATTGTAAAAATTGTAGAAGACTATCTGAATGTCTCTTTACATGAAGATACCATGGCTTATTCGAGATTTGTTATTCATCTAAAATTTTTGTTTAAAACTGTTTTGTCAAAGCAGAATGTACCGGAAGTTGCAGGGATGGATTTCATTTTTACTCAGATTAAATCAGAATATAAAAATGTTATAGAGTGTGTGAAGAAAATCGCAGATTATATTATGGAAAAATTTAATTACCGATGTACAGACGGGGACTGCATTTATCTTATGTTACATGTTGTACGATTATATGAAACTACATTGAATTGAATGGAGGATGTGCTATGTCAAAAATTGATTATCAGGATTTATCTGCAAAAATTATGGACAATATCGGCGGAGTAAAAAATGTAAAAACAGTTACGCATTGTGTGACGCGATTGAGGTTTTATTTGCATGATAGAAATATAGCGGAAGATAGCGAAATAAAAAAACTGCCGGGAGTCCTTGGAGTAGTATATGGGAATGGACAATATCAGATTATATTGGGAGAGCATTTATTTAATGTTTACGATAATATCGTAAAAAATTATTCTGTAGAAACAGAGGATGCTATTGATGAAAATCTCGATGAAGATTTAGTGCAAAGCAGTGAAAAGAAGAACTTTAAATATTATTTCAGCAAAGTGATCTTGTTTATGGGACAGGCAATGACTCCGTTTATTACTGTTGTTTACGGAGCCGGAATGTTAAGAGTTGTGCTTTCTCTGGTCAGCTACTTTGCGCCGGCTGCTGCGGAGAGTTCTACATATCAGTTGTTTGATTTTATGTCGCAGGCTCCGTTTTATTTTATGCCGATTCTGGTAGCTTATGGAACATCAAAAGTATTGAAAGCAAACCCCGCTTTTTCAATCGCTATGGCAGCGGCGCTTTTATACCCGAATTTTATCGCTATGATGGAAGCCGGAGAAGCAGTGACAATGATGAAACTTCCGGTTTATTTAACGACATACGGAAGTACGTTGCTTCCGGGAATTTTCTCGGCAATACTGGTAGCCTATCTTGAAAAATTATTTTATAAAATCATACCGGGAATGTTGCGGTCTGTATTTGCACCTTTATGTGTTTTCCTGATCGGATATCCGTTGACAGTTCTCGTACTTGGTCCTGCAGGCGCTGTTGTTGGATCATGGATTGTAAAAGCAATCGTATTTATACAGCTCATGTGGGAGGATTTGCGCCTGGAATTATTGCGGCAACGCATCCGTTTTTGGTAATGATGGGAGTTAATATGTTGATGGTTGCACCGATGACAGAACTTCTGACGAGGGTAGGAAGTGATAATGTATTCCGCCCGGGATGGATTTTGCATAATATTTCAGAAGGCGGCGCATGTTTTGCAGTAGCTGCCAGAACAAAAGATAAAGATATGCGTATGGCAGCATTGTCCGCAGGGATAGGTGCGATTGTATCAGGAGTTTCAGAGCCTGCTTTATATGGTGTGAATTTGAGACTTCGTAAGCCCATGATCGGACTTGTACTTGGTGGTTTTATCGGTGGATCAGTTGCAGGGTTTATGGGTGCAAAAGCGTTTAGCATGGGATATTCAAGTATATTGGGCGTTGTCATTTTTGAAAAAACGATTGCTGCAATTATAGCAGGTGTAATCGTTTCGTTTCTTGTATCATTTATTGTTACATTTGTTTTATTTAACGGAAAGGAAACAAAGTGATATGTTAGGATTTGGAAAAAGAAAATCTGTTTCACCAGGAAATATTGCAGCCGTTGTCAGTGGACAGATTATCCCCATTGAAAAAGTAAAAGACGAAGCGTTTGCGAAAAAAATGATGGGAGACGGTGTAGCGATTGTTCCGTCAGATGATTATATCGTATCTCCCTGTGATGGAACAGTGTCTATGTTGTATCCGACGCTTCATGCTTTTGCCGTTACAAGTGAAGACGGAATGGACATTTTAATTCATATAGGAATTGATACTGTGAAATTAAAAGGAAAAGGATTTCGGAGTTTTGTAAAGCAAGGGCAGAAAGTTCATGTCGGAGAGCGGATCATAAGAGTGGATTCTTATGACATGAAGAATAAGGGGATAGATCTGACAACTATGATACTGTTCCCTTCAGCCGATAAAAAGATAGCTGTAAAAAAAGAAGGCTATGCAGATCAGGGGAAAACAATAGTTGCATCCTATTCTGTATAGGAAATAAAAATAAAACAAGAAGAAAAGGAGATTTAGATTATGCAGAAATTCAGTAAAGACAGAAAAGTTATGGATAGTTTTCCGGAAGATTTTTTATGGGGAGGGGCTACTGCGGCAAATCAGTATGAGGGAGCATATCTTGAAAATGGAAAATTGCCATCGGTTGCGGATGTTCAGCCACATGGTGTATTTGGATATCCGGATCGCAATGCTAAATTTTATCCGACTCATGAAGGTATTGATTTTTATCATCATTATAAAGAAGATATTGCCGAGTTTGGGGAAATGGGATTCAAAGTATATCGTACAAGTATAGCGTGGACGAGGCTGTTTCCTACAGGGGAGGAAGACCAGCCAAATGAAAAAGGAATGGAATTTTATGACAAGATGTTCTATGAATTGAAGAAAAACGGAATGGAAATTATGATTACGATTTCTCATTACGAAATGCCGCTGAATCTGGCTGACAAATATGGCGGATGGAAGGATCGCCGGATGATTGATTTTTATGTACGTTTTGTTAAAGCTATGGTAAAGCGGTGGAAAGGTGTAGTTAAGTATTGGCTAACATTTAATGAAATCGGAAACAATATACATAAAATGGAGTGGATGACTGCAGGAATCGACCCATTGAACGATACACTTCAGGATGTTTATCAGGCGTCACATTATCAATTCGTAGCAAGTGCTCTGGCTGTCAAAGCAATTCATGAAATCGATCCACAGGCAAAAGTGGGATCTGTGATTGAATATAAGACAATATATCCGATGAGTTGTGATCCAAAGGATTCTCTGGTAGTATGCAGAGAAAAGCAAAGAGGTTACTTTTTCTCGGATGTCCAGGTGCGTGGAAAGTATCCGGGATATGCATGGGAGTATTTTAAAGATAATGATATTAACATTGAATATACGGATGAGGATATGGAACTCATTGCAAAATATCCTGTGGATTTCTTGAGCTTTACTTATTATCGTTCACGAATTGCATCGAAGGATTATGTGGAATCCGTCCAAAAAGAGACAAATAAATCGGATAAGGAAGTAGAAGGCGATACATCATATAGAGGAGATGATAATATCGTCAATACAGGAAAAACGAACCCATACCTGAAAATAACGCCATCCGGCTGGTCGATAGATCCGGATGGACTGTTCCTGGCATTAGAAGATCTTTATAGCAGATATCAGGTTCCGATTTTCATTGCTGAGAATGGTCTTGGCGTAAAAGAAGAATTAGTTGACGGGACAGTTGATGATACATACCGAATGGAATTTTTAAGAGATCATATTATTTCTATGAAAAAGGCGATTAGAAACGGAGTGGATTTATTCGGATATGCGTGGTGGGGACCGATAGATCTTGTATCAAACGGTTCAGGTCAGATGTCTAAACGCTATGGATTTATCTATGTAGATAGAAACGATGCCGGAGAAGGAACTCTGAAACGATATAGAAAAAAATCTTTCTATTGGTACAAAAAAGTAATCGAATCAAACGGAGAAGACTTAAGTATTTAAGATCGGAAAATAAAGATGCAGATTTGGCAATGGGAACATTACCGGGAGTATAAGATTTAGTCTGTACCGGGGATGATTTACACATTAGAAACCGTAAAAACTATTCTACTTTTCGTAGGTAGAAAAAATCTTCCTGTGGCGTATGATGTGACTATAGGAGGTACGAATAGATGAGTCAACATGTTACAGGAGCAGTGATTAAGGCGCTTCGCGAGAAATGTCATTATACACAGGCAGGGCTTGCGATCCATTGATTGTCAGACCTGTACTGGCTGGAGTTTGTGAGATTATTTAATTGCATTACATAAAAATGTGTGAATGCACATTGTGCTTGCATCTGCAATCGGAGCACCGATGAATCCCTCAAAGATTGCTAATACCTTTGCCGGTGAGCGCCAGATGATTTATTCCAATAAAACAATTTCTAATCATATCGACTATTTAGCAGATGCCTTTTTGATTTCCAAGGCAAGTCGATACGATATTAAGGGTAGAAAGTATATCGGTGCAAATCTGAAATACTACTTTGCTGATCTGGGGCTGAGAAATGCTCGTTTGAATTTCAGACAGCAGGAGTCTACTCATATTATGGAAAACATTGTTTATAACGAGCTGTTGATCCGTGGTTACAAATTTCCTTTTGAACGCAGATAGTTTGGAGTTTTAGTCGAAATACTGTACAGAACAGGCAGTATCGATTATCGGCGGTGCGGATGGCCCGACAAGTATTTTTATTCGGCAGTGTCTGCGCTTTGAGTGATCTGTGACTTGACAAAGTAAATGATTGTGTTTAAACTCTAGTTAATAAACAGAGAGGGCGCTATTGCGTAAGGTGGGAAAATGATTAACAGATAATTTATTTTAAGTAAAACGCAAAATTGTGATTGGTTGCTGCAAGAGTCAGCTCCTTTTGTGTACGCTTAAATTAGATTATCTTCCACCGTATTTGTTATATGAATTGACGGATATTTTGCGTCAATGTATCTGAACATGGTGATGAGAGGCTTTTTTGCGTATGCAAAAAAGCCTTTTTGATGTCGACAAGACAAAGTCAGGACCTGTCCGGGATCTTGCCGGCCGCTTCCGGTGATTCTGTGCGGCAGATAGATTGTAAAACGGAGGAGGAATTTATTATGTCGATGATCCGTGTTGAAAATATTACGTTTTCATATCCTTCAAGTTTTGATCCTGTTTTTGAAAATGTGAGTTTTCAGATTGATACAGAATGGAAACTCGGACTTGTAGGAAGAAACGGAAGAGGAAAAACAACTTTGCTGAAACTTCTTCTTGGAGAGTATGAGTATAGAGGAAAAATAACAGGCGCTGTTACGTTTGATTATTTTCCATTTCCTGTTTCGGATAAAACGCAGATGACAGAAGATATTTTGCGTCAAGTATGTCAGAATGCCCGGCAATGGGAATTAATAAGAGAGCTGTCCTACCTTGGAATAGAGTCTGAAGTGTTATGGAGGCCGTTTGAAACAATGTCAAACGGGGAGCAGACGAAGGCGCTTCTTGCGGCGCTCTTTTTAAAAGAAGAGCATTTTCTGTTGATCGATGAACCTACAAATCATTTAGATGTGGAAGGGCGCAGACAGATGGCAGATTATCTGAAAAGGAAAAGGGGATTTATCCTTGTTTCACATGACCGTTATCTTCTGGACGAGTGTGTGGATCACATTTTGTCATTAAACAGATCAAATATAGAAATACAAAGCGGAAATTTTTTCTTCTTGGATGGAGAACTTTGAGCGGAGACAGAAGTTTGAGATAAACAGAAATGAAAGTTTGAAGAAGGATATTCGCCGAATGAAAGAATCTGCAAAGCAGTCAAAAGTATGGTCTGATAAGGTGGAGGCGTCAAAAAGGGGCGCGGCGGACAAAGGTTATGTAGGGCATAAAGCGGCAAAGATGATGAGGAGATCTAAAAATGCCGAAGCGCGGAAAGAAAGAGCGATCGAAGAAAAATCAAAACTGCTTAATAATGCAGAATCGGCAGAGATGCTGAAAATAAATCCGCTTATTTATCACAGTGAAAAACTCGTTTCTTTTTCTGATGTAGCGGTTATTTACGAAGGAAATCAAGTGTGTGATGGGGTTACATTTCAGATATGCCGGGGTGAGCGTATTCTTATTCAAGGAAAAAACGGAAGCGGTAAAAGTAGTTTATTGAAATTGCTTTTAAAATATCCGATCGAACATACCGGAACTGTTACGAGTGGATCAGGACTTGTCATTTCTTATGTTCCGCAGGATACGTCACATTTAAAAGGAACATTGACCGAGTTTGCTAAGGTTCATAAAATAGATGAAAGTCTGTTTAAAGCGATATTGAGGAAAATGGATTTTGAACGTGTGCAGTTTGAAAAGGATATGAAAGATTTTTCGGCAGGGCAGAAGAAGAAAGTATTGATTGCCAAAAGTCTTTGTGAACCGGCGCATTTATATGTATGGGATGAACCGCTAAACTATATCGATGTGTATTCAAGAATCCAGATCGAGCAGCTAATCAGGCAGTTTTCTCCTGCAATGCTTCTCGTGGAGCATGATGTTACTTTTCAAAAGGAGATTGATGCTAAAGTGATTACATTGTGAAAATAAAAATTACGGCGGAACAATGTGCGTTCCGCCGCAGATTAAGAATTTACGATCATCTTAAAAAATCATGATCAGTTTAAAATTTTACGATTACTTTAAAAATTTACGATTTTTATAAACTTGTAGCCGCATAGAAACCGTCGCGTACAGCTTCGCCTATTTTGCCTAATTTATTGCTGTCTCCGACAACTCTCGTTTTGAGATGATATTTTGCTTTGACAGCGTCTACTGTTGTAAGAACAGGCTTCATTCCGAATGCGGAAATGACTGTGTCGGCGAGGACTGTATCTGTTGTTCCGTCCTGTTTTTCAACAGTCAGACCATTTTCTTCAATGGATACGACTTTTGCGTTAGTCATAAGTTCAACGCCGTTTTCGGCAAGTTTGGTAAACAATGTGATTTTATTAATAAAGAATACGTCTTTACCACATTCCGGCAGCATTTCTACAACGGTTACTTTCTTGCCCATTTCAGAAGCGATTTCGAGAGCTCCGTCAAGACCGGAAGCGCCTCCTCCGCAGATTACGATCTTTTCACCTTTTATGAGGGAAGGATCTCGGTGTGCGTCTAAGATCGATATGACATTGTTTCCGTCAATTCCCGGAATAGGAGGAGTAACAGGAACGGCGCCGCATCCGATAATGATGTTGTCGCATTCTTCCAGGATTGCTTCATCGCCTGTAATTTCTGTATTTAGACGGACGTCTACGCCAAGTTTTTCTAACTGTACAGTATACCATTTTGTCAGTTTTTTAATATTGTTTTTAAATTTCGCAGTACAGATATCGCCCATAACTCCGCCGAGTTTTGAGTTTTTCTCGAACAAGGTCACTTTGTGCCCTTCTATTGCGGCAACTCTGGCTGCTTCCATTCCGCCCGGACCGCCTCCGATCACGACAACATTTTTCGGTGAATCTGTCTTTTTGATCTCAAATCGTACTTCTTCCATTGCCTGTGGATTGATCGCACAGCTAAGTTTTGTATGTTTATTCCAAATGCGTCCGATACAATATTCGTTGCAGCGCAGACAAGGTCTGACATCTTCGGGATGTCCTGTCATCAGCTTGTTTGGAAGATATGGATCGGCGATCAATGCGCGTCCCATATTTACGAAGTCAACGTTTCCGCTTTCGATCAATTCAACTGCGGAATCAGGATTATGAGCGCCTGCGTTGATAAGAGGTACGCTGACAGTTTTTCTTGCTTCTGCGCATACATAAGACATGCAGGATTCTCCTAAATAGGACGGTGGGAAGATGTAGTCTAAAGTTTCATAGCATCCGGCGTCAATGTCAAAGGCATCTACGCCTGCAGCTTCTAAAACTTTCAAAAGTTTCATGCTGTCTTCCAAAGTACGTCCGCCTTCAAATCTGTGATCAAGAGAAATTCGGAAGATGACAGGCATACTGTCACCGACTACGCTTTTGATCGCTTCTACGATTTCCTTCGGGAAGCGTGCACAATTTTCGGGAGAACCGCCGTATTCGTCTGTTCTTTTATTCCATACAGGAGACATAAACTGATCGATCAGATATCCGGCGTGTGCATGGATTTCGATAGCGTCAAATCCTGCATCGCTTGCAACGCCTGCGGCAAATTTGAAACCTTCCATCATCTGAGCGATTTCTTCTTTTGTCAGTGCGTGGCAGATTACGTCGGGATTAAATACAGACGGAAGCGCTGATGCAGAGATCGGAGGATTTCCGAATGTATCAGGAAATGCGTTTCGTCCTGTACCCGGACTGATCTGACAAACGATTTTAGCGCCATATCTGTGGCATCCGTCGCACACAGATGTCAGAGAAGGGAGGACTGTATATGTATCAAGATAACCTTCCATAGAACCTTGTGCAATCTGTTCGTTTAACATTTGACATCCCATATAAAGGATACCGGTTCCTCCTTTTGCTCTTTCAATGAAATAATCGATTTCCTGGGCGTCTTTTCTTCCGTTAGTAAATGCTGAGTTTGTTCCCATCGGAGACAGACCGATACGGTTTTTTACTTCCATGTTTCCGATTTTAAAAGGTGTAAATAAACTTTCATACCCCATAGTAGTTTTTCTCCTTTTTAAAATGTTTTTTGTAAATATCTGTTTTTTAACGGTATAAGACCGAAAAATAATTAAATAGCTGTATATCCTCCGTCTACAGCAATGTTTTGTCCGTTTACGTATGAGGAAGCGGAAGAAGCAAGAAACAGAGCGCAAGTATCCAATTCTCCTTCATTTCCATAACGCCCTACAGGGATTGCTCCTTTTGCATATGCTGTAAACCAGTCGGAGTCAAGAGTTTCTTTTGTAAGCGGAGTCATGAAATATCCCGGGCAGATAGAGTTCACTGTGATTCCTTCCTTGCCCCATTCTGCCGCAAGAGCTCTTGTCATATTGACAACGCCGCCTTTTGCAGCATGATAAGGCGCACATGTTGCAGCCATATTTCCCACAAGACCGTACATAGAGGCAATATTGATAATACGTCCGTAGTGAGCTTTGATCATTTCTTTTGCATATTCACGAGCGCAGATGAATGAACCGAAAAGATCGATTTTTAATTCGTTGTTGAATTGTTCGTCTGTGATGTCCACTGCCGGAGCAACAGCGCCTGTTCCGGCGTTATTGACTAATATATCTACCCGTCCGAATCTTTCCATAGTGGCTGCCACTGCTGCTTTTACTTTCTCGGTATCCGTAATGTCGCATGTATATGGAAGAACCTCTACGCCAAATTCTGCTTCGATGGCTGCTGCATTTTCTTCAAGTAGATTTTGACGTCTTGCGATCAATACAAGATTTGCCCCCTGACTTGCGAATGCCTTTGCCATCTGAACGCCTAATCCTGTAGATGCGCCTGTTACCACTGCTGTTTGTCCTGTTAAATCAAAGTAATTTTTCATTTTGTCCTCCTTATTCATTTCCGATGACATTTCTTTCGTGTCTGTTTTATAGCTTGATTGTATAGTTTTTTAACAATCTTTTCATCAGATCCTTGCCTGAAATTACAGAGTTGTTTTTGTGCAAATGCACAATAATATAAAAAATAATCTCATATTTCTAACACTTTTTACCTGATTTTGCAGTATAATATGCTTGTTCGCATAAGGATACCGCAAACTCGACGAATTGAGATAATGAGGTGTTCGGTTTTAACGGACATTTATAATGACGATACATTTTGACAGGGAGTAAATGACATCATGGAAAAGAAAATTGATTTTTTGACATTGTATCAGAGATTATTTCAGACACTTTCACACGGAAATATGCAAGAATTAATGGATGTATCTTATGAGATCACGGGAGTTCCGATCCTTGCCGTAGATATTGCATACAATCTTCTCGGAGCTGTTCCGAAAAATAAAACAGGTGATTATTACTGGGATTATCTTGTAGAGCATAAAGGATATGATATGGACATGACCGTGCAGTTATATACTGACGGCATTATGCAGTCGGTAAATGAGAAGGAAGCGCCTTATGTAGTTGACTGGGGAGCTGCGACAGAAGAATTTCCTAAAATTCTCGGTGTTATAAAGATCAATAATATCGTAGAAGGTTATGTTGTCATGCAATGTAAAAAGGGGGAGATTACGGAGGAACGGATGAAGGCTATGAGCATTATCCAAGAAGCGTGCAGTCTCCTTTTAAAGGGAAAAACTTCGGAAAACAGCATGGAATCTGTTTACCTTAAAACATTTATCAATGAATTGTTTAACGGTAGGATCGTATCGGAAAAACAGTTAGACTTGTGGCGGAAGAACAGTCGTTTCTTTCCGAAACCTCCTTACCGCATTATTACAGTAAATACGAATTCATCTTCTGAGAAGAACGTGCTGTCTTACATAAGTAAATATTTTCAAAATTTATTTTCCGATCAGATGCTTTTGATACAAGATCGTGTGCTTTATATATTACAGTATAATCTTCTTCCGAAAATGACGCAGATGGCTTCTAATGAATTATATATTTTTTTGTGCAAATTTTAATGCCCACTGTGGTGTCAGCAACTCGTTTGAAAATCTGCTTGATATCGGAGATTATAAAATACAGGCGGCAGACGCTATGTGTATCGGAAAAAGACTAGACGCGCATAGCCGAATCCATTTTTATAAAGATTATTATCTTCCGGCTATTTTGATGCCGCGGATAAATGAAATGCCGCGAAATAATTACATATCTCCGGTTATCGAAAAACTTAGGGAATATGATAAAAAGCATTCAACGGATTTTCTGGATACATTGAAAGTATATATCCGAAATTTATGCAGTACGTCTGACAGTGCGGCTCAACTGCATATTCATCGTAATTCGTTTTTATATCGAATCAATAAAATTAGAAGAGATACCGGAGTCGATCTGCGGGAATATCATACGTTTATACATCTTGCGATCAATATTTACATGGAGGAGATATGAAGAAAAATATTCGCCCTATTTTCCACAGGGGCGATAGACATCGAATATAAAAGCAGCTATAATTTTTACGGCGATGGGAAGGAGAAGAAGGTAATGACGGAAAAAGAAAAAATGCAGTCTCAAAAACTATATGATGCAAATTATGACTCTGAATTGGAAAGGGAAAGAATAGAGTGTAAGGCGTTATGTCAGGAATATAATCATCTGCCGATAAAAGAGACGGAAAAAAGAAGTCGGTTAATAAAAAAGATCCTGGGAAAAACGGGAGAAAAAATTCACATTGAACCTGACTTTTGGTGCGATTACGGATATTGTATATCGGCAGGTGAAAACTTTTATGCAAATCATGGATTGGTTGTGCTTGATGCAGGCGGAGTTGCTTTCGGGGATAATGTGTTCGTTGCTCCGAATTGCGGATTCCATACATCGGGACATCCGATTGATTTCGAGAGGAGGAATCGGGGTCTGGAATATGCATATCCAATTAAAGTAGGAAATAACGTATGGTTTGGCGCAGGTGTACAGGTGATGCCCGGAGTAACGATAGGAAGCAACGTAGTGATCGGCGCAGGAAGCGTAGTCGTGAAAGATATTCCTTCGGACAGCGTGGCTGTAGGAAATCCATGTAAGGTGATCCGTCCGATTACGGAAGAAGATAAAAAGAAATGTTGGGACAGAACGTAAGTACAGTCATAGAGTGTAAGCATAGTGTACAGATGCGGAAGTCCAAGTGTAAAGTGTAAATAGAAATCAGACATAAGTTAAAAAAATGCTCCTCATCAAACAGATTTTTATGATAAGAACTGTTTAATGGGGAGCATAATTAAATGTCCAAATGTAAAGTCAGACAATAAAAGTAAATTTATCACCGATACATAACTGCTGACATAAGTTTGTAATCGTGTTCTCAACATCGTGGATCGTGCTTTTGATCCGAAGAAGCGGATAACCTTTATTAATATTAAGCGCCTTTGCTTCCTGAGGAGAAGCGAAGATGATATCTAAAGTTTTTCGTGAGTGATCTAAAATAATATTATGTTTTTTCAGAACTTCAAACAAAGAAGTATCGTTTAAGTCTTCGCCGAACAGGAAGGAAAATGATTCGGGAAATTTGTTGAGTTCGATAATTACCGGCTCATCATCCATATATCTGATTCTTTCCAATACAAGTATTTTCTCTCCGGGTTTTAAAGACATTTCTTTTATTTCACGTTCGGAAGGCTCTTCTAATGCGATTTTGATCGTTTTTGCTCCGGCAGTGGCGTTCATCATACGGCACATATCAGTAAAGCTGATGACTTCCGTTATACTGCGGTGGAGCTTCTTTTCTGCGACAAAAGTTCCTTTTCCTGATTTGCGGTCGAGATATCCTAATTCGGATAATCCGGCAAGCGCTTTCCGAACAGTAACTCTGCTTACATGGTAAGTTTCGCTTAGTTCGTTTTCTGTGGGGAGGCGGCTTCCGGCAGGGCGTTCGCCTGTCTCGATCTCATGCTGAAGCTTTTCTTCTAATTGTTTGTATAGTGGCGTTGCAATCGTATTATTTAATTCCATAAACAACCTCCCATATAAAGTATTACTGTTCACATTATAATACATTTGCATAAAAATGTATATAATAAATAGAAAATAAATTATATATTGACAATAAGTATTATATTGTATTACACTCTAGGTAGAAACAAAGAAATACACAACGAGAAGGAGATGTAATACAATGTCATATGTAAGTACAGATATTAAGAAAATCATTGCGGAAATTATCGAAAACAAAAAAGAGAAAGGCGGA
>ENA-OQCE01000440-OQCE01000440.1-human-gut-metagenome-genome-assembly--contig:-NODE-440-length-20073-cov-19.973077_pt1 | contig 20073 bp, 26 predicted proteins | sample MGYA00242495_ERZ504572 | MGnify/ENA primary metagenome ERZ504572 (study PRJEB26092, sample SAMD00036228) | human gut metagenome | host: Homo sapiens | study: EMG produced TPA metagenomics assembly of...
CCCTGGACAAGGCCGCCGAGACCATGGCCGGCCTCTCCGGTACCCGCATCCACGAGTAGTCCCTACTCCGTTGCATCTCTCGTGGGCGCCAGGCAAAGCGCCCACAGACTAGCCTCTCTTCATGAGCTGCAGTCCGCTCCGACTGCGGGGCTTTTGCTGTTTGAGATGTGTGCAGGGGGTAAACAAGAGCAAATTTGGTTAGATGCTCAGATCATGGGATGCCTGAAACCAGACGATGATTCCCAGAATCCTAATTCGGCGTTTGTCCAGCACGATATCCGGTTCCGCTGTGCGATATGAGTAGGATGAGAGCATCACGGTGTTCGTACCGGTGCTATAACGACGTATGACGATTCTTGAATTATCGGCCAAAGCGAGGACGGAGCATCCGTTCCAGGGTTTCAGGTTTGGATCCACGAGGAGAAGGGATCCAATCGGGTAGCATTTGGACATGGCGGACGTGTCCATTTGAACAAAGAAGCACCCGCGATGTTTCTTGAATACGGATGAGGGAAGCGCGGTTATTCCGGTTTGTTTAAGTCCCGTTCTGCCTCCATTCTTCAAGATTTTAAATACATCGCAAAGGGAATCAGTAGTAACTTCTTTGGATTCCCCCTTCCGCCCCTCGTGGTCGAGCTTTGCGGCAAGCCCTGCGGTTTCAGATGTGAGGTCGTCGAGCTGCAGGTTAAATTTCGATACTATCTTGAGCAACGTTGAGCGGCGGATTGTATAGCGGTCCTTTTCCCAGCGGCATACCGTTTCTTTGGAGACGCCGATGAGTGCCGCGAATTCCTCCTGTGTCAGCTGGTCGCGCTTGCGAAGCGCCTTTATGTTTTGACCCGTTCCCATGTTATGAAGTGCGGACGAGGGGGAGGCAGAGGCAGTTGGGGCCGCCAAAGCCGTTTGTCAGCTCAAAGATAGAGATGGGAATAAGGTCAATACCGGCCTGCTCCAGCGCTTTGTTGGTTTCGGCGTTTTCTTCGTATACGCAGACCTTGCCTGGCTCCAAACAAAGGGTGCTTGTGGCATTGTTGGTCCTTTCGACCTCTGCTGCTCCGGGATTTGAGCCACCGCAAAGGATAAACTGCAACGAACTTGAACCTAGGGCTAATCGCAACGCTTCTTTCAGTCCGCCTGCGACATGACACGCACGGGTTGTCCCTTCCGATCTGCCCCGCGTAATGCGGTAGACTCGCGCTTGGTCGAGAAGCTCCCGAGCAACGAGGAATGTCTCGTAGTCAACGCGAGTGAAATATGTGTCGAGATGAATGCAGAGGTCATCGTAGGGGACCTGAATGGCCCATACGGACTCAATAGTCGAGTTCTCATCCCACAGCAAGTTATTTGCTAAAGTGTCTATCGCCGCCGGCTCGGTTCGTTGCGAGATTCCAACGGCTATGTTTTCGCTGTTGAGGTTGTGCAGGTCGCCGCCTTCAATGTGGTAAGTCGATTCATGCTTGAAGAACTGAGGGGTCTCGCGGAAATCTGGGTGATAGGTAAAAATCGTTTTGTAGGCGATAACCTCACGGTTGCGCTCTGGCCAGTACATGTGGTTGAGCGTAACGCCTTCGCCGATGACGCTCGCCGGATCGCGTGTGAACCACATGGTGTTAAGGGGGCTTACGAGAAGATCGTCAGGTGAGTATGCGTCTGCCGTCAGTTTCGTGAGGCTGAACACCTCTTTATCTGTGTTGAAGACCTGGGAGTAGCGGATGCCGTTGACTGCTGCTTGAGCAAGGGCGCGGGAGCCTTCGATGCGCTCGAGATACTCGCGAATGGCAGACTCGAGCTCAATGCCCCGCGCGCCGCATTCTGAAATGTAGCTATCGATAAAAGAGCGACGCGCTTGCTCTGTCGCATCAAGGGCTTCGGTAAGAAGGTTTTCAAGATAGAGAATCTCTACCCCTTCGTGCTCGAGCATCGCCGAGTAAGCATGATGCTCCCTAAGGGCTTTATCAAGATCGAATGAGCTGCTAGACGGACGCAACGTAAAGACCCGATTGAACTGCCCGTCGGGGTAGTTGCGCGTTTCGGGGCCGGGACAGTGCAGAAGCACCTTTTTTAGCTTTCCTATTTCATTTTGAACATGCAATGCGGACATGTGACCTCGCTTTGGCGGTGAGTATTTATTGCTTCCATAGTGGCACATTACGAGTTTGATTAAATTTACATCATATCTGTCACAGGTGAATGGCACGAACCGGCTTAGTAATTGATGTTAAACATCAATTTAGATAGCAAATTGACAAATTACATCAATCTGAAATCCGTTTACGGGTTGATGCGCTTCGTTGGCGGGCGAAGAGACGGAAGGGTGTTTTGCGCGATGACACAATGGCTTTGCCGGCAACGAAAAACCCCTGAATTAAGGAGGAGAGATGGCAGAGACAGAAAAGAAGCGCACTCCTCGAGTCCCGCACGTGTACACCATCATTCTCGTCTTGATGGCCGTATTTGCCGTTCTGACCTGGGTCGTGCCTTCGGGTTCGTTTGAGCGCCAGGAGGTTAACGGTCGCGAGGTAACGGTCTCGGGCACCTATGAGCCTGTCGATAAGGTCTATACGGACGAGGACGGCAACGAGGTCGATCTTCGCCAAGGCATCTTCGAAGTACTTGAGGCCCCTGCGATCGGCATCCAGCAAGCGGTCGAGGTCGTTGCATTCATTATGATCGTGGGAGGTTCCTTCCAGGTCATCACGGCGACCGGAGCCATCACGAGCGGCGTCGCCCGAGTGGTGAAGAAGTTCAAGAGCAAGGACGTCCTCATCATTCCGATCCTAATGGTGCTTTTTGCCTTGGGCGGCAGCACCTTTGGTATGGCAGAGGAGACGCTTCCGTTCTTTGCGATTCTTATGCCGATCATGATGGCCATGGGCTTCGACTCAATTACAGCGTTCATGACGGTGTTTGTGGGTGCCCGTATCGGATACATCGCATCTACCGTCAATCCGTTCAACGTCCTGATTTCCCAGGGCATCCTCGGTATCCAGGGCAACCCCCAGCTTTGGTTGCGTACTATTGCCCTTGCCGTGCTCACGGCGGTTGCCGTCGCATGGGTTGTAATGTATGCCCTCAAGGTTAAGAAAAACCCCGAAGCGTCCCCCGCTTTCCACGATGATATCGAGAAACGCAAAGAGTTTGGCGCGGATGAGAACCTCCTCGATAGCGAGTTCACCGCTAAGCAAAAAGCCGTCATGGTTATTTTCGTGCTTGGACTTGGCGCTATCATTTGGGGCCTGGTAGCCCAGGGCTGGTACATGAACGAAATCTCTGCGATTTTCTTGGCCATGGCCCTTCTTTCTGGTGTTGTTTCCGGGATGAATGAGAAGGAGATCGCTGGCGAGTTCGTTAAGGGAATTGCAGATTTCGCGTTCTCTGCCATCGTTGTTGGACTTGCCCGCGGAATCCTCGTAATCGCCAATGACGGCTCATCATCGATACGATTCTCAATACGCTCGCCACGGCTCTCACTGGAGTTCCAGCCGTTATCTTTACGAGCATCCTCTATGTCGTGGATAACCTTCTGTCGATCCTCGTTCCGAGCTCTTCGGGTATCGCTGCTCTTACGATTCCAATTTTTGGCCCGCTTGTTGAGCTGATGGGCTTAAACCCCGAGGCTGCAGTTACGGGTCTTTCCATGGGCAGCGCGGCCATGTCTCTCATTTCGCCAACAAGCGCGATGCTCGTTGCCGGTCTTGGCGTCTGCAAGATTCCGCTTGGCCAGTGGTGGAAGGTTGCTTGGAAATTCTTCCTGGTCGTGAGCGTTATCTGCATGGCATTCACTGCGGTTTCGGGCCTTATCCCCTTGCCGTAAAAGCAAAACCTTACATACAGTTGTAAGAAAGAAGGATAGAGATGAACAAAGGACTGAACGTTCATAGCGAGATTGGCGCCCTTAAGAAGGTGTGCGTCCATCGCCCCGGTATGGATCTTGTAAACATGAAGGCGGAGGATTTCGACCGCGTTTGGATTCACGACGCGTTCTATCTGGACTATGCCCAGAAAGAGCACGATCAGTTTACCGACCTTCTTCGCGGCGCTGGCGCCGAGGTCGTCTATATGGAAGACCTGGTTGCCGAGACGTTTGATAAGGTCGAGGGCGCGCGTGCGGAGTTCATGGGAAAGTTCATGAACGAGTCGGGTATCAAGAACGCCGCTCTTCGCCAGGCGGTTGTCGAGAAGCTCGATTCCATCAAGGACAACAAGGAATTTGTCCTCACAGCTATGGGCGGACTGTATGTGCGCGACCTCGAGATCCCGCATGTCGGCGGCTCTCTTGCCAGCCTGGACGGCGACGAGCTGAAGGGCGACGATATGGTGCTGTTCCCCATGCCGGCCTCGTATTTCTCCCGTGACCCTCTGGCTGTCGTGGGCAAGGCGCTACCATGAACCGCATGTACTGGAATCAGCGCAATCGCGAGGTAATCTTCTACGAAACGGTGCTGCGTAACCATCCTGATTACGCTGGTAGCCCCATTTGGTATGACCACAACAGCGAGTGGCATATCGAGGGCGGCGATATCCTCAACATCAACGCCAAGACGCTCGCCATCGGTATTTCCGAGCGCACCCAGACTGCAGCCATCGATGAGCTCGCCAAGAATATGTTCTGGGGTTCCGATGAGGCCGAGATCGAGAACATCTATGCCATCAAGATTCCGCACGGCTATGCTACATGCACCTCGACACCGTCTGCACGCAGGTCGATCGCGATAAGTTCACGGTCTATCCCGGCATCTACCAGACGCTTCGTGCCTACCGCCTGACCAAGGGCGATTCGGAGGGGGAGGTGCATATCGAGGAACTCGAGGGCACCCTGCAGCATATCCTCGAGCTTGCGACGGTATGGACCATATCACCATGATTGAGTGCGGTGGTGGCGATCCGATCGAGGCTTCCCGTGAGCAGTGGAACGATGGTTCCAACACTCTTGCGGTCGCACCGGGCAAGGTCTGCGTGTATGAGCGCAACGTTGTAACCAACGATGCTCTTTACAAGGCTGGCGTCGAGCTGCTCGTCGCTCCCTCCGAGGAGCTTTCTCGCGGTCGCGGCGGCCCGCGTTGCATGACCATGCCGTTCTGGCGTGAGGAAATCTAGTCAGCGTTAGCGTATCTGGGCGGCGCGTGTGGTCTGCGCCGCCCATCCCTCCTTGTGTGTTCCAACAACCGAAAGGACTCAAATCATGGCTCTTAATCTTTCTGGTCGAAGCGTTCTTACCCTGCTTGACTTTACGTCCGAGGAAATCGAGTACATGCTCGACCTCTCAAAGAACTTCAAGGATATGAAGCGCGCCGGTTATCCGCACCGCTTTCTCGAGGGCAAGAACATTGTCCTGCTGTTTGAGAAGACCTCAACGCGCACGCGCTGTGCCTTCGAGGTCGGCGGTATGGACCTGGGTATGGGCGTGACCTACCTCGACCCCGGCTCGTCGCAGATGGGCAAGAAAGAGTCCATCGAGGATACCGCCCGCGTGCTCGGTCGCATGTATGACGGTATTGAGTATCGCGGCTCCGACCAGTCAATCGTCGAGGAGCTTGCCGCCAAGGCTGGCGTTCCCGTCTGGAACGGTCTGACCAACGAGTACCATCCCACCCAGGCCCTTGCGACATTCTTACCATGCGTGAGGAGTTTGGCGACACGCGCGGCATGAAGCTCACCTATATGGGCAAGGAGCAGGCAACGTCAGCGACTCCCTGATGGTTATCTGCGCCAAGCTCGGCATTAACTTCTGCTCCTGCGGACCCAAGGGCGATGTCGAGGGCGCCACGCACTTCGATCCCGAGCTTCTTGAGCGCTGCCAGGAGATCGCCGCTCAGAATGGCTGCACGATCCAGCTCACTGAGGATATCGACGAGGGCGTCAAGGATGCAGACGTGATCTATACGGACGTTTGGGTCGGTATGGGCCAGGCTGAGGAGCTGTGGAAGAGCCGAATCGATCTTCTCTCTCCCTATCGAGTAACGCCCGAGGTCATGGCCAAGGCAAACCCCGGCGCCATCTTTATGCACTGCCTGCCGAGCTTCCACGATACGCAGACCACCATCGGCGCCGAGATTGCCGAGAAGTTCGGCGTGACCGAGATGGAGGTTTCCGACGAGGTCTTTGAGAGCGCGCAGTCTCGCGTGTTCCAGGAGGCCGAGAACCGCATGCATACCATTAAGGCCATGATGTACGCGACGCTTCGCTAGTAGCTGGGAAGTGAACGAACACTATGAGTAAACCGTACGGAAAGCCCGATCGTATTGTCGTCGCCCTCGGCGGCAACGCCCTCGGCAACAACCCCGTCGAGCAGATCGAGGCCGTGAGCAACACCGCCCACGCTCTCCTCGGCCTCATCGAGCAGGGCAACGAGATCATCATCACCCACGGCAACGGCCCGCAGGTCGGCATGATCCAGAACGCCTTCGCCGCCGCCCACGACGCCATCGGCACCCCCGAGATGCCGCTGCCCGAGTGCGGCGCCATGTCCCAGGCTACATCGGCTACCACCTGCAGCAGGGCATCGGCCGCGAGATGCACAAGCGCTATAAGCGTTGGCACGCCGCCACCGTCGTCACCCAGATCGAGTGCGACCCGGACGATCCCGCGTTCAAGAACCCGACCAAGCCGATCGGCCCCTTCTACACCGAGGAGCAGGCCAAGGAGTTCATGGCCGAGGACCCCTCCAAGGTCTTCGTCGAGGACTCCGGCCGCGGCTGGCGTCGCGTCGTCGCCTCCCCCGATCCCAAGAAGATCGTCGAGGCTGACTCCATCCTCAACCTGCTCGACAACGAGTTCATCGTCATCGCCTGCGGTGGCGGCGGCATCCCCGTCGTCCGCGACTACGAGAACAAGGGCTGCTACAAGGGCGTTCCCGCCGTTATCGACAAGGACCTGGGCGGCGAGCTGCTGGCCGAGGACTGCGACGCCGACGTCCTGTTCCTGCTGACCGCCGTTGAGCATGTCGCCATCAACTTTGGCAAGCCCAACCAGGAGGAGCTCGAGGACCTCACCGCCGACGAGGCCGAGCGCCTGGCCGACGAGGGCCAGTTCGGCAAGGGTTCCATGGAGCCCAAGGTCCGCGCCGCCATCAAGTTCGCCCGCTCCCGCAAGGGCCGCACCTGCATCATCGGCGCCCTGGACAAGGCCGCCGAGACCATGGCCGGCCTCTCCGGTACCCGCATCCACGAGTAGTCCCTACTCCGTTGCATCTCTCGTGGGCGCCAGGCAAAGCGCCCACAGACTAGCCTCTCTTCATGAGCCCCGCAGTCCGCTCCGACTGCGGGGCTTTTGCTATCGGTAGTCATTGGGGACAGACTTAAATGAGTAGCACCAATCAACTGCGGAAAGTGCATCTCACAATGAGCGTCCAAAATGGGGCACAGTTTCCCCGGGGCCCTCAACCGGAAAATACATCCCGGAATTTGCCCGAAAAATGGCCCCCAGTTTCCCAAACAGGCCGCTAACGGAAAGCGCATCCCGCTATCGAACTTCAAAGCGGGGTGCGCTTTCCGTGCCAGCAGTTCCGGGCATCCAGAGACCACTCATTTAAGTCTGTCCCCAGTGACTAGTAGTAGGCCCACATGGCTTCGACTTCGTTGAGGACCTCTACGACGCCCCAGCGTCGGGCGCTGCGGCTGGCCGAGTTGGGATCGAAGACTTCAATCTGGTCGGCGTCGTCAATACCGTAAAGCACAATGTAGTGGCCCACGTTGGTAAAGGTGCCCGGCCGAACGGCGGCGATGACGGGCGCTCCCGAACGCAGCACCTGAGTCATCGAGTCGCGATCGTTATGAAGCTCCGTTCCGTTAAGGCCCAGCTGCCATGCGCCGCGCGTCATAAATGACCATTCGGTGGCGCCGGTGGGGGCATAGTTGCCCGCCTCGGAAAGGGCGCACATGTCGACCGGTGTCATATCGGTGCGGCCGGTCTTAAAGATATAGACCATGGTGAGGCAAGTGGGACCGCAAGCGTTTTCGCGAATAGTGCCACCGGCATAGGGCAGCTCCGACCACGCAGGGTCGATCTGATAGATATGGGGCATCGTGCCGGCTTGCCATTGCGAGCGCGGAGTCGAAAAGGCGAAAGAATAACCGGGCGCGACGGGGGCCTTGAGCAGCTTGTCCTCGGCGGTGGGCTCGAGACCGGCCGAGCCGTGGGACATACAGGAGCTCATAAGCACAAAGACCAGACAGATGAGGATAGAGCACAGTGCGAGGCAAAGCCGACGAGCCGGCAGGGCGGGGGCATTCACGTACGATGTCGAGCGGTAGGGCTTGCCGTCGCGTCCGCCTTGGGGATGCGAAAAGAAGCGGTTGATATGGATGCCGGGCTGACGTGCGCCGTTGCGGCGCAGTTGCGGAACCTCGGCTTGGCGCTGTCGAGTGCGCGCGCCCAAGCGGCTATCTTGCTGTGCGCTTGTGCCCGTGCTCGGACGGCCGCTCTGCCGTGTTCTGTTTGTCTGCTGCCGAGACGAAGGCCCGGGTTGCTCTTGAGGGCGTTGCGGATTGCTGCTCGTGGCACTTCTGGCATCGGCGTGGTGCGGCCAGCAAGGCGAACGCTTTGTCGCCGTTGATCACCGTCGTTGTATCCGTATGCCATTCGTACCGCCTTGTCTCATGTATAACCTGTCTATCCTACAAAAAGGATGTGCAACAAATGGGTCCGAGCGTCAAAAGCTCGGTAAACGGTACGAAAGGCGCAAAACACACGGCCTCAAAAACATTTCTATATGCGTCCAATGAGCGTACGCCCGTCGGACGGGCGACAACAATGAGCGGCAAACCGTGCCGTTCGTCCCAAAAACGGCGCCACTCATATGCGAGTTCTGCCTTCGGTCGAGCCATAAGCGGTAGCGCGACGCCGAGGCCGTATCTTAAAGCCACGAAATAAAAGTGCGCGGCAAAACAGACCGCGCAAGGGGTGACGCCAAAGAGGCGTCAATAAGGAAAGGAGGGGAACAATGGCGGACAAGAACGCAGAAGTTGCAGTCGAAGGTAACGGTGGCATGAAGAAAACGCTTTCGCTCTGGAACTTCTTCACCATCGGTTTCGGTGCCATCATCGGTACCGGCTGGGTTCTGCAGGTCGGCGACTGGATGGTCGTGGGCGGCGGTCCCGTTCCCGCTATGATCGCATTCCTCTTGGGCGCGATCTTCCTCGTGCCCGTCGGAGCTGTTTTCGGTGAGCTCACGGCTGCTATCCCCATTTCGGGCGGCATCGTCGAGTATGTCGATCGTAGCTTTGGCCGTACGATGAGCTACATCACTGGCTGGCTCCTGGCCCTGGGCAACGGCATCCTGTGCCCGTGGGAGGCCATCGCCATCTCGACCCTCGTGTCCGAGATGTTCGGCAGCCTGCCCGGCCTTGAGTGGCTGCGCGCCGTCAAGCTCTACACCATCCTGGGCGCCGACGTTTACCTGTTCCCGACGTTGATCGCGCTCGGCTTTGCAGCCTACGTCATCTTCCTCAACTTCCGCGGTGCCAGCTCGGCCGCCAAGCTCCAGGCCTTCCTGACCAAGGCCCTGCTCTGCGGCATGCTGCTTGCCATGGGCGTCTCGCTGTTCACCGGTTCGCCGGAACACGCCATGCCCGTGTTCTCCCAGGTCACCGGTGCTGGCGGCGGCAAGCCGCTACCGAGGGCACCAGCCTGTTCGCCGGCATCGTGTCGGTCCTGGTTTTGACCCCGTTCTTCTACGCCGGCTTCGATACCATTCCTCAGCAGGCTGAGGAAGCAGCCGAGGGCCTCAACTGGAACAAGTTCGGCAAGATCATCTCCCTGGCCCTGCTGGCCGCCGGCGGCTTCTACATGGTCTGCATCTACTCGTTCGGCACCATCCTCGACTGGCATGAGTTTGTTAAGAGCCCGGTTCCCGCGCTTGCCTGCCTCAAGGGCATCAACATGCTCCTGTACCTGGCCATGCTCGTCATCGCCACGCTTGGACCCATGGGCCCGATGAACTCCTTCTACGGCGCTACGAGCCGCATCATGCTCGCCATGGGCCGCAAGGGCCAGCTGCCCGAGAAGTTCGCCGAGGTCGATCCCAAGTCCGGCGCTCCCAAGCTCGCCTGCGCCGTTCTGGGCGTCATCACCGTCATCGGTCCGTTCCTGGGCAAGAACATGCTCATCCCTCTGACCAACGTGTCGGCTCTCGCTTCATCTTCTCCTGCGGCATGGTCGCCCTCGCTTGCCTGCGCATGCGCTTCACCGAGCCCGACCTGCCTCGTCCCTACGAGTGCCCGGCGGCAAGTTTGGCATCAGCCTCGCTGTCGCTGCCTGCGCCGTCATCATTGGCCTGCTCGTGGTCCCGTTCTCTCCCGCCTCCCTCAACATGGTGGAGTGGAGCATCGTGATCGGCTGGCTGGCCGTTGGCCTGGCCTCATGGCCTTCACCAATTCCCGCAAAAAATAACGCCTAGCCGGGGCGGATCGGGTGCGCGGACCCCTCTCTTCCGCGCACCGAACCCGGCACCACTTGGGTAGCTTTGTGAGGCCATAACCCAACATGGCCTCGCCCACTATATGGATCCATAAGGAGGAACCATGTCCACTAAGTACGCAATCGTTGGCGGTAAGCTCATCGACGGTACCGGTGCCGAGCCGGTCGAGAACTCCCTCGTTCTCGTCGACGACAACGGCAAGATCGAGTATGCCGGTGCTATGCAGGACCTTCCCGAGGGCGTTGAGGTTATCGACGCCACCGGCAAGACCGTCCTTCCCGGCCTGATCGACACCCACCTGCACTTCTCGGGCAACCTGACCGACGATGACACCGACTGGGTCATGCAGCCGCTCCTCGAGAAGCAGGCCGTCGCCGTCAAGCAGGCCTACGACTGCCTCACCCACGGCCTCACCACCGTCTGCGAGATCGGCCGCTTTGGTATCCAGATTCGCGACTGCATCGACAAGGGCGTCTTCAAGGGCCCGCGCGTTCTGGCCACCGGACTCGGCTTCTGCCGTGTTGCCGGCCACGGTGACTCCCACCACTGCACCCAGGAGCTCAACAAGGAATCCCATCCCTGGGGCGACCAGGTCGATGGTCCTTGGGATCTGCGCAAGGCCGTCCGTCGTCGCCTGCGCGAGAACCCCGATGCCATAAAGATCTGGCTACCGGTGGCGGCATCTGGCGTTGGGATTCCGGTCGCGACCAGCACTATTGCTCCGAGGAGATCCAGGCCGTGGTCGAAGAGGCAAAGATGGTCGGCATCCCCGTGTGGAGTCACTGCTACAACAACCACGCCGCCGCCTACGACTCCGTTCGCTTTGGCTGCGAGCAGCTGATTCACGGCTTCGATATCGATGAGCGCACCATGGACCTCATGGCCGAGCAGGGCACCTTCTTCACCCCGACGATCGCCTTCCTGCCCACCTGGTACGCCACCTATCCGCCCGTCTACGTCCCCGAGCTGCACGACAAGTACGAGGGCACCCTGGTCGAGAAGGAGCTGCAGCGCAACTACGACTGCCTGCGCGAGGCCAAGAAGCGCGGCGTCGTCATGACGATCGGCTCCGACTCCTTCTCCTTCGTCACCCCGTACGGCACCTGCTCCATCGAGGAGATGTACGAGTTCGTCGACAAGATCGGCTTCACTCCGGTCGAGACCATCACCTGCGCCACCCTCAACGGTGCCAAGATGTGCCACATCGAGGACGAGACCGGTTCCATCGAGGCCGGCAAGTGCGCCGACCTGCTGGTTGTCAACGGTGACGTCGCCGCCGACATCCACGTGCTCAACACCGACAACATGGACGTCATCATGAAGGACGGCTGGATCGTCGAGGCTGGCACCTTTGGCGAGGCCAACAAATACAGCGCCTAAGATACCGTTTGTCGATGGCTGGATGTAAAACACAGTTTTTGATTGCATAATGCAATGGAGAGGGTCGCTTGCGGCCCTCTTTATTGCTATGGGTGCTAAGGACAAGAGGGGATGACGGTGGATTTAAACAGGCTGATTCTGGGCAAGAGCTACAACTCTACCAAGGTCTTTCGTACGGCCCAGCATGTGGTTCAGGCCATCCTGCTCGGTATTGTCGTTCCGGCGCTTATCCTGCTGCTTATCTGGGATTTAACCGATAATCCCAATCCCGTTCCGGGCGTTGTCGTTATTGCCGGCCTGGTCATGCTGTGCTTCTTTTTCTCGTATGTCTTTGTGGTCCCCGACGACCTCACATCGAGCGCAACCGACCGTACGCTCGCCATCGCATCAAAAATATTCGCCTACACGTCGCGCGGCCTTACGCCCGAAGCGGCCCTGGGCGCCTCTAAAATTATCCTGTCCGAGACCATCGCCTCTGCCATCTGCTTTACCGATGGCAAACAGGTGTTGGCAAGCTGGGGCGAGGACTCGGCAAAGTGCCCTGCCGGCACCCCGGTTGTGCTCAAGACCACGCTCAACGTGATCGAGTCCGGCGAGCAGAGTGTATTTTCGCGCGACGCCTCCAATGAGACGGGCGGCTATTTTCCCCGCCTGCGCGCCGGCATTGTCGCGCCGCTTACCGTGCGCGGGCATTGCGTGGGTACGCTCGAGCTGTACTATCCCCGCCTGAGCAGCATCGATATGCGCCAGACGGCGTTGGCCTCGGGTTTTGCCGATCTCATCTCCACGCAGCTCGCCAGCTTTGAGCTCGAGCGCCAGGACGAGCTCACAGCCCGCGTGGAGCTTCGGGCCCTGCAGTCGCAGGTCGACCCGCATTTTCTGTTCAACACCATTAGCACGATCGTGTCGCTCGTTCGAACCGAGCCCGACAAGGCGCGATCGCTGCTCATCGATTTTTCCAATTACTATCGTCAGACGCTTTCTGACTCCGATACGCTCACCACGCTCGAGCATGAGGTGGAACAGGGCACCCGTTATATCAATCTTATGCAGGCCCGGTATGGCGACGGCCGTCTGCGCGTCTCGGTCGATATCGACTTTGAGGTGCGCGATTGCATGGTGCCGCCGTTTATCTTGCAGCCGTTGCTCGAAAACTGCATCAAGCATGCGCAGCGCGAGACCGAGCCGCTTTCTATTCGTGTTAGGGCTTTTGAGACCGATGACGGCTTGGAGATCATCGTCGAAGATGACGGCATCGGTATGAGCGAAGAAGTCTGCGCGCATCTGTTTGAGCAGCATCGCCGAGAGGAGCCCGAGAGCATTACCGCCGACGGATCCATCAAGCGAGGTTGCGGCCTGGCGCTCTTCAACGTGCTTCAGCGCATCCATTTCTTTTACGGAGAAGATTCTGGCATGCGCGTGAAGTCCCAGGAAGGCGTGGGAACACAGGTCATCGTCGAGCTGAACGGCGAGCCGCATGAGCCGGCGCCGATGAAGGTGTAGCGCGCGGTTGGATTGAGAGAAAAAAAGAGGGGAAGCGCATATGTCCGAGGGATGGAACATCTTGGTGGTTGATGACGAGCCCCCTATTAGGGCTGAGCTACGTTATCTGTTGGAAAAGGATGCGCGTGTGGGCCAGATTGCCGAGGCGGGCAATGTCACCGAGGCTGTGGAATCGATCCTGTCGAACAAGCCCGACGTCTTGTTTTTGGATATCACGATGCCCGGTCGCTCGGGAATCGAGCTTGCCGAGACGCTGCAGAACCTAAAGACGCCGCCGGTCGTGGTGTTTGTGACGGCATTTGCCGAGTATGCGGCCGATGCCTATAACCTCGATGCCGTCGATTACATCGTCAAGCCGGTCGAGGACGCGCGCCTGTCGAAGGCGCTCGACAAGATCGAAACCGCCCTGGGTGTTCGCCGCGCTGTCCATACCCCGCGCCAGCCCCTTCGCCTGACGGTGGATCGTGGGGGTAAAAAGGTGTTCATTCCCGTGGCGGATGTCTGCTACTTTGAGGCACGCGCCGATTTTTGCAACGCCGTCTGCGCCGAGGGAACATACCTGATCAATGAGTCGATTTCCTCGCTCGAGCGGCGCCTGGCCTCCGAGGGCTTTATCCGTGTCCACCGCAGTTATCTGGTCAATTTGGAAGACGTGCACAATGTCGAGATCGGCTCCACGGGCCTGATGGAGCTCAGGCTCGATCGCGTGACCTCGACGGTGCCCGTGTCCCGCCGTCGCGCCGCCGAGGTTAAGACGCACCTGGGGCTTGCGTAAGCGGTCCGCACGCCACCGTTTACCGCCGCAGGTTTGGCACGGGCGCGCGGTGGGCATAATGGGTGGCATCGAATGAAATCGAAAGGATCATTATGCCTGCGCTCATTACGCATCATCTGTTTGGCGAGGAAAGCATCGACCGTCTTCCGCAGGGCGTTATCACGTCCGACGAGGAGCGTATTGCCTTTATCCTGGGCAACCAGGGCCCCGACCCGTTTTTCTTCCACATTCTGACACCGCGTGTTTCCGACTGTACGCTGCTGGCGCAGGTCATGCATCGCTCGCGCATGTCTCGCCAGTTCGCGTGCCTGCGCGACGGCGTGTCGCATCTGCTGCCGCGCGACGCCAGCTTGGGTCGCGCCTTTGCGCTGGGTCTGCTGTCTCATTACGTGCTCGACCGCAACGCCCACCCCTTTGTCTATGAGCAGCAGTTTGGCATCGTGGAGTCCGATTCAGAGCTTGAGGATTCGAGCAGTCAGGTCCATGCCGTGATCGAGAGCGACCTGGATGTACTGATGCTGCAGCTTAAGCGCGATGGCGCTACGGTCGACGATTACCCGCCGGCGGGCGAGATCGTCACCACCGATCGCATCAGTCGCGTGGCCGGCGTGCTGATGAGCTATGTTCCGGACGCGTGTACGGCATTGACATTCCGGCGGGGGAGTACGGTGCTGCCGTTGCCAATATGCAGCGACTTTACCGTGCGATTGAGCCGGCCGACTCCGTAAAGACGCGCGCGATCTCGCTGGTTGAGGGTTGGTGCACGACTACTCGCTGCTCGACGGCCTTGCCCATCGCGTGACGACGGAGCTGCCCGAGCGCACCGGTAACCTGGGCCATCTGACATGGAAGAATCCCTTTACCGATGAGGTCTCGAACGAGAGTTTCCCCGAGGTCTTTGATCGCGCGCTGGTCGATTACGAGTGCACGGTCGCGCGTTTTATCGAGACCGGTGACATGGAGGCCGTGACCGGTCACGTCAACTACAGCGGCCGCGTGCTCGGCACCGACGAGGAGTTCGACCGCGAGGAGTAGGGTCCGCTCCTGTCTCTTTGCCGAATCCTTACCGGCGCCTCCGTGCAATTGGGGTACGATGAACTAGCTGCATATCGGGCGAATACGAAGGGTCCCTGTCCATGAAATACACCAAGCTCGAGCGTAACTGGGTCATGTACGATGTGGGAAACTCGGCCCTCGTGCTGCTCAATACCTCGGTGGTGCCCATCTACTTTAACGCCATCAATACCGGCGCTTCCTCGGCAGACCTGGTGGTCGCTTGGGGCAACGCGCAGACGATTGCCTCGCTGGTCATTGCCATGCTCATGCCCATTCTGGGCGCGCTTGCCGATTACGCCGGCACAAGATCAAGTTCTTCTTGGGCTTCTTCCTCACGGGCCTGGTTCTTTGCCTGGCGCAGGCTATCCCAATGTCCGCCATGGCATTTTTGACTGTGTACGTGCTGTGCACCATCGGCCTCAACTCTTCTATGACGTTCTACGACGCCATGCTGCCCGACATTACCACCGACGAGCGCATGGACGTCGTGTCCAGCTCGGGCTATGCCTGGGGCTACATCGGTTCCACCGTGCCGTTCATCATCTGCCTGGCGCTTATCATGGGTGGTCCCGCTCTTGGTGTCCCCACCATGCTGGCAACGCGTCTGTCGTTTGTCATCACTGGTGCCTGGTGGCTCATCTTTACCCTGCCGCTCATTCGCACCTATAAGCAAAAGTACGGTCGCGAGCGTGGTCCCGAGGACACCATCGGCCACATCGTGGGCGGCGTGTTCTCCGAGGTCGGACACACCATGCGCGAGATTGCCCACAACAAGACCGTGCTGGTCTACATGATCGCGTTCTTCTTCTACATCGACGGTGTGCACACGGTCATTTCCATGGCAACCAGCTATGGATCGGCTTTGGGCATCGACTCGACCCAACTGGTGCTGGCTCTGCTCGTTACGCAGTTTGTGGCCTTTCCGTCCGCCATCATCTACGGCAAGCTTGCCGGTCGCGTGGGCACACTCAATATGATCTTGGTGGCCGTCGCCGCTATATGGGCATCGTGCTCTTTGCCGCGTTCTTCCTCAAGACCGCCTTTGAATTCTGGGTGCTTGCCATTATGGTCGGCCTGTTCCAGGGCGGTGTGCAGGCGCTCAGCCGTAGCTACTTCGGCCGCATTATTCCCAAGGAAAAGTCCAACGAGTACTACGGCTTCTTTGATATCTTTGGCCGCTATGCAAGTGTCATGGGCACCTTCTTGGTGTCGGTCGTCACCTCGCTGACCGGCAACCCCTCGCTGGGCGTCCTGTCTATCGGCGTGCTGCTGGTGGTGGGCTTTGTGCTGCTGGTCCGTCTGTCCTGCATGTCTCAGACGGCAGAGCAGGCCGCATAGGAACTTGCCGGTAATTGCGTCCGCCGCGATACTCTTTTGGGGTTATCCGCAATAAACATTCTGACTTTCGAACAATGATTAGCCCAAGTGGGTATGATGGAGTCAGCTAGGTCGCGGGGCGTCGCCTGTGTTTGGCGGCGTCCCGTTTTTGTGTTGCAGGGAGGGTAAGGCATGAACGCCACGGTCGTGATTCCAACGTATTGGGCGGGCGATGACGCTTGCGCAAACGCCCCTGGCACCTATGACCATTCGACGCGACTCAACGCCGACAATCCCGAACTCGACCGCTGCCTGGCCTCGCTTGAGCAGGTACGTGACATCCCGCGCATCATCCTTTTGGTGGTCTGTCCTGTTTCTGCCACAGCCGATGTGTCGCTGCGCGTGCACGAGATTGTCGACGCGCATCCCACGCTCAAGGTCACCGTTGTCACCAACACCCAGGCCTCGCGCATCGCAGACCGGGTTGCTCAGATCGCGCCCAAGGGTTCGGGCGAGTGCGTGAGCCTGCGAGGCTACGGTGCCATCCGCAACATGGGGCTAGCCTGTGCCGCTGTGCTGGGGCATGACGCGGTTATCTTTTTGGATGACGATGAGACTGTCATCGACGCCGACTTTATGAAGCGCGCGACCTATGCGTTGGGGCAGCAGACGCGTCAGGGCTTGCCGATCTTGGTCAAGAGCGGCTATTTCTACGATCGCGACGGCTCGCCGCTGGCTCCCACGGACAAGGCGGGCATCTGCCATCGTTGGTGGACCAAGCGCATCGAGTTCAACCGTTGGATGAAAAAGGCGCTCTCGGGCACCCGCATCTCGCGCTCCAACTACGTGTGCGGCGGCCTGATGGCCCTGCACGCCCGCGCCTTTACGCGTGTGGCCTTTGACCCGTTTATCACCCGCGGCGAGGACTTGGATTACCTCTTTAACATGCGCATGTTTGGCTACGACGTGTGGTTCGATAACGAGTGGACCGTGCGCCATCTGCCTCCGGAGTCCGAAAAGCGCTCACCGCGCTTTATGCAGGATGTATACCGTTGGTACTACGAACGGGCCAAGTTGACATTCGCCGCGCATCAAAAGGAGCTCATTCCCGTTACGGCGGCATCACTCATGCCCTACCCGGGCCCGTGGATTTCGCGCGAGCTCGACGACCGCGTGCGCAAGACCGCTATGGTCCGCAGCGTGTTTACCCGCGAGCATGAGGGCTACCTGCGCATTTGGCGCCATGGTATCGGCGAGGCAAAGGCCTATGCGCGCCAAAACGCTGCAAGCTACCTGCGTTTCCAGAGCTTTTGGCCCAAGATCATGGACGGGCTCTGGCACGACGCACAACTGACCAGCATCCTGGAGGGGACTGAATGATCGACCGCCGCGCCCAGCGCGATAATTCAATATCAATCTTTCGCGTGATCGCCGTTGTCTGCGCCATTTGCGTGCTGGTGTACTTTATTTTTGCCCTGGCGACTGGAATCGAGCCGATCGCGACCGTGGTCGCCTGCGCACTGCTGTGCATCTTTCTGTGCATTTTTATCTATTTGACGCTCAATCCCGATTCGGTGCGTTCGCAGTACACCGAAGAGACGCTTTCGGTGGCCTCTGCCATGCTCGAGGACATCAAAGGCGGTCTGACGCAGGAGTCGGCGCGTCTGGTGTGCCAGCGCATTTTGCCCGAGACGCGTGCCATGACGGTTGCCATCACCGACGAGAGCAACGTGCTGGCCTGCGCGGGCGAGTTTGAGGAAAAGCTGCTGCCCGATTCGCCCATCCACACACTTGCCACGCGCTACGTCATCGAGCACGGTATCGTCCAGTCGTTCAACCGTGTGGTGGACGTGGTGGGTTCGGATGGCTCGCACAACCATGTTCCCGCCGGTATCATCGCTCCTATCAAGGTGGGTGACCGCACCGTCGGCACGCTCAAGTTCTACTACAAGACCCCGCGTGCCGTCGACCGCACTCAGTACGCGCTTGCCTCGGGTTTTGCCGAGATCCTGTCCACGCAGCTCGCCATCCACGAGCTCGAGGTGCAAAAGGAACTCACGGCGCGCGCCGAGGTGCGTGCGCTGCAAGCGCAGATTAACCCGCACTTCCTGTTCAACACGCTGAACACCATTGCATCGTTTACGCGCACCGACCCGCTGCGCGCCCGCGAGTTGCTGCGCGAGTTCTCCTCGTTCTACCGCGCCACGCTCGACAACTCGGGCTCGCTCATTCCCGTGTCGCGCGAGGTCGCACAGACCAAGCGCTACCTTACCTTTGAGAAGGCCCGCTTTGGCGAGGACCGGGTGCTTGCGACGTTCGATGTGTCCGAGGACGTGGAAGATACGCTGGTGCCGGCGTTCGTGATCCAGCCGATTGTCGAGAACGCCGTACGTCATGGTATGGGCGATGACGACGCCCTGAGGATCGACGTGACCGTTCACCAAGACGGCGAGGATGCAATCTTGATTGCCGTGGCCGATAATGGCGTGGGCATGGATGAGGGTACCGCCGCCAGACTGTTTGACGAGCGCTCTGCCCGTCCCGACGCCAGCTCTCCCCAGGGTGGCGGCGCCGGTGTGGCCATGCACAATATTTCGGAGCGCATCCATCGCTTTTATGGGCCGCACTCCTATACGCGTGTCGAATCGGCGCCGGGCAAGGGCACCAAAGTGCTTCTTCATCTTGATTTGTCAGAGAGCATCTTTGATATTCAAGAGTAGAATAAAAGGCTACGGGCTCAACGTCATGCGACGGATGCCCGGCGTAGTTAGTTGACGAAAGGTTTTATCCCTATGCTGCGTGCGATGATTGTGGATGATGAGGCGCCGGCTCGCTCGGAGCTTCGCTTCCTGCTCGAGCAAACGGGCAAGATCGGCACGATCACGGAGCGTCGAGCGTCCGCTCCGCCATCGAGATGCTTATGGAAAGTCGCGTGGATGTCGTGTTTCTCGATATCTCGATGCCCGGTGCCTCGGGCCTGCAACTTGCCGAGGCGCTGCATAAGCTCAAAAATCCGCCGGCGATCGTGTTTGTGACTGCGTATAGCGACCATGCGGTCGAGGCATTCGACGTGGATGCCGTCGATTATCTGATGAAGCCGGTCGAGGAAGCTCGCTTGGATCGCGCGATCGAGAAGGTCATGCAACGCGCCAAGCCGGTTACGGACAGCAAGGTGACCATCGAGCGTATCCCGGTGGAAAAGGGCGGCCGCAAGGTGCTCATTCCCGTGGACGACATTCGCTTTATCATGGCCAAGGACGATTACTCCTGCATCTATACCGTCGATGATCGCTTTTTGTCGACGACCTCGCTGGCGCAGTTTGAGGCCAAGCTCTGCGATTTTGGCTTCTTCCGTGTTCACCGCCGCTATATCGTCAACTTGGCGTGCGTCACGGACGTTGAGACGGTGCCCTCGGGCGCCATCCAGCTGGGCATTACGGGCGTCGACGAACGCGTGCCGGTTTCGCGCCGCCGCGTCGTGCCGCTCAAGAAGGCCCTGAGTCTCTAGCACACTGGCCCCGCAGCCCTGTAGACCCATCGTCTGCGGAGCCGTTGGGGCCTTTTTTTTGTATGTATCTGCCGAATCGTTTTTTTTGCGGAAGGGATCCCATGAACAGTGCAAGCG
>ENA-OQCE01000441-OQCE01000441.1-human-gut-metagenome-genome-assembly--contig:-NODE-441-length-20032-cov-5.098317_pt1 | contig 20032 bp, 25 predicted proteins | sample MGYA00242495_ERZ504572 | MGnify/ENA primary metagenome ERZ504572 (study PRJEB26092, sample SAMD00036228) | human gut metagenome | host: Homo sapiens | study: EMG produced TPA metagenomics assembly of...
CAAGGAACTTGGACTTGATGATAACAAAAGGAGGGCATGTAAGATGAATGAGAATAACAACGAACAGTTCAAGATGCCTCCTAAGAGGCCAAGAGGGCCAATGGGACATGGCCCCGGAATGGTCACAGAAAAGGCCAAGGATTTCAGGGCTCTACAAAGAAGCTCATAAAGTATCTCGGCAGATACTGGGCTGCCATCATTGCAGTTATGATATTTGCAGCAGTTTCGACTGTCTTCTCCGTTGCAGGACCGAAGATCATGGGTAAAGCCACCACTGCGCTTGCCGAGGGACTCATGAACAAGATTGCAGGAACAGGCGGCATAGATTTTGATTATATTGCAAAGGTTCTTTTGTTTACGCTGGCTTTATATGTGGTGAGTGCCATCTTTATGTTCGCCCAGGGACTTATCATGACAGGCATCACGCAGAAGACCTGCTACAGGATGCGTAAGGACATCACGAGCAAAATCAACCGTATGCCGATGAAGTATTTCGAGTCAAGGACATATGGTGAAGTACTTTCGCGTATCACAAACGATGTAGACACACTCGGACAGAGCTTGAACCAGAGTATCACACAGATTATTACATCTGTTGCCACTTTGGTCGGTACACTGGTCATGATGCTGTCTATTTCACCGCTCATGACGCTGATTTCACTCGTTATCCTGCCTGTTTCGATGATACTTATTTCGTTTGTCATAAAGCATTCGCAGAAATACTTCAGACAGCAGCAGGAGTATCTGGGACATATCAACGGACAGGTCGAGGAGGTGTACGGAGGTCACCTCGTCATAAAGGCATATAATAAAGAGGCTGAGACTGTAAAGACCTTTAAGGAGGCCAACAATGTGCTCTACAAATCCGCATGGAAATCACAGTTCCTTTCAGGACTTATGATGCCTATCATGCAGTTTGTAGGAAACTTAGGATATGCGGGAGTAGCCATCTCAGGTGGTATACTTGCCATAAAGAATGTCATCACAATCGGTGATATCCAGGCATTTATACAGTATGTGAAGAATTTCACACAGCCAATCCAGCAGATAGCGCAGGTGGCAAACCAGCTTCAGTCGATGGCGGCTGCATCTGAGCGTGTATTTGAGTTCCTCGATGAGGAGGAAGAGGATATAACAGTGGAAAATCCTGTAAAGCCAGACCATATCGAGGGAAGTGTAGAGTTTTCGCATGTACACTTTGGTTATAATCCTGACCAGATCATCATCAATGATTTTTCTGCAAAGGTAAAGCCGGGACAGCAGGTTGCTATCGTTGGACCGACAGGAGCGGGAAAGACTACCATGGTCAAGCTTCTTATGAGATTTTATGATGTAGCTCAGGCGCCATTCTTGTAGATGGACATGATATCAGGGATTACAACAGAGCCGATCTGCGAGATGCATTCGGCATGGTATTGCAGGACACATGGCTCTTTAAGGGCACCATTATGGAAAATATCCGCTACGGCCGTCTGGATGCCACAGATGAGGAGGTCATCGCGGCAGCAAAGGCAGCACATGCGCATCACTTTATCCAGACATTGCCGGGTGGCTACGATATGGAGCTCAACGAGGATGCATCCAATGTGTCACAGGGACAAAAGCAGCTTTTGACAATAGCAAGAGCCATTCTTGCAGACAATCCAATCCTTATCCTTGATGAGGCCACATCCTCTGTCGATACACGTACAGAAATCCGTATCCAGAAGGCACTCGACAATCTGATGAAGGCAGAACAAGCTTTGTCATCGCCCACAGGCTGTCTACTATCAAGAATGCCGATATGATTCTTGTCATGAAGGACGGAGACATTATCGAGCAGGGTACACACGATGAGCTTCTTGCAAAGAACGGATTTTATGCAGAGCTGTATAACTCTCAGTTTGAAGAACAAGGATAACTATTCAGAACCACTGAGAAGAAGAAAAGCTGATGCGTCATGCTTGCATGTAAGCAGCAGGTTTTCTTCTTCTCAAGGTGGCTCGAATAGAGCCACCCCCACACACATGAGCAAAATTAGCTGCGTAGCAGCGAGAAAGCACGAGTATCGTGCGATATTGCGATGTTTGTGGGGGTTTTGAATATGCGTGGGGCTGAATGGTTACATAAAATTTAAAAAAAATACGCTCTCGACAAAATTCGACAAAATGTGTTATCATAAAAGCATACAATTTGTTTTGACATGACAGTAATTGGCGGCATAGGAGAGTTTGATGAGCACTTTAAATGTCGCAGTAGCAGACGAAAAGAAAAACATGCAGAGTTTATTAAAGGGCATGGAGTTTTTAGGAACAGCAAGAAGTAGTGATGAAGCATACAACATGATAAACGGTAATGCCGGTTCTGATGTGGTACTTGTGTATGTAAAGAGAGCATCCGGTGACACTGAGCCACTTGATGATACATATATGGAGAAAAAATCCCTTGAGACACAGGTGACGGATATCATTCATGAGATAGGTGTTCCGGCTCATATAAAGGGATATCAGTATCTTAGGACTGCGATAGTGATGTGTGTTGAGGATATGGAGATGCTTAGCTCTATCACAAAGCTTTTGTATCCCACTATTGCAAAGAAGTACAAGACTACCTCAAGCAGGGTGGAGAGAGCCATAAGGCATGCTATCGAGGTGGCATGGAGCAGAGGCAGGATGGATACGATAGACGCCATGTTTGGATACACTGTAAACTATGGTAAGGGCAAGCCTACCAATTCGGAGTTTATTGCCCTGATTACAGACAAAATACGTCTTGGGATGTAAAAATCGTCATTATAGACAAATAAAACCACATTTTGATAAATTTACTAGGCAAAATGTACTCCCGCGTGATATAATATAGTATACATTCTATTGGTTTCAGGATGTATACTATATTTTTTATCAGATTAATCGTTGTTTAAATAACTGTAATCTGGGGGAGGTTTCAGCATGGACAAAATGAAAATATTAATGGCCGCATCAGAGGCAATACCTTATATGAAGACAGGTGGACTAGCTGACGTAGTGGGATCTTTACCGAAATATTTTGACAAGGACAGATATGACGTGAGAGTTATACTTCCGAAGTACAAATGTATGGATGATAAATTACTGCCACAGCTTAAGTTCGTCTGTCATTTTTATGTCAATCTCAACTGGCGCAGGCAGTATGTGGGGATTTTTACATCGCAGTATGATGGTGTGACATATTATTTTGTGGACAATGAGTTTTACTTTGCAGGAGATAAGCCATACAACAATATATACGAGGATGTGGAGAAGTTTGCTTTCTTTTCAAAGGCGGTGCTTGAGGCTTTGCCGGTTATAGATTTTGCCCCGGATGTGATACATTGTAATGACTGGCAGACAGGACTCTTGCCGGTTTTTCTAAAGACAGTGTACGGCTCAGACAATTTCTATGCCGGTATCAAGACAGTCTTTACCATTCACAATATGAAGTTTCAAGGGCGCTGGAAGATTAAAGAGGTGGCTGATGTTACAGGACTTCCGGAGCACATTTTTAATTCAGGGGAGCTGGAGTTCTATGGTGAGGCTAATTATTTAAAGGGCGGCATAGTATATGCAGATGAGATTACGACTGTCAGTCCGACATATGCAGATGAAATCTGTACACCTGAGGGCGGCGAGGGCCTGGATGGTCTGATGCTTGAGCGGCGCAGGCATCTGAGAGGCATTGTAAACGGTATAGATTATGATGTCTTTAATCCTATGAAGGATGCATATCTGGATAAGCATTTTTCTGTAAGGGAATTGAGTGGAAAGGTCGTTAATAAGCGTCAGCTGCAGGAGAAGTATGGTCTGGCTGTGGATAAGGATGTCATGCTGATTGGAATGGTTTCGCGTCTGACAAATCAGAAGGGCTTTGATCTGGTGGCATATGTGATGGAGGAGATGCTTTCCACCATGAATGTACAGTTTATAGTGCAGGGCACAGGAGAGCAGCAGTACGAGGAAATGTTTAATTATTTCCATGGCAGGTATCCGCAGAAGCTTGGAGTATATATCGGCTACTCAGAGGAAAATGCACATGAGATATATGCAGGCTGTGACGCATTTCTCATGCCGTCTCTTTTTGAGCCGTGCGGCTTGAGCCAGCTCATGTCTATGCGATATGGTACGCTGCCTATAGTCAGGGAGACAGGTGGTCTTAAGGACACTGTAGTGCCGTACAATGAGTACGAGAATACGGGCGATGGCTTTTCCTTTGCCAATTATAATGCGCATGATATGCTGCATGTCATCAAATATGCTCTTGATGTGTTTGAAAACCATAAGGACAGATGGCAGGAGATGATGCAGCGCGCCATGAGGCATGACTTCTCATGGAAGGCATCTGCGAAAGAGTATGAGAAGCTTTACGACATGCTGCTTGGCAACTAGTACATTATTCTGCAAATAACAGGCCAAATAATTTTCATGAATTTCCAACTATGTTCTTAGAAAGTAAAATACCGGATACATATCTATGATATGATATCCGGTATTTTGTGTTATCGGGTTATATGATTATCAGTAGACAGTGTCTGTCTTACTATCGTATATGTAGTACCTCTCGCCGAGTACTTCCTCGTCGCGTACTTCTGTAGAGTTTACCTCACAGATGAATTCGCTTAGGTTGCAGACATCTATATCGCTATCCAGTGGCATTACCAGAAACTCATGGATACTGCTTGGTATGAGCAGCATATTGCCGCCGAGCTTTTTTTGCCAGCGAGCTTAGCACACCCGGGTAGAGTATGGCGGATGCGCCGTTTGTCTGCCTGCTGTTTGTAAGGATATACATAGGCAGGCTGTCAAAATCACAGACTGCGCGCATCTGATTGGCATAGCCCGGACATTTTTTGGCAAGAAACTCTGCCATGTTGATTATTGAGCATGGAAGTATCCTTGGTGTATTTTGCATTGAGGCGCGGATTAGTGTTTCTGTATCTATGCCCCAGCGTGACAGAAGCGCATCTGTGACTGTAATGGTGCCAAATTCAGGCAGCTGCGCTCCTACATATACTTCAAATATGATGGCAAAATCCAGATATTTGATATAGGGCATGTCCTTTAGCTGCTTTTGGTTTTTGTCGTAGCTTATGAGCTGGAAAATTATTTTCTCCTTTACCTTGGAAAAATCATTACAGAAGCTTATGTCAAAATCTTCAGTTGGTTTGAAATCATTGTAGGTGGATAAAATTGCATCGAGAATAGAATCAATGGATACACCATCAAGGTACCAATGGTAGTAAGGATTGAGATAAATAGTCGGTGCTATATTGAATTTGGGATTGATAATCACCAATCCGTCGTAGATCATCCCGTTGTTCTTTTTGACAGGATGGATGGTAAGCTTGAAATCATTGTCAAGTCTTGCGGTTATTTCTGTTTCTATAGTATGTAAAAACTCCGTGTATTTCATGAATCTCCTTGCGGAGCATAAAAATATCGGATCTCGTGGAAAAGTAAAACCCACGAAGCAGGGCGCTTCGTGGGTTTTACTCTATCATTGTTTGTTGAAGTTTGCAATATGTATTTTTGTACAATTTTTAGACTTCATTTTTGTGACATCATACAAAATATAGCTGCGTAATCTATTTTTAATCCGATTTGAGCCTCTGCCACAGTGTGTTGTACAAGGTGGCATCCTCGTCATTCAATGCTCTGTATACTTCACAGTTTTTGAGCATATCGGAAGGAGGATTAATCGCCTCATTTTCCTTCGTTTCTGCATCCTGGTTGTCGATGACAGACTGGATAGGTGATGCATAGTATACATATTCAAAGTTGAGCTGTGCAGGCTCATCACCGCAGATATAGTTCAAAAATTCCTGTGCGCCCTCTTTATTCTTGCATGTCTTTGGAATAAACCATGAGTCAATCCAGAGGTTTGAGCCCTCTTTTGGTACGATATAGTCCAGGTTGTCATTTTCAGCCATGGCGGCAGCTGCCTCACCGGAATAGCACACTGCGATTGCCGCATTTTCAGCAACCATCTCATCACAGGTTTCATCCACGTAGTAGGCGAGCACATCACTGCTTTGTTTGTTCAGTATATCAAATGCTTCATCGAGCTTTGCTGTGTCTGTCTCGTTTATCGAGTAGCCAAGTGTGCGAAGGGCGGGAGTAAAGGCATCACGGACAGAATTAATCATAATCATGTTGTCCTTGTATTTGCCGTTCCACAGGCAGTCCCAGGTATTTAGGTCTGATGCATCAGCCATCTTTTTATTGTATAGTATGCCGAGTGTGCCGTAGAAATAAGGCACAGTATACTCATGTGTCGGGTCAAAGGATGCGGACATATCGATTATATCCTGATTTACATTTTGATAGTTTGGCATTGAGCTGTAGTCTATCTTGTTGACCTCACCCTCACTTATGAGCTTCTCGATGATGTAGTCAGAGGTGCAGATGACATCGTAATCGATGGCACCGGACTTGTACTTTGTGTACATCTCCTCAGGCTCCTCGTATTCCTCGTATTTAATGGTGATTCCGGTTTCCTGCTCGAAGCTGTCGATTACTGATTCATCGATGTATTTACCGTAGTTTAGCACTGTTATGGCATTGTCATTGTTCGTGCTTCCGGCGCTTATGGTAAATACCGAAAAGCAGCCGATTACGAGTACTGCAACAATTGCGATGCTCACACTACGCTTTACGATGCGCAGCTTTTTAGCCCTTGCAGGCTTCTTTGATGCGCTGACAGGTATTTGGTTTGAGTTGATGTTTACCACAACCAAAAGCAGCAGCACTGTGAAGAAAAGTATGGTTGACAGAGCATACAGCTCCGGCTTTACACCCTTTTTCAGCTCTGTGTAGAGCATGGTTGAGAGTGTGTTTACTCCGGCACCCTTCGTAAAGTAGGTGATGGAGAAGTCATCGAGTGACATTGTGACCGCCATCATAAAGCCGGAGAACACTCCGGGGCTTATTTCAGGCCAGGTGACCTTGAAAAATGCATATAGAGGTGATGCGCCCAGGTCAAGTGCGGCCTCATAGGTGTATTTGTTGGTCTGCTTGAGCTTTGGAAGCACATTGAGTATCACATAAGGGATATTGAACGTGATGTGTGCGATAAGCACTGTCACAAAGCCCAGATTCATGAATTTTACAAACAAAAGCATCATTGAGATACCGGTCACGATATCTGCATTGAGCATCGGGATGTTTGTAGCGCCCAGATAGATTGTCTGGTTACGTTTCTTCATGGCGCTTATACCCATGGCTGCGAGAGTTCCTATTATTGTAGAAATCACAGCTGCAAGCAGCGTAATCTGCAGTGTTGTAGAAAATGCCGACATAATCCGCTCACTCTGAAAGCACTTTATGTACCAGTCGAGCGTGAAGCCTCCCCATTTAACCTTGGATTTGGAGTTGTTGAAGGAGAGTACTATTAATACAACGATAGGTAGATACAGAAACAAAAAAAATCAGTCCCATATATACCCTTGATGCTATTTTTTTTTACCATAATGCGCTCTGGTCTCCTTCCTTATCAAACAGATTGACGAGTGCCATGCTGATTAATACGAATACCATGAGCACGAGTGAGAGACCGCTTCCTGCGCCCCACTGCGAGCCATGGACGAAATCCTGTTCTATGATATTTCCGATGAGCAGGACCTTGCCGCCACCGAGTATCTGTGAGATGGCAAAGGATGTGAGTGATGGCACGAAAACCATTACGATTCCGCTTATGACACCGGAAACTGTAAGTGGCAGTATAATCTTGAAAAATATTGTGACTTTGTTTGCACCGAGGTCAAGAGCCGCCTCAATCCAGTCGTTTTTGATTCTGGTCATGGAGTTGTATATAGGCAACAGCATGAATGGCAGAAAGTCATAGACCATGCCAAGCACGACTGCTCCGGAGGTATTCATGATGTTGAAGCCCGGCAGTCCGAGAGTGGTGAGTATCGAGTTGATGACACCGTTTTTGGACAAAAGCTGCTTCCATGCGAGTATTCGAAGCATAAAGTTCATCCACATAGGAAGCATGAAAACAAATACTACAAAGCTTTGGTTTTTAATCTTTAAGCCGTTTAAAATCATCGCAAGCGGATAGGATAGCACCAGGCATATTATGGTGCATATGATTCCAAGCCGTAGGGATAAAAGCAGTGCCTTGATATTGGTGTGCTGTGCTATTGCAGCCACATATTCAAATGTGAAGCCTCCGTCAGAGCCTTTAAATGCATAGTACACAATCATGAAAAGCGGAAGTATGATAAATCCGATAATCCATATGAGGTACGGCCCTGCGAGCAGCTGTTTCTTTATTTTAGACATCTATCTCCACCGCCTTTTCATCTGAGGACTCAGGCTTGTGCATTACCTGGATATTAAATGGAATCACCTTGATACCCACATGACTGCCGACCTCTACATATTTGGTGGTGTGCACCATCCAGTCGTAGCCGTTAGCCTTTACCTCAAGCTCATAGTGCACTCCCTTGAAGATATTTGATACGACATCGCCCTGCATGTAGCCGTCCTCCGCAGGCACCAGCTCCACATCCTCCGGGCGGATGACTATATCGACAGGCGTGTTCTCACCAAAGCCCTCGTCCACACAAGGCATCTTTACACCGAGTATCTCGACAAGCTTATCCTTTATCATAACACCGTCGATGATATTACTGTGCCCGATAAAGTCAGCGACAAAGGCATTTTCAGGCTCATTGTAAATGTCCTCTGGTGTGCCAATCTGCTGGATATAGCCCTGATTCATGACTACGATGGTGTCAGACATTGTAAGCGCTTCCTCCTGGTCGTGTGTGACGTAGACGAAGGTGATACCGAGCTCATTTTTGAAGCGGATAAGCTCATACTGCATGCTCTGGCGCAGCTTTAAGTCGAGAGCGCCAAGCGGCTCGTCTAACAGCAGTACCTTAGGTTCGTTTACAATAGCTCTTGCAATAGCGATACGCTGCTGCTGGCCTCCGCTAAGAGAATCCACAGAGCGGTTTTCAAAGCCGTCGAGATTGACGAGCTTTAATGCATACTTTATTTTGTCATCAATGTAAGCCTTGCTTTTTTTCTTTATTTTAAGACCAAACGCGATGTTTTCAGCTATTGTCATATGAGGGAAAAGAGAGTATTTCTGGAAAACAGTGTTCAGATTTCTCTCGTTTGCAGGCACATTTGTGATGTCCTTTGAATTAAACATGATTTTTCCCTTGTCCGGTGTCTCAAAGCCACCGAGCATGCGAAGTGTGGTGGTCTTTCCGCAGCCTGATGGTCCAAGCAGCGTCAGAAACTCATTCTCCCTGATGTATAGATTTAAATCGTCGAGTACAACATTGCCGTTGTATGACTTTGTGATATCGATAAAATCAATTAATTTCTTTCCCATGGTGTAAACCTTTCTCATGTAATTATAGTACTGGTAGGACCTGTATGTTTATAATTTGCTGCTGTACACACTAAAAATGTGGCCGGCAGTAATTACAGACCTATAAAAGAGCTTCTGCAGGGGAAGCGTCAGAAGCTTGGAGGATTGCTGACCCATATGAGCATGGCATCCTTTGAAGACTTATTTTCAATAAAATGCTTCTTACCGGCTTTAAAATAAAAGGACTCACCGGCCTTTACGGTGTGCACTTTGCCACCATAGCAAAGCTTCACTGTGCCCTTTATCACATATCCAAACTCCTCACACTCCTGAGGCAGATATATTTCAGAACTGCCACCCGGATGAAGAGTGAGCCTGACAGGCTCCATGGAGCGGGTCTGTGCGTTTGGAATGATCCATTCCACCTTGCTGTTTTTTTCCTCGTCAATTTTCTCGAAATAGTCGTTTGCCTTGTATACAATCTGCTCAGGTTCCGTATCCGTAAAAACTCCGCCGGTGTCATACCCAGCACTGGATGATATCAAGCAGGGTGCCGACTGACGGTGAATTCTGATTTCGCTCAAGCTGGGAGATAAATCCCTTCGTCAGCTCAGCTCTGTCAGCAAGCTCCTGCTGGGTAAGTCCGTACTGGATACGAAGCTCCTTCATACGATGTCCGATATCCATGCTTACTTCCTTTTCTAATATACTTTACGTTATATTTACTGTAGGCTTAATGATAGATTTTTTGTTTACTAAAAATAAACCAACGAGATAATTTTAATATATTTTTTATAAATGTCAAGGGGAATTTTTGTTGCTTCTTTATGGTGCGGTTATTATAATGATAAAGTAATTAATGCATATAGAAATATGGGGTTTGAAACTATGGAGGATGATGCAGAAGCGGTAATTCCTACATTATCTGATGTAAGGGCATTACATTCTGATTATGCCGGAGATTGTAAGTTTATGTTTAGAGATGTAGAATCAATATTGACTGATTTGGATTAGGAGGAAAAACTATGTACAATAATTCACAAAGTCCTATTATGATTATATCAGGAAAAAAAGCGGAGAAAATGTTAAGCAAATCAGAGAAACCTATTGCGGATCATACAAAGACAATAGATAGAGCAAAAGATAAATTGAGAAAAATGGGAAAAAAATAAATCTATAAAAACACCTCATTCAGTTTTGAATGAGGTGTTTTTTATGTATGAAGCCGATAACCGGGATCGAACCGGTGGCCTACGCATTACGAGTGCGTCGCTCTACCTACTGAGCCATATCGGCAAGCTATATTATAGTATCAGATATAAGAGTGTATGTCAAATCAAAATTTTGAGTTGAAATTTTAAGAGAGTAATTTCAGAAAGGTATTGACACCATGATGTATATAGTGCATATATAACACATAAACAGTTGATAAATACAGTACGGAGGTAGCATATGAAGCTGATGCAAAATTCAGGAGTGCCCATCTATCAGCAGATAGCGGACAGCTTCAAGACAGATATTTTGGCCGGCAGGTATGAGCAGGGGGAGTTCCTTCCGTCGATAAGAGGGCTGGCAAAGGACCTGAAAATCAGTGTGATAACCACGATGAAGGCTTATGAGCAGCTTGCAGATGAGGGCTTATCACAGCGGCGCAGGGCAAGGGCTTTTATGTCAATGCACAGGACAGTGAGATGATAAAGGAACAGCATCTGCGCAAGGTGGAGGAATCGCTGACAGACGCGATAGCCGCGGCTGAGGTAGCCGGAATCTCGAACGACGAGCTTAAGGGAATGCTTGAGGCGTTGCTTGAGGTGGATAAATAAAGATATGAAACGAGTCAGGAGGAATGAAAATGACAACAAAGAATGCAATTGAGGCAGCAAAAATCACAAAGGAACTTAAAAATTTTACACTGGATGTGGAGAATTTCGCAATACCGCAGGGCTTTGCCACAGCTTTAATCGGAGAAAACGGAGCAGGAAAGACAACGCTTTTAAATATATTAGCAGGAATCAGGCTAGACTATAAAGGTGAAATCACATACTTTGGACAGTATTCAGACAAGCAGAAGGAAAACTCGGGAGATATTAAAAACCGCATAGGCTATACCGGCCCCGGCAAATACTATCTGCCGCAGTGGACAGTTAAGGATATAGAGGAAATCAGTAAGCTGATGTTTGATGATTTTTCAGCAGATGATTTTCACAGATATTGTGAGGAGCTTGCAATATTTTCACATGGCAGCATTGATATGAAGAAAGCCAACAGCTCATTTTCGGATGGTATGAAGATGAAGCTCATGCTGGCAGGAGTTATGGCGCGAAAGACAGACCTTCTTTTGCTGGATGAGCCGGCATCGCCGCTTGATCCGCTGATGAGAGATAAGCTGTGCCAGATGATTGGCGAGTATATCCATGAGGGCAACGGTAAGCGCAGCGTATTTTTCTCTACGCACAATATCTCAGATATGGAAAATATCACCGATTATGCATTATAATGGAAAACGGACAGATTGTGGAGCAGGGCTTTGTCGAGGATTTGAAGGAAAAATATATCCTGATTAAAGGAGATGCAGCAGATACAGAGGCTGCCGGTAAGGTGCTTTATTCAATGACAAAAAATCCGTATGGCTTTGAGGGCATATGCTTGGCGGAAAATATAGATAAGCTTGCAGGATTTAATGTGACAAAGGAGATTCCGACACTTTACCAGATAAGCGTTGCGGTCATGAAAAATAACACAAAGATTGTGATGCGCTAGTGCGAGGTAAGGTGTTATGGAAAATAAGTCAGGAAGTATGAATGAAAAAATGGTTTCACAGGAACATGATACTGAAAGAACAATTAATAAAAAAGATAACAAAGCAAAGAATGAAGTTCTAACATACATCAGGGATTACCGTGTTATGACTAATCGCAAGTATCGTCTTATAACAAATATACTGATTCCGTTTTTAGCAATTTTTACATCAATGCTAATTGCCTGTTCGAAAACAATCTGGGCATGGATAGGAGTTATAGTAATTGTTTATGATTTTTATATGATGTGTGAGGTGGTGCAGGACTATTTCTGCTTCGGCTGTATGTGCAAGAAGAATGCATTTGGCATGCATTTTTTAAAGGCAGGTTTTAACGGAGTAAGATACTTTGAGAATGCAGTTCTTGTGGATATACTTATAAGACCGCTGCGTATTGGAATTACAATACTCATTGCTTCAATACCATTTATTAAATTTGGAGTTAATATTTGGTCGATATTTGACATTATTATGATATCTTCAATTGTTTCGGTTGGCTCATTAAATATATTCAGATACATGGATATGGGAATGTATATTTATCTGCTGGCGCTTATAGTTATCTTCCCGGCAATTGCAGGTAGTATAGCTGTTTTGATCTATGGCGGGAGAATGTGGTTTATCGCACCTGTGTTAGCAGTGGTGCTTGTAGGAGTGATAGCAGCGACATATTATCATATGATGATGCGTATCCGCAGATCATATTTTGATGTGTAGAGGTATTTTAAATTGGAAGTATATTTGAAAAGGAGAAATATTATGCTGAAAGATATTAAATTAGGATTTAAATTGTTGAGATATGGCTACAAACTGAAGTTGAATGTGATCATGCTTGTATTCTTTGCAGTAATCGGAATTGCATCCGATATAATGAGCAAAGGAACTACAATCATAGGCGGGATATACTTTATGATGAGTGGTATGTTCACATTCCAGCTCATCATGTCGATGGATGTGTCAGAGCTTATCCAGTCCACATCACTGAAAAAGAAGCTGCAGATATACATTCCGGTGATGTCAAGCACGGTAATCAATCTTGTTATTTTTACATTTCTGGTGGTAGAAAGAGTCATTCTGATACAGTATGGAGTGGCAGATAAGACGCAGCTTATCTACACACTTTTTACGCTTGATGTTGCACTGTTTATAGTATATCTGTACACAAGCATATGCTATAAGTATTTTGTACTTGGCTTTATCGTATTCATGGTTTTGTTTATGGGCGTTTTTACTGTGCTTTCAGGAGCAGCGTTTGTGCCGGTTTCTAATGCTGTTTTTAAGCTTGGACTCCCGGTGGTGGCATTGCTAGGCTATATTGCTATTTTTGCAGGTGGAGCGCTTGAGATATTGATAGGAGAGCTGCTTTACAAGAAGCCTTTGTCAGAATTCGCATTCAGGGGATTTTTCCGTGATGCAAAGTAGTGATGTTACTGTTCCCACATAACAGTGCGACAAACAACACAATGATTTCAAAAAATAAGAAATATTTGTGTAAAAATATTGAAAAAATGATCGCTTTGTAGTATGTTATCATTGTCGGTGTAAAGCCGGCAATGAGACTAATTAACATATTATCAGGAGAAAAATATATTAAATGGATAGTGACAGTTATAGTAAACAACAGTTAGACGACTTGTTTATGGATATGATTGCCTACTATGATGGCGATCCAAAGAGAATCCAGCATTTCACCAAGGTGCACAGCTATGCAAGGCTTATCGGTATAGGAGAGGAGCTTGATGATGCTTCGCTCTTTATACTTGAGGCAGCGGCTTACACACACGATATCGGTATACGTGTGGCGGAGGAGAAGTATGGCAGGTGCGATGGAAAGCTTCAGGAGCAGGAGGGACCGATAATCGCCCAGAAGATGCTCTCACAGCTTGGCTTTGAGAATTACATAGTTGAAAGAATTTGTTTTCTCATAGGTCACCATCACACATATGACAATATAGATGGTCTTGATTATCAGATACTCGTTGAGGCTGATTTCCTCGTAAATCTGTATGAGGATGATGCGGGAAACCGTGCAATCGACAAGGCATACAAGCGCATATTCAAGACTGAAACAGGAAAAAAGATTTTTAGACTAATGTTCGGATATGAAGAAGAGGATTAGTATGAGCCGGGCCGGGAGGAGACTTCCGGCCCTTGTTCGTATTATGCAGCTTATATCGGAAATAGTAATTAATCAGAATAGTAAATATGCAGAATAGTTATCTGAAATAATATTTTGGGATATGTCAAAAATTTTTGAATTTTGAGAAAGAAATAATATAATATGGCAAACAAAATAAATTATCAAAAATTAATGGAAGATTTAATAAAAGAAAATTGTGTGGACAATGACTGCACTCCACGTCTTTTGCTTCATAGCTGCTGTGGACCGTGCAGCACATACTGCATACAGACGCTCTCGGAGTATTTTAAGGTGACTGTGTTTTATTACAATCCAAACATTTATCCGCCAGAGGAATATCACATGAGAGCACAGGAGCAGAAGCGCTTTATAGATGAGTTTCCGGTGAAAAATCCGGTTCACTTTGTGGAGGGTGTGTACGACACCAAGCGCTTTTACGATATGGCACGCGGCATGGAGGCTGTGCCTGAGGGCGGTGAGAGGTGCTTTAAGTGCTACAGGCTGCGTCTTGAGGAGAGTGCACAGTATGCAAGGAGCATGGCTTTGATTTTTTTACTACGACACTTTCCATCAGCCCGTTGAAGAATGCCGAAAAGCTCAATGAGATAGGAAAAGACTTAGAGAGCCAATATGGAGTGCGATATCTTTTCTCTGATTTTAAGAAGAAAGAGGGCTATAAAAAGTCCACGGAGATATCAAAGCAGTATGATATGTACAGGCAGTACTACTGCGGCTGTGTATTTTCCAAGGAGCAGCGTGACAGAGAGATTGCAGCACGTGGGTGAAAATGTGGTTGCGTGACAGTAAAAATTATTATATAATTTAGCACAGTAAAGCGGCTGTTTAGAGCAGGCGGCGGTATCACATCTTATTTTTATACAATACATTGTGATACATGAAAATAAATCATCATTTAATAATCAAGGAGGAATCTCATGGCACAGTTATGGGGAGGACGTTTCACAAAGGAGACAGATCAGCTCGTTTACAATTTCAATGCGTCCATTTCATTTGATCAGAAGTTTTATAAAGAGGATATAGAGGGCAGCATCGCCCATGTTACGATGCTTGGAAAGCAGGGCATCATCTCACAGGCAGAGAGCAACGATATAGTGGCTTGCCTAAAGCAGATACTTAAGGAGGTAGAGTCAGGGGAGCTTGAAATCAGCTCAAAGTATGAGGATATCCACAGCTTCGTTGAGGCTACACTCATAGACAGGCTTGGTGACACAGGAAAGAAGCTTCACACAGGCCGAAGCAGAAACGACCAGGTCGCTCTTGATATGCGTCTTTTCACCAGAAAGACAGTGAAGGAGACTGATGATGAGCTTAAGGAGCTTTTAGCTGTTATCCTTAAGATTATGAAGGAAAACACACAGACTATCATGCCGGGCTTTACACATCTGCAGAAGGCCCAGCCAATCACTCTGGCTCACCATATGGGCGCATATTTTGAGATGTTTAAGAGAGACAGATCAAGACTGTGCGATATATATAAGAGAATGAACTATTGTCCGCTTGGCTCAGGAGCACTCGCAGGCACTACATATCCGCTTGATAGGGACTATACAGCACAGCTTCTGGATTTTTACGGACCGACACTTAACAGTATGGATGGTGTGTCAGACAGAGATTATCTGATTGAGTTTTTATCGGCTCTTTCAACTATCATGATGCATCTGTCACGTTTTTCTGAGGAAATTATCATATGGAATTCAAACGAATACCAGTTTGTTGAGATTGACGATGCGTACAGCACAGGAAGCTCAATCATGCCACAGAAGAAAAATCCTGATATAGCAGAGCTTGTCAGAGGAAAGACAGGCCGTGTATACGGTGCGCTCATGTCGCTTCTCACCACCATGAAGGGTATTCCGCTTGCGTACAACAAGGATATGCAGGAGGATAAGGAGCTGGCATTTGATGCATTCGACACTGTAAAGGGATGTATCGCACTTTTTACAGGAATGATTGATACAATGAAGTTTAACAAGGACGTGATGAGAAAGAGTGCAAACAATGGCTTTACAAATGCCACAGATGCAGCTGATTATCTCGTTAAAAAGGGTGTACCGTTTAGGGATGCACATGGTATTGTAGGAAGAATAGTGCTTTACTGCATCGACAAGGGCATTGCAATCGACGATATGAGCATTGACGAGCTCAAGGCTATCTCTCCGGTATTTGAGGAGGATGTATTTGATGCCATTTCAATGGAGACCTGTGTCAGCACAAGGTGTACAGTTGGAGCACCATCAAAGACATCAATGGACAAGGTAATTGCCGTTTACGACGAGTATATGAAGTCAAATTGGAGGATGAAGTGTAGTTTTTGTGCATATTTTATAAAAAACATGGAGAAAAATTATTAATTTAATATAGTTTTTTCCTTGTTTTTCATTAGAGTTTCAAGTAATATATTTCCTATAAAGACAGTTGTACGCGACAGACGGACAAAACCTGATTTTAATGTCAAAGTATAGTGTATGACATGGTCGAAGAAATTCTAGAAGATAGGGAGATTAGAGTAATGAGTGAAAAGCTTAAAGTAGGTATCCTCGGTGGAACAGGAATGGTAGGACAGAGATTTATTTCTCTTTTAGAGAATCATCCATGGTTTGAGGTAACAACAATTGCAGCCAGCCCAAGAAGTGCAGGCAAGACATACGAGGACGCCGTTGGTGATAGATGGAAAATGGACACACCAATGCCTGAGGCAGTTAAGAAAATCATCGTAAAGAACGTCAATGAGGTAGAAGAGGTTGCTTCACAGGTTGACTTTTTATTCTCAGCCGTTGATATGTCAAAGGACGAGATCAAGAAGATCGAGGAGGACTACGCAAAGACAGAGACTCCTGTAGTTTCAAACAATAGTGCCCATAGATGGACACCTGATGTGCCAATGGTTGTACCTGAAATCAACCCACAGCACATGGAGGTTATCAAATATCAGAAGGAGCGTCTCGGTACAAAGAGAGGCTTCGTAGCAGTAAAACCAAACTGCTCAATCCAGTCATATGCTCCGGTTCTTACAGCATGGAAAGAGTTTGAGCCATATGAGGTTGTTGCTACAACATATCAGGCAATCTCAGGTGCCGGAAAGACATTCAAGGACTGGCCTGAGATGGTTGGAAACATTATTCCATTCATCGGTGGAGAGGAAGAAAAATCTGAGAAAGAGCCACTTCGTCTCTGGGGATATGTGGATGATGAGAAGAAACAGATTGTTCCTGCAGAGTCACCGGTTATCACATGCCAGTGTATCCGTGTTCCTGTATTAAACGGTCATACAGCAGCTGTATTTGTCAAGTTCAAAAAGAACCCTACAAAGGAGCAGCTCATCGAGGCACTCGAGAAGTTCAGCGGAGTACCACAGGAGCTTGGGCTTCCAAGCGCACCAAAGCAGTTCATCAGATACTGTGAAGAGGATAATCGTCCTCAGGTTGCACTTGATGTGGATTATGAGCATGGTATGGGAATCAATGTCGGACGTCTCAGAGAGGATACAGTCTATGACTGGAAGTTCGTCGGACTCTCACACAACACAGTACGTGGTGCAGCCGGTGGAGCAGTGCTTTGTGCAGAGCTTCTTAAGGCACAGGGTTACATCACAAAGAAGTAGATTTAGCAATTTGCTGGAAAATATTATTATGAGGGCGGATTTTCCGTTTGTGGGCTGTGGGCACCGTGGGAGCACACAGTAGTATTCCTCAGAAAAAATATGAAGTTAGCCACGGGATTTTTTATGGATAGGCTATGGCAGTTTTCAAGTCTAAACTGTCATTTGACCTATTGGAAACCCGTGGCAGTTCATATTTTTTCTTCGGAACATACTGTGTACTCTCCGGTGAAGGCAGTGTATTGAACGGAAAATCCTCACTCTGTGAATTAATTATTATGCAAAAGTCGAGTCCCTTAAAAGGGACTCTCTTTTTTTTACTTTCGTTTAACTTATTATTGCTTGAATTTATATTTTATCGTGGTAAAATAGATAGGCTGAGGAGAATATTTTTTAAGAGGTAGAGATAAGTGAAGAATAATAAGTATGAAATTGATATGGTGAACGGTTCAATAATGGATAAGCTCATTTCGTTTGCGTTGCCGCTTATGATTTCGGGTATTTTGCAGTTAGCGTTTAATGCTGTGGATATTATTGTCGTGGGACAGTTTAGTGGCAGCAAATCACTTGCGGCTGTTGGCTCGACTACGGCACTTATCAATGTGTTTGTCAATCTGTTTATGGGTATATCGCTTGGTGCGAATGTGCTCGCTGCCCGATTTTATGCGGCAGGCAAGGATAAGGAGATGTCTAAGACGGTGCACACAGCTATTATGATTGCACTCATAAGTGGTATTGTGATGGGTGTGGTCGGTGTTATTTTTGCAAGGGGTGCGCTGGAAATTATGGGTACACCGGATGATGTCATAGGTCTTTCTACTATTTATATGAGGATCTATTTTTGCGGTATGCCGTTTTTTATGCTTTATAACTATGGCGCGGCAATTTTGCGTGCTGTCGGTGATACAAAGAGACCTCTTATCTTTTTGATTATTTCAGGCTGTATCAATGCACTGCTCAATCTGTTTTTTGTAATAGTGTGCAAACTGGGTGTTGCAGGTGTTGCAATCGGTACAATTGTTTCGCAGTTTGTATCCTGTGTGCTTGTATTATACTGTCTGAGCAAAGCAGATACCAGCTATAAGCTCTGCTTTAATAAGCTTGCAATTGATAAGGAATATATGCTTCAGATATTTCAGGTGGGAATCCCGGCCGGCATACAGAGCACAGTCATAAATATCTCAAATGCCATGCTTCAGTCATCAGTCAATTCCTTTGGTTCAATAGCCATGGCTGGATATACGGCGGCAAACAATATACTTGGTTTTTTGTATGTATCTGTCAACTCAATCACACAGGCCTGCATGAGCTTTACAAGCCAGAACTATGCGGTAGGAAAACAAAAGAGAATGGACAGGGTACTGATAGACTGTCTGTTTCTCACGACAGCGGTAGCACTTGTGATGGGAAGTGCTTCATACATATTTGGAACACAGATACTTGGCATATATACAGGTAATAGCGAGGTAATTAAATCAGGACTTGAGATTATTTCAATTACAACAATCCCATATTTCCTGTGTGGAATCATGGACCTTTTTCCGGGAGCACTAAGAGGAATGGGATACTCAACTGTACCTATGATACTTTCTATAATAGGAACAGTCGGAGTCAGAATCATCTGGATATATGGTCTGTTTCCAAGCCACAGGTCGCTGTTTTTCCTGTTTATATCATATCCCGGCTCATGGATAGCGACAATCATCATGCAGGTTATCTGCTATATGTTTGTCAGAAATAAAGTGAAAGCTACAATAGGAGCTCGGAAATTATAATTAAAATCTATTTGTATACGTGTTAAATTGTGATATAATATTTCAAGTTGATTATTTTGGAGTAATATTATGAAAGCAAAACACACGGATTTAGAGAAACTTGAGCAGCTCTATAAAGAGTCGGGTAACCAGCTCGTAGTGCTCTACGGAAGGAGAGGCTGTCAAAAGGAGGAAATCATCGTGGCTCAGAGCGAGGATAGAAGGAGCATCATCGGCTTCTGCAACTGGGACAAGCCAATGATGACCATGGATGAATTATAGAGGAGCTTATGGGAAAATCACTGATAATAACAGAGAAGCCATCCGTGGCACAGGAATTTGCGAAGGTGCTGCGGGTGAGCGGACGCAATGACGGTTATATAGAAAATGGAGAATAT
>ENA-OQCE01000442-OQCE01000442.1-human-gut-metagenome-genome-assembly--contig:-NODE-442-length-20019-cov-12.164438_pt1 | contig 20019 bp, 18 predicted proteins | sample MGYA00242495_ERZ504572 | MGnify/ENA primary metagenome ERZ504572 (study PRJEB26092, sample SAMD00036228) | human gut metagenome | host: Homo sapiens | study: EMG produced TPA metagenomics assembly of...
CTTTTCTTTTTTTCTCCTTTTTTGCTGCCTTGGCCCGCTCGGTCGCCTCCCTGCAGAATTCCATCTGGGAATTTATCAACGTTTTGCCACGTTTGTCCTGCTTCTCATACAAACCGGAGGGCTGCAGGATATGTGCTTTTACATTGTCACGGAATTCCAGATCCAGCACATGCATGATCTCTTCCTTGATCCGCTCATCTTCCACAGGAAAAACAATCTCCACACGACGGTCAAGGTTACGTGGCATCCAGTCCGCACTTCCCATATAAATTTCATCGGAACCGCCATTGCGGAAATAGAAAATACGGCTGTGCTCCAGGAAATTACCGACGATCGAACGCACGTGGATATTTTCGCTGATACCCGGAATGCCCACCTTCAGGCAGCAGATGCCGCGGATCAGAAGATCGATCCTGACACCACAGGAAGAAGCATAATACAGCGCTGCAATAATCTCAGGGTCACACAGAGAATTCATCTTTGCCGCAATGTGAGCCTCTTCTCCCTTTTTCGCATGCTCCGCTTCTCTTTCGATCATTTTTACAAAACGGTCCTTCATCCAGATCGGTGCAACGATCAGGCGATTCCAGCGCTTCGGCTCGGAATATCCGGAAAGCATGTTGAACACTGCAGTTGCATCCTCTCCAAACCGTTCGTCACAGGTAAAGATACCGCAGTCTGTATAAAGCTTGGCTGTGGAATCGTTATAGTTTCCGGTTGCCAGATGCACATATCTGCGGATCCCGTTTTCTTCTCTTCTCACAACAAGAGTGATCTTACTGTGTGTTTTCAGGCCCACCAGACCATAGATCACATGACAGCCTGCCTTTTCCAGCATTTTTGCCCAGACGATATTGTTTTCCTCATCAAAACGCGCTTTCAGCTCTACAAGAACAGAAACCTGCTTGCCGTTTTCTGCGGCTTGAGCAAGTGCCGCGATGATGGGTGAATTGCCGCTGACGCGATACAGGGTCTGCTTGATTGCCAGTACATCCGGGTCCTTTGCCGCCTGACGCACGAAATTCACCACCGGATCAAAGCTCATATACGGATGATGCAGGAACACATCACCCTCCCTGATCACCTGAAAAATATCTTTATCATTCTGAAATGCAGGCACTGCTGCCGGTTTGTATTTCGGTTCCTTGAACTGATCGTATCCGTCAATACCATAAACCTTCATCAGCATGGTCAGATCCAGCGGTCCGTTGATAAAAAAGATATCATCTCCATGAACCTGAAACTCCATTTTCAGAATATCCAGAAGCCGCAGATCCATCTTATCTTCCACTTCCAGGCGGATCACCTCTCCCCACTGGCGCTTTTTCAGCTGTTTCTGGATCTCAACCAGAAGATCCTCTGCTTCATCCTCGTCAATAGGAAGATCCGCATTACGCATGATCCTGTACGGATGGGCACAGATCACATCATAGCTTAAGAACAGCTTGTCGATGTTGCGCTCAATGATCTGTTCCAGAAGCGTTACGGTTGTATGGCCTTTTTTCTCAGATGGAATGATCACTACTCTTGGAAGTACAGAAGGCACCTGTACAGTGGCAAAATCAATCTCTTCTTTTCCTTTTTTGGTATCTTTTTTGGAAAGAAGTGCTCCGATATTCAACGTTTTATTACGGATCAGAGGAAACGGTCTGGAAGAATCCATTGCCATTGGTGTCAGGACCGGATATACATTATCTTCAAAATACTGATCCACAAATTCTTTCTGCTTCTCGGAAAATGCCTCGTGCTCAAAGATCACATGAAGTCCTGCTTTTTCAAGTGCAGGGACCAGAGACCGGTTTAATGTACTGTACTGTACGTGAACAAGATCATGTGTCTGCCGGCTGATGGCTTTCAGCTGTTCCTTGGCTGTCATTCCTGCAATATCTGTTTTTTTGTACCCTGCATGAACCTGATCCTTCAGGGATGCAACACGGACCATATAAAATTCATCCAGATTGGATGAGGTGATACTCAAAAATTTCAGTCTCTCAAACAGAGGTAGATTTTTGTCTCTGGCTTCACTGAGCACACGATCATCAAATTTGATCCAGCTCAGCTCTCTGTTTACAAAATATTCCGGTTTGTCAAATTCCTTAAATTTCATACAAAAACCTCCTCCGTTATCTTCTTCCCTTCCGTCTCATTACAAGCCGGATTCCAAACACCTCTTCAAAAAATTCTTTTTTATCTTTCAGAAGCCCCAGTTCCAGAGAAACATCCCTTGCGGAATCCACCACCAGGTAAAGAATCCTGTCTTTTAAGGTTACATTAAGCGCTTTTACCTTCTGGTAATGGCTTCTGTCCATAGCATTGGCCAGGCGGAGAATCGCGGTCAGCTTCGCAGTCAGGAGATAATTTCCCCTGTTCATGGATGTTTCACGGTTGATTTCTTCGTAGCAGCCGAATTCTCTGGTATTATACCTTACCGCACTTGCGATCACCTGCCGCTCCTCTGTGGAAAGACCTATGATTTCCGTAGCCATGATGATCCGGTAAGAGCATTCTGCCACCTCACTCATACTGATATATTTTCCGCAGTCATGAAGAAGAACTGCAATCTGCAAAAGAAGCCGTTCACGTTTTCCCATGCCGTGGATCTTCCTTGTACTGTCAAAAATATCCAGTGCCACATCGGTAGTTCCTGCAATGTGGTTCTTTCCGCTGGAATACCTTTTGGCAATGTTCCTGGATGCCACCAGGATATCATTTTCAAAATTGTGTACACTTTTCAGATATTTGTTTTTTTCCGCATGGTCATAGGCAATCCCGTCCAGAAGAGAAACACCCGGGATCCAGAGTGCTTCTGCCTGAAAGATTTCTATAAAGTTTCGGATGATAACCATGTTCGGCACGATCAGAGACGCATATTCCGGTTCCAACTCCATGGATTCGGCAAGGTCATAATCGGACATGTTTACAATGGTCTCGTATTTCTTCAGGAATTCCTCCTTTGTGATGATATTCTCTCCGGATCTGTCCTGAAAGATCGTATCTGTGAGAAAATCTCCCATCAGGATCAGATTGGAGATTTCCTTGTCCTTAAGATAAAGACGTTGAAAACTTATCAGATCATTTCGGATAAATTCCTCTATCAGCCGGTCATAATGTGGAGTTGTTTTCTCCAGTTCTTTCAGACGTTCGCGGATACGAAGACTTCCCATACGGATACTCTGGGTCAGCACCAGAGCATCTTTATCAAAGAGAGAGATCTGCAGATTTCCTCCTCCGATATCCAGGATCGCCGTACCCTTCTGAATAGCCTTTTTGAAGCCGGATTCAATGGCAGCAATGGATTTATATCCCAGAAAATGCTGTTCCGCATTACTCAGGATCTCCACCCGGATACCAGTTCTCTGATAGATCTGCTCCAGGATGATCACCGGATTTTCCAGCTCACGGAGAGAGCTTGTTGCACACGCACGCCAGCTTTCTACCCCAAATTCAGCCATCATGCGTTTAAAATCATTAAGGGTCTCGCAGAGCTCATCCACAGTCTCCATCTCTAGCCGTCCTGCAGCATAAGTTCCACGGCCCAGCTCCAGCTGGTAACGGACATCATTGATCTCCCGGAAGCCGATCCGCTTTGACATTTCAAAGATCTTCATACTGACTTCATAGGAGCCTATATCAATTGCTGCAAAGGTTGTCACCGCCATAGTTTTTCATCCTTTCCCCCAATACACAGGTAAACTATTTCTTTTTTTCTTCCTCTGTTCCCACAATGTAATCAATAAACTGCTGCGCTGCACGTCCGGTCAGTCCGCCGTGAGAGATCTCCCACTGGTTGGCTTTCAGAAGCAGTTCCTCCTCCGGCATGGTAACTCCATAACGGGCAGCCAGTGTACGGACGATCTCCTGGAACTGTTTTTTGTCCGGTTTGCCAAAGTAGATACGGACGCCAAAACGATATACCAGGGAAAGCTTCTCCTGCACGGTATCGGAGGAATGCAGATCATTGTCATCTGCGATCTCCAGCTTATCTGTGGCACGCTCACGGACAAGATTACGCCGGTTGCTTGTGGCATAGATCAGACATTGTCCGGTTTTTTCTCAAGACCGCCCTCGATCACTGCTTTCAGGTATTTATATTCAATCTCAAATTCCTCAAAGGAAAGATCATCCATATAAATGATAAAACGATAGTTACGGTTTTTGATCTGGGCGATGACTTCATTAAGATCCTGGAACTGATGCTTATAGGCCTCAATGATACGAAGTCCCTGATCATAATACTGGTTCAGGATTCCCTTGATACTGGAAGATTTACCGGTTCCCGCATCACCAAAGAGCAGACAGTTGTTCGCCTTTCTCCCCTGTACAAATGCCTCTGTATTATCAATGAGCTTTTTCTTGGCGATCTCATATCCTACCAGATCATCGATCTTCACATGTGCGATCCTTGTGATAGGCTGGATCTCCACCTTTCCCTCCTCATCGTGGCCGATACGGAATGCCTTATGGAGACCAAGCTTGCCAACACCGAAATCTTTATAGAAGGATACCATATCATCCATAAATTCTTCGGTTGTGGTGGCTGCTGCCAGGGTTTTGCTCATCTGACAGATACGGTCACGGATCCTGGTATTAAAGAGCTTGCTGTTCTCATCCGGTGTCTGGTAATCACAGATCACCCTGCAGCATACAGTTCCGAACACTTTATCAAAGACCGTGATGTCAAAATCATACAATTCCTTGAAAATCTGGAAATCATTTTTTGCCAGGTCGTTAATACTGCCCTTGATCGCTCCCCGGATCTCGCTTGCCATACTGAAAGCGTTCTCATGATTTACCAGAAGGAAGGTAAGATATGTATGCCAGATATTTCCGGAAAAGCCGTACATTCCTGCCAGCTCCACCAGCCCGTTGACACTTTTGAAAAATTGGTCTTCTCTTGCCTTGAGTGCTTCTTCATCAGCTTCATAAAGATTGATAAGCTCTGCCATATCGTTCAATATCTCACCGTTCGAAAATTCACGGTAAAGGATACATTCCTGAATTCTTGCCAACATAATAATTAACTCCTCTGTATCTTAATAATTTCCAAGAACACGGAGAACATTCGCCTCCGCCTCGATTCCTCTTAACGCATTTTCCACAGCGCTTTCGCCAAGCTTCCCCGTGAAATCCACGAAGAAACGGTATTCCCAGGATTTTCCCGGAATCGGACGGGATTCGATCTTGGTCATGTTCAGTCCGTTGTAGATAATATGGGAAAGCATGTTGTAAAGAGTTCCGCTTTCATGAGGCAGCTCAAAACAGATGCTGATCTTCCCGGCCTTTTCCTCGTATTCCGGTTTCCTGCTTACAATAATAAAACGTGTAGAGTTTGCTTTTTCTCTGCAGATATTTTCTGCAAGGACCTTCAGACCGAATACCTCACCAGCCTCACGGCTTGCGATAGCTGCCACGCCTTTGTCCCCCACCTCACTGACCTTTTTGGCCGCGCCTGCGGTGTTTTCCACTTCCTTCTTTTTCCAGGAAGGGTTTTCCTCCAGAAATGCCTTGCACTGGGCAAGCCCCTGAGGATGAGAGCAGACTTCCCTGATATCCCCTATCTGTGCATCCGGCATGCCCAGAAGCACATGATCCACACGGATGATCTGCTCGCCTACGATATACAGCTTGTACTCCATAAGAAGGTCATAGATATCAGCCACGATACCTGCAGTAGAATTCTCAATAGGAAGTACCGCATAATCGGCCTTGCCATGGGTTACATCCTCCATAGCTGTCCTCCATGTTTTTACATGGTAGCTTTCGATATTTTTCCCAAAGTACTGCCGCATAGCCGCATAGCTGTAGGCTCCCTCTACACCCTGGAACACAACCGTTGCGTTTTCAAGGGGAACATGCTTCACAGTTGTGAAATTGCGCTCTCCGTAAATCCCATGCTCTGTCAACAGCTGGTACTGTCTCTTACGGCTGATGGCCATGATCTGACGGAAAAGCTCCTGCACACCGAGGCTGTTAAAGTCCCCGTGGGCCTTGTTTTTCAGCGTATGGATCTTCTGGCTCTCACGTGCCGGATCCAGTACCTGCTTACCGGTTTTTATTTTATATTCAGCGACTTCCTCACTCACCTTCATTCGTTTTTCAAAGAGACGTACGATCTCACTGTCGATCTCATCGATCTCGTCTCTGTATCTTTCCAAATCCGTCATTGGTTTCCTCCGTTATGTTTCCTGATAATTTCTGTAAGATCCCCCAGGAACGCCAGGGAACCAAAAGCAATGATCACATCCTCTTTTCCTGCCAGCTGATAGGCCTCTGCCACTGCGGCTTCGATGTTGTCAAAGGGCCTTACATCAGAATGAAATTCCCGCACCGCATCTGCCAGCTCCTGCGGGGTCAGAGCCCTGGGGTTATCCGGTGCCGCAATCGTCAGGATGGTATCTGCGTATTTTTCTGTTTTCTGGATGACCTTGCGGTAATCCTTGTCACGGAACATTCCCATGATGTAGATGATCCTTTTTCCCTTAAAATACCGTTCAATGGATGCAGCCAGCATGTCTGCCGCTGCAGGGTTATGAGCTCCATCAACCACAAAATCCGGTTCTGTCCCGAGAAGTGCAAATCTTCCCGGCCAGGTGGTACGTTTCAATCCATCCTGTCTCTGGACCAGTGTTGTGGGATATCCCTGTTCATTCAGGATTTCCAGTGCCCGGAGCGCTGCCACCGCATTTTCCTTCTGATAGGCACCTGCCAGAGATATTGTATATTTTTCTCCTTTATAAAGAAAGGTCTGGCCGGTTATGGATGCTTCCAGTACCTCTGCGCTGTCCTGGTCTGCTGCCTCGTATGGCACATTCTGTTCTACGCATATTCTTCGTATGACTGCCTCTGCCTCCGGCTGCTGTTTTACAGTTACCATATGACTGTTCGGTTTAATGATGCCGGCCTTTTTTTCTGCTATCTCGCCCAGGGTATTTCCAAGAAATGCCATATGATCCATACTGATGGATACCAGAATGGAAAGAACTGTAGTACTTATAATGTTGGTGGCATCCAGATCACCGCCCATACCAACTTCCATTAATACCAGATCGCATTTCTCATCCCGAAAATAAAGAAATGCGGCTGCAGTTTCAATTTCAAATACTGACGGATGCGGTTTTCCCTCTTTTACGATCTCATCGATCACCTCCGCGATCCTTGTCACATATGCTGCAAATTTCTCTCTGCTGACAGGTTCTCCGTTAACCTCCATCCTCTCTCTGTAGGAATAGACCGCCGGGGAAATATATCTTCCGACCCGGTAACCTGCACCTGATAAAGCGGAATACAGATATGCGATCACAGAACCCTTTCCGTTAGTTCCCGCTACATGAACATACTTCAGTTCATCCTGGGGATCTCCAAGCCGCCTCATCAGTTCTCTCATATTTTCCAGTCCCAGAACAATTCCCTTTTTCAATTCCGCAGCTCTGATGTAGGCACGACTTTCTTCATAATTCATCGTCTGTTTTCTCCTTCCGCATGTGTTGATGATCCATTACTGCTTTTTCACTTTGCAGTAATAATTTTGTTCATTATAACCCACGTGTATATTTTTTTCAAGGCAGGGAAGGCTATTAAAGACGCTTTTCCACGTTAAATATATTTAAAGTCCAGGCGGATATTCGCAGCCCCGCAGGGGACTTTCTTAATTCAGTTAAACTGACATTTTTCCGGAAAGCGCAGGATTTCTGCTGATGAGAAGGAGCTTTAAAATGCAAAAGAAGGATTTTTTTCTGTGTGGTTTTACAGGCTGGTGTCTGGAGATCTTATGGACAGGACTGCACTCTCTTGTCACCGGACATTTTACTATGATGGGCAAAACCTCTCTTCTGATGTTCCCTATTTACGGACTTGCAGCACTGATCCGTCCGGCTTACTACAAGCTTGCCCGCTTTCCGGTTATGGTACGGGGGATCATTTACAGCTGCGGGATTTTTTTCGTGGAATTTTTAAGCGGATCTTTTTTTCAGAAGCTTCACATCTGTCCCTGGGATTATTCTCATGTTCCGCTTCAGTATAAAGGAGTGATCCGGCTGGACTATGCTCCTCTGTGGTTTTTTACCGGTCTCTTTTTCGAATGGCTTCTTCGACAAAATCCTCGGAAAGTCTCTTGAAAATCTCACAGTTATATTATATGATAACTGGAAGGAATCTTATTTCCAGTAAATAATTGGAGGTACAACATGAGACATTTAATGAGTCCATTGGATTTCTCGGTTGAAGAGCTTGATAAGCTTCTGAATCTCGCCGACGACATCGGGAAAAATCCAAAAAAGTATGCGCATACCTGTGATGATAAAAGGCTTGCGACATTGTTTTACGAACCAAGTACACGTACACGTTTAAGTTTCGAAGCAGCATGATGAATCTTGGAGGAAAGGTTCTCGGTTTTTCTTCTGCTGATTCCAGCTCCGCATCCAAAGGCGAAAGCGTTGCCGATACGATTCGCGTTGTTTCCTGTTATGCAGATATCTGTGCTATGCGTCATCCGAAAGAGGGTGCTCCGCTTGTAGCTTCTATGTCATCCAATATTCCGGTGATCAATGCCGGTGATGGCGGCCACCAGCATCCTACCCAGACATTAACCGATCTTTTAACTATCCGCTCCCTGAAGGGCAGACTTGACAATATTACCATCGGCCTCTGTGGTGACCTGAAATTCGGCCGTACCGTTCACTCTCTGATCGAGGCTCTGGTCCGTTATGAAAATGTGAAATTTGTTCTGATTTCTCCGGAGGAGCTTCGTATTCCAAGCTATATCCGTGAGGATGTTCTGAAACGCAACAATGTCGAGTTTGTCGAGGAGGAACGTCTGGAGGATGCACTTCCGGATCTGGATATCCTGTACATGACCCGTGTTCAGAAGGAACGTTTCTTCAACGAAGAGGATTATGTCCGCATGAAAGATTTCTATGTTCTGGACAAACAGAAAATGGAGCTTGCACCAAAGGATATGTATGTCCTCCACCCACTCCCACGTGTTAACGAGATTTCTGTTGAAGTGGATTCTGATCCACGTGCCGCTTATTTCAAACAGGTCCAGTATGGTGTGTATGTCCGTATGGCCCTGATTCTTACATTACTGGAGGTGGAACTGCCATGTTAAACGTAGGTGCTCTTCGTGAGGGTTATGTTCTGGATCATATCAAAGCCGGCAAGGCAATGACGATCTATCATGACCTGAAGCTGGATAAGCTGGACTGTACTGTTGCTATTATCAAAAATGCCCGCAGCAAGAAAATGGGAAAAAAGGATATCATCAAGGTTGAATGCCCCATCGAGGATCTGGATCTGGATATCCTTGGTTTTATCGATCATAATATTACCGTAAATATCATCAAGGACGAAAAAATCGTTGCAAAGAAAGAGCTGAAGCTGCCAAAGCAGGTTGTGAACGTGATCAAATGTAAGAATCCTCGCTGCATTACTTCCATCGAGCAGGGACTGGATCAGATTTTTGTTCTTGCAGATGAAGAGAATGAGGTTTACCGGTGTAAGTATTGTGAGGAGAAATATCGAGGTAAACGGAATAAATAGGGATTCAGGGATTCCTGCGGGAATTATTGACAAACGGACGCGTACGGCTCCTGCGAAGGCCTGAATATCGAAGCGGGGACCGGGCGCTGTGTTTTCATAGAAAAGTTTTTTACAAAAAAGCAACTGATATTTTACAGAACATATCTGCAAAATACAGTTGCTTTTATTATGTGCTTATTATCATACACAGTCAGACCGATAAGCCGGGTTATGTCGTTGGGTGATCATCTATCTAGGCCTTCCGTTGCCAGAAGGCTCCAGCGACCTACCTGAAAGCACGACGGGCCGCCGTATGGCTTTCTTCTCGGTCTTGCTTCGAATGGAGTTTACATGTGCCCGCTCTGTTACCACAGCGGCGGTAGTCTCTTACACTGCCTTTCCACCCTTACCCCGCAAAACGGGGCGGTTTATTTCTGTTGCACTGGTCTGGGAGTTACCTCCACCGGACGTTATCCGGCATCCTGCCCTGTGAAGCCCGGACTTTCCTCGTCTGGACCCTTTCGTCTGTCCAGCCGCGATCACCTGGCCTGGCTGCGCACCTGCTATTTTAACACAGGTGTATAGACTTGTAAAGTTAGAATTTTCTTGGTCTCCTATGTCTTTTACATGGAAATCCATCCAAATGCATTTGCCACAGAACTGAAAAGAATGATCGCCGCAAAGATTGGGCAAAGATACTGGATCATAAAATTAAAGATTCTTTTTCTGCGGAAAGTACCACCTTCCTGCAGTACTTCCTCTTCAATCTTCTTTGTACCAACTACTCTGGATATCAGAAGACAGGTAGCAATCGCTGCAATCGGCATCATGACAGAGTTCGTCAGGAAATCAAAGAAATCAAGGAACTGCATTCCAATGATCTTAACACACGCCAGAGGACCATAGCCAAGAGAAGAAAGACTTCCGAGAACAACCATGATAACTCCGACAAATACTGTCGCCTTCTTGCGTCCCCATTTCAGTTCATCCTGAAAAGTAGATACTGCACTCTCAGTCAGTGCAATAGAACTGGTCAAGGCTGCACAGAGAACCAGTACAAAAAACAGGATTCCAACCAGAGTTCCAAATCCCATGCTTGCGAATACCTTCGGAATCGTAATAAACATCAGTGCCGGTCCTGCCTGTAACGTATCCGGTTCTCCACCGGAGAATGCAAACACTGCCGGAATGATCATTAAACCTGCCATCATTGCGATCGCTGTGTCAAAAATTTCTACATTTTGTGTAGAACCTTCAATAGATACATCTTTTTTCATATAAGAACCAAAAGTTACCAGAATACCCATTGCGATCGACAGAGAATAAAACATCTGTCCCATTGCCGCAACCACTGTCATCCAGGAGAAGTTTTTGATATTTGGTATCAGAAAATATTTCACGCCTTCCAGTGCTCCTGGTCTTGTCACCGAATAAACGACAATGACTATAGACAAAAATACCAGTATCGGCATCATTAATTTGGAAACTCGTTCCACGCCATTCTGTACACCTGCATAAATGATCACCAGCGTAAGCAGTGTAAAAAACAGGAAACAGGTTTCTGTAGAAAATCCATCCGCTATAAAAGCAGAAAAATATCCGTCTTCGGCAAGAGTCTGACTGCTTCCCTTTACATACTCCACCAGGTACTTAATTACCCAGCCACCGATCACAGAATAATACGGCACGATCAGAACCGGTATGATCGCATTGATCCAACCGCCAAAAGACAGCCACTTTGATTTACCAAAAGTTCCAAACGCACCTACCGGACTTTTCTTTGTCATACGTCCCAGAGCTGTCTCTGCCACGATCATAGAATATCCGAAGGTCAATGCCAGAATGATATAGATCAGTAAAAAAATTCCACCGCCGTACTTTGCCGCCAGATAAGGGAATCTCCATATATTCCCAAGCCCTACTGAAGCACCGGCTGCAGACAGCACAAATCCGATCTTCCCGGAAAATGTACTTCTCTCATGTTTGTGTTTCTCCATAATTCTTCCTTTCCCGTCACATTTTTCATATTCTTTCTTTATGTCTTCTCAATTTCCGCCCATATGATGATACCACGCTTTTATCTCTCAGGCAAACAATATATAAAAAAATACAGAGCTTATATTTTCCTGCCAGGCGTCCGCTCGTCAATTCAAGCCCTACCGGAGCACCAACGTCCACTCCTGTCGATCCACAACCTCGCCGATCACACCGGCCTGCAAACCAGCCGCATCCAACCGCTTCATGATCTCCGGCACATCCTTCTCCGGAACTGCCGCCAGCAATCCCCCTGAAGTCTGCGGATCAAACACCAGATCCTCCCTCCAGAGCTCTGCCACACTTTTCACTCCGGTTTTCTCAGCAAACTCCCGGTTCCTGTAAGCCCCACCCGGAATCAATCCCATAGAAGCAAACTCCTCCACATCCGGAAGCACCGGCAGCTTCTCCGTATCGATCACAATCGTCCGGTCACTGGCCACCGCCATCTCCGTAGCATGTCCCCCAAGACCAAACCCTGTCACATCTGTACAGGCATGAATCTCAAACTCTTTAAAAACCTCACAGGCATCTCGGTTCAGTTTCTTCATGGAATCCAAAACCGCCTTACGTGCACCTTCCGTCACAAGATCCGCCTTGATCGCCGTATTCACGATCCCCGCACCCAGCGCCTTCGTCAGGATCAGCTTATCCCCGGTCTGCGCTCCAAAATTCTTCCAGAACTTCCTCGGATCTACAAAACCCGTCACACTGAGCCCATACTTTGGTGTATCATCCTGGATCGTATGGCCACCGGCAAGAACCGCACCAGCCTCCATCACCTTATCCGCACCACCACGCAGGATCTCCCCAAGGATCTCCACATCCATATCCTTCGGAAACGCCACAATATTCAAAGCGGTCTTCGGAGTTCCACCCATAGCATACACATCACTCAATGCATTGGCCGCCGCGATCTGCCCGAAATCATAAGGATCATCTGCCACCGGAGTAAAAAAATCCAGTGTTTGGATCAGTGCCAGATCTTCGGAAACCTTATAAACGGCCGCATCGTCCGAAGTGTCCGTTCCAACCAGAAGATCCGGATCACAGAACTTTGGCAGCCCGCCAAGAACTCCCGCCAGAGTCCCCGGTCCTACCTTAGCTGCACAGCCACAGTTTGGAGCCAGTTTTGTCAGTTGTACTTTTTCTTTCATGATCACTTTCCCTTTCCTTTAAGCCCTGTAAATCCCGTCGTCTATCCGCAGTACCACAGAGGACTTTACCTTTTCCGATTCACCCTCAAAAGACTCCACACACCACAGATCCCATGCACAGAGAAATCCTGATCTTCTCATCTTTGCACCAACCGATATCTGCACTGTATAGAGCCTTATATCTACACATAGCTTTTTTTATTTATACAATTAATTTATACATTAAAACAACTACCGCCAATAAACTCTCTCAGAAGCGAATTAAACGGAACACCTTCACTGGGCACCGGCACAAAATAATCCAGGAACTTCAAAAGCCGCTTCGCCTCCTGATACTCAGGTTCACTCTTGTCAATTCCAAAAAGCAGCGGTTCCGCATAAACCTTCAGGCAGGCAAGCTCATACACAAGAGCAGAATTAAACATCACATCTGCTTCCTCCTGGAACGGAAAAATATTCTGCTCCTCGCCTCTCCGTACAGAAGGCCACCTTGCAATGGTATCCTTTGCGGAAGTTCCACGTGTACGTGCATCACGGACAATTCGGCGGATCAGCCTTCCATCCGTTGTGGGAATCCGGTTATGCTCATCAATGTTTAGCTGTGTCAGCGCACTGATATAAATCTTAAACTTACTCTCTTTTGGAAGGGCATAACTCAGTTTGTCATTAAGCCCGTGAATGCCTTCGATGACCAGGATATCATCTTTTCCAAGCTGAAGCTGGTCTCCTCGGTATTCCCTGCATCCGGTCTTGAAATTAAATGTAGGAAGATCCACAGTTTTTCCCGAAAGGAGATTCAGCATGTCTTCATTAAACTGCTTCGTGTCAATAGCTTCCAGACACTCATAATTCTTTTCTCCGAATTCATCCAACGGCGTATGTTCACGATCCACAAAATAGTTATCCACAGCAATAGGATGCGGCTTCAGGCCATGAGCAGAAAGCTGAATCGATAATCTGTGAGAAAAACTGGTCTTTCCGGAAGAAGACGGGCCTGCGATCATTACGAACTTTACATTGCCCCTTCTCCGGATTTCCTCGGCGATTGAAGAAATCTTGGCTCATGAAGTGCTCCTGGATCAGCATCAGGCTCTGCACACCTTCTCTTGTGATCCGGTCATTGAGATCTCCCACAGTGGCAACATCCAGCTTATCGCCCCACTCTTCCGATTCCTTCTGCACACGAAAGATCTTATCCTGGGGTTCAAAAGGCTCCAGCACATCCGGGTTCTTCTGCCTCGGAAGGATCAGCACAAAACCTTCATCATAAAGCTGCAGATCAAAATACTTCACATAGCTGGTATCCGGTGCCATAAATCCGTAAAAATAATCCTCGAAATTTTCCAGGCTGTAAATATTCACTCTGGAAACCCGCCGATAACGGAACAGCTTTTCTTTATCATACATATGATGCCTGTGGAACATGGAAACGGCATCATCCGTGCTGACACTGCGTTTGCAGATTGGAAGCTTCCGGTCTACCAATTCCCGCATCCGCACCTTCACCCGGTCAAGAAGCTCCTGATCCAGGGTAGCACTGCCTTTCATGGTAAAATAAAGAGCATTTCCAATAGAATAATGGATCACAACATGATCCACATTCTCTTTTCCGGCTACATCAAAAATTGCTTCAAAAGAATAAAGATCGCACTTCTCCGATAGGTTTTTCGACCGGCACTGTCCTTTGCGGTTATAAATCCCAGTGCACAGTCATGCCTCAGCTTCTTGTGAAGCTCACGGAGCTTTCCGTTCTCAGTCACAAGGATCACCGGATACTCTGTTTTGCCCTCATAATCCCTTATGATCTCAGAATACGGTGTCATTTTGGGATATTCCCTTGTTTCTCCGTTTATGGTCACTTTAATCATTGTCTGTTCCATAACGATCACCTCCACAAGCTTATATTTGTACTGCTGTCACATATCATGAACGCAATTCTTTTACGATCTGTGTTCATAAAACAGTATATGGATTTTTCACACTGGCGCAGGTTGTCTTAAGAGCAGGGAATGCCTCATTCAGCTCCCTCTCCATAGCTTCCGCAAAAATATACTCCGTACCGTAATGTCCGGCATCTACGATCGCCAGACCATCTGCCATAGTATCGATGGCAGTATGATAATCAATATCTCCTGTCACATATACATCCGCACCGGCGGCCATCACATCACCGATCATACTCTTTCCGCTTCCTGTACAGATTGCCACAGTCTCGATCTTCCGATCCAGATCACCGTAAACCCGCACATCCGGAATATGATTGCATTCTTTTACATATTTTCCAAACTCACCAAGAGTCATAACATAGGGAAGCTTTCCCACTCTTCCGAATCCCTCCGGCTGCTCCCCGGATCCATCGGTAACTGTAAGCACCCTTGTATCCTGAAGCTTCAGATGATCTGCGCTTAGATCTGCCATTCCGATCACATCATAATTGGTATGCATGGCAAAATACGGGATATCCTCCTTTATCAGACGGAGGATCTTCCTTCCGGTAAAGGTATGATTGTTGATCTTTTTGATCCCGGAAAAGATCATTGGGTGATGGGTAAGGATCATGTCCGCACCGGACGCAACCGCCTCATCCAGCACCGGTTCTGTAAGATCCAGTGCAAGAAATACATGGGAAATCTCTTTCTGGTCATCTCCCACCAGCAATCCCACATTATCCCAGTCCTCCGCAAATTTTTGCGGATGGTGCTCATTCAGCCATTCGATCAGTTCATATGCTTTCATATCGTTTCAGAGCTGTATGGATCAGCTCCATTTCCTCCTTTACTTCTGCCAGACGAGTTTTTGCGGAAACAGATTCTGCCCCGGAAAGACCGGCAAGTATTTTCTTACGGATCATTTCTTCTCGGAGAAGATACTCTTTAAGGACCGGGTGACGTTTTTCCAGAAGGAGCGGTCCAAACCAGGCCTCTTCCTCTGTGTAAACAGTCTTTTCTCCCGAATTGTTGCGTACCGCTTTCATCATAGGATAAAATTTTCCGTCTTCTTTTATCATTTCTTCCCTTACGATCTCCCAGCCGATCTCAGAAAGAAAATGCCGGAAATGAGGAAGGTCCGACTGAGGCTGCAGGATCAGTTCCTGAAACCCCTCCCGGACCTTCGCTCCATCCTTCAATATCCTTTCCATCAGAGGACCACCCATTCCCGCAATCACCAGGGTATCACCTTCTCCCGGCTCAAGCTTCGCAAGCCCGTCGCTCAAACGGGTCTCTATGTAATCTTCAAGGCCATAACGGTAATATTCTCCCTGGCTCTTGAAAGCGGTCCCGGACGTACATCCATGGCAATGCTGACGGAACTGTTTTTTCACTGACAAGCCAGATCGACAGATAGCCATGGTCACATCCTACGTCTGCCAGCCGGTTTCCTTTTGTTACCATACCGGCAATAGCACGAAGACGCATGGAAAGCTGTACAGATATATTTTTATCAGTCAAGATAATCCTTCAGCTTGCGGCTGCGGCTGGGATGACGCAGCTTGCGCAGAGCTTTTGCCTCGATCTGACGGATACGCTCTCTTGTGACATTGAACTCTTTACCAACTTCCTCCAGAGTTCTGGCACGTCCGTCGTCCAGTCCGAAACGGAGGCGGAGAACCTTCTGCTCACGGTCAGTAAGCGTACTTAAGACTTCTACCAGCTGCTCCTTCAGAAGTGTAAATGCAGCTGCATCTGCTGGTACCGGAACATTATCATCCTGGATGAAATCGCCAAGATGACTGTCTTCCTCCTCACCGATAGGAGTTTCCAGAGATACCGGCTCCTGGGAGATCTTAAGGATCTCACGTACACGGTCCACCGGCATGTCCATCTCCTCAGCGATCTCCTCCGGCGTAGGTTCACGTCCAAGCTCCTGGAGCAGCTGACGGGAAACACGGATCAGCTTGTTAATAGTCTCAACCATATGCACAGGGATACGGATGGTACGTGCCTGATCTGCAATGGCTCTTGTGATAGCCTGACGGATCCACCAGGTTGCATAGGTACTGAACTTGTAGCCTTTTCTGTAATCAAATTTTTCAACGGCTTTGATAAGACCAAGATTTCCCTCCTGGATCAGATCAAGGAACAGCATTCCACGTCCAACATAACGCTTTGCAATGCTGACAACAAGACGGAGATTGGCTTCTGCCAGACGTTTCTTGGCAGCTTCATCACCCTTTTCCATTCTCTTGGCAAGCTCGATCTCCTCATCTGCACTTAACAGACTGACTTTACCGATCTCTTTCAGGTACATACGGACCGGATCCTCAATGCTGACACCTTCCGGTACAGAGAGGTCGATCTTATCAAGCTCTACCTCTTCTTCATCTTCCATCCCATCCATATCCATATCGTTATCAAGGAGGAGTTCGTCACCGCTGTTTTCTGTGATACGGAGAACGTCCACACCGCTGGCCTCCAGGAAGTCAAAAACCTTCTCCATCTGATCCACTTCCAGTGGAGAGTCCTTGAAAAAGTCGCTGATCTCCTGATATTCCAGCACATTCTTTTTCTTTTTCGCAAGTTCAAGAAGCTCTACAAGTTTCTCGCTGAATTTTGCCATATTCATTTCCATAGGTGCTCTATACCTCCATATAGTGTTTATATTTTATCCTTAATTGAAAGAAATATGCAGCTGCTGCCTCTTTCTTCCAAGGTCTTCCAGTTCTTTTTTTGCTTTTATCAGTTCCTGAAGCCCGGTCATGTCTGACGGATCCCAGGTACGGTTTTTTTCTTTGAGGCTTTCTTCCTTGATCCGAAGCAGCGCATCGGAAAAAGCCCTCTGCTGTTCTCCTTCGTTTTCCAGATGAATGGTAGCGTTAAAAAGAGATGCCACCTCCCGCTGCTCCTCACTGTCTGTAAAGGCGTTGAGAAGCTTTCCCGGATTGGTCTCTCCTTCCTTATGCTGGTCAAACAGCATCTGGGCTACCTCTTTATACAGCGGTACCACAAAATCGGAAGGGGAAATGTATTTTTCCACCTGTTCGAAAATACCCGGATAATTCACAAGCCAGGTCAGCATCAGCTTCTGCGCTTTGTCTGCGGCGGATTCCTTTTTCTTTGTTTCCGGAGTCCCGGACTTTGGCTGGATCCGTTTCTCTGCAGGCGTCCCCTTCAGAGCCAGTGTGTTGACCCTTTTCCGGATATCCTCCGTGCCCACTCCATAGCGTCCATATTCCTTTACGATGGCTTCTATATAAAGATTCCGCTCCAGTTCATCGGAAAGCTCCAGGAGCATCCCGGCACACCGCTCAAAAAACTGATTCTGTCCCTGGGGTGCATCCATGGCAAATTCCTGTTCCGCAATGTGCACACGGAACATAAAGCTGTCCATGGCCCGGTTCAGACGTTCCTCAAAGGCCTCCGCTCCTTCGTTCTTGATGAACTCGTCCGGATCCTTCCAGGGCTTCAGGCTTACTACCCTGGACGTGACTCCCGCCTCCCGCAGGATCGGGATCGCACGAAGTGCTGCCCGGATTCCTGCACCGTCACTGTCATAAAGAAGCAGAACTTCCTTGGTGTAACGTTTCACAAGACTTGCATGTCCGGAGGTCAGTGCAGTTCCAAGCGACGCCACTGCATTGGTAAAGCCAGCCTGATGCATGGCGATCACATCCATATATCCCTCACAAAGGATCAGATAATTCTTCCTGGTGGTCCTGGCCACATTCAGCCCGTAAAGATTCCGGCTCTTATCAAAGATCTTCGTCTCCGGTGAATTCAGGTACTTGGGCTTGCCATCTCCCATGACACGACCTCCAAAACCAATGACCCGGTTGTTTACATCCATGATCGGGAAGATCACACGGTTCCAGAACTTATCATACATGCCTCGCCGCTCATCTACATTGAACAGGCCTGATTCCCTGAGAAGTTCATCACTGTAGCCCTTACCCTTAAGATATTTGTACAGATCATCACTATACTTGTCTGAATATCCAAGACCAAATTTACGGATGGTTTCCTCGGAGAGACCTCTTCCCGTGAGATATCCGTAAGCCGTCTTTCCGCCTTCTCTCCGGAGCTGATAATAAAAATACTGTGCTGCCAGCTTGTTGATCTCCAGAAGATTTGCTCTCTGTTCTGCTTTTTCTCTGGCTTCTCTGGAATACTCGATCTTTGGAAGCTCTACCCCTGCCCGGTCAGCCAGATGTGACAAAGCCTCACCAAACGAGTAATTCTCATATTCCATGATAAAATTGTATACGTTTCCTCCTGCCCCGCAGCCAAAGCAGTAATACATCTGCTTGGATGGTGTTACGGAAAAGGAAGGGGTTTTCTCATTATGGAAGGGACACAGCCCAAAATAGGAGCTCCCCTTCCGTGTCAGTTTCACATACTGGGATATCACGTCTACAATGTCGTTTTTCATTCGGACTTCTTCTATGATGTCATCTGAATATCGCATGCTTATCCCTCTTTTCCATTTAATAGACCTCCCAGGCTCTCGGTATATAGATCTCCCTGAATTTTTCCATGGAATACTGATCCGTCATTCCCGAAATATAATCACATACTGCCTGTCCCTTAGGTACTCCCCGGTATTCCACCAGTTCTCTGTATTCCCGGGACATTGCCTCCGGATGGTCGGTATAATATCCGTACAGTTCACTCAGCATCTGGATCACTTTATCCTCTTCTTTCCTGGCAACCGGATTCTCATAGACATTCCGGAACATCAGTGCCCGAAGCTCCATCATCGCCTCAAAAACATCCGGCGACATGGAGATGCTGTCTTTCCCCATACTGTTCTCTATAATATTATGTACGAAAGTATTCAGCCGTTCTCTCGTGGTATAGCCCAGAAAAGTTCTCATTGTGACCGGAATATCATCTTCTGTGATGATCCCTGCCCGCTGGGCATCGTCCATATCATGGTGGATATAGGCGATCTTGTCAGAAAAACGTACCACCTGTCCTTCCAGTGTGAAAGGATTTCCGCTGGTGCGGTGATTCATGATCCCATTGCGGACTTCCCAGGTAAGGTTCAGCCCGTTTCCGTTCTTCTCCAGTACTTCCACAACCCGGACGCTCTGCTTATAGTGGGCAAAGCCACCCGGATGTACCTGATCCAGCGCTCTCTCTCCTGCATGGCCAAAAGGCGTATGCCCCAGATCATGTCCCAGAGCGATCGCTTCCACCAGATCTTCATTTAAGCGAAGTGCCTTGGCAATAGTCCGGGCGATCTGCGATACCTCCAGTGTATGTGTCAGTCTGGTCCGGTAATGATCTCCCTGTGGTGCCAGAAACACCTGTGTCTTTACTTCTACTAGTACGACGAAAAAGCCTTTGCAGTGAGGATCCTGTCTCTGTCTCTC
>ENA-OQCE01000443-OQCE01000443.1-human-gut-metagenome-genome-assembly--contig:-NODE-443-length-20013-cov-1.775671_pt1 | contig 20013 bp, 22 predicted proteins | sample MGYA00242495_ERZ504572 | MGnify/ENA primary metagenome ERZ504572 (study PRJEB26092, sample SAMD00036228) | human gut metagenome | host: Homo sapiens | study: EMG produced TPA metagenomics assembly of...
TTCGCTGCGATGGGTGGTCGTGTGCATCCGCCCAGATATCGTTAAGTGGAAAAGTAGTGGATGCCCGTACAGGAAGCCGGTGGAAGGCGCTAACGTACGTTTGGAACAAACTACAATAGGATGTGCTACCAATCCTAAAGGAGAATTTTTGTTGAAAGACATCAAAGAGGGGACGTATACCCTGCGTACCAGTTGCCTGAATTATGCTCCTGTTACTCAGAAAGTCAGTCAAAGTCAAAAAGAATGGTGATAAGGCTGAAAGGTACCACTTTCAACATGGATCAGGTAGTGGTAACCGGAACCGGAACTCACCACAAGCTGAAAGACAGCCTGTACCCGTAGAGGTCATTTCCCAACGTGACCTGCAAAATGCCAATCCATCCAGTTTCCAGGATGCTTTGGTGAAACTGGTTCCCTCTATCTCGGTGCAAACCACCGCTATGGGAACAACCCTATACGTAAACGGACTGCCTGATAAATACCTCCTCGTATTAATTAACGGTAAAAAAGTAGCCGGAGATATTTCGGGGTCTATAGATTACGACCGGATCAATATGGATGCCGTAAAACGTATTGAAGTATTGAAAGGAGCATCTTCCGCCCTTTATGGCAGTGACGCATCGCAGGAGTAATCAATATCATTACCGATGATCCTAAATCTGCATTGAATGTATCTTCCAATACCCGTGTAAGTTCTCACGGACGAATTTCAGAATCAGTCAACGCAGACGCCAATGATGGAAAATTATCCGCACACTTGAACTATAATTACCGCACTTCGGACGGATGGCAACTGAATCCGTATGAGGAAAGCAAGGGAGAACTGGTGGAAACCACAAAGAAACCGGTCTATAAGAATCATTCGCATAATGTGAGCCAAACCTTGAGCTACGCAGCCACAGAGCGTTTAAGCCTTCATTTGAACGGTAATCTTTTTATCAGCGAGAACGACCGTACCGGAGCCTACGATTACAACAACCGGCATCAGTCCTATACAGTGGGTGGAACAGCCAAATATCTGTTGGCTAAGCGGGCTTCATATATAGAAGGGAATATAAGCACCACCAATTTCCGTTCTTTTTATGACTATATAAATGATGCAAAAACGCATAAAACCGGTGATGAAGTCCTCAGTAAAGACCAGACTTACACCAATGCCAATCTAAAAGGTGTATTCAAGACCCACGAGAACAATACACTTTTTACCGGACTGGACTATGTATTCGAAGGCTTGGAGCGACTGAAACCAGCAAGATGCTGAATAATGAATACCAAAGTGTTTATACACTGGCAGCATACGTACAGGACGAAGTAAAACTACTGGATGCAATCAGCGTAGTGGCAGGTATACGATATGCCTATAATGAAAAGTTTAAAAGCCAGTTCACGCCCAAACTATCCTTGATGTACCAATATTCAGGACTGAATGTACGTGCATCCTACGCTGCCGGATTCCGTTCACCTACCTTGCAACAAATGTATGCCGTTTCTGAAAGCCGTGGACAAATCACGGTCGGAGACCCTGACCTGGACCCGGAAAAGAGCAATTTCTATAATTTGAATATAGAATACAATCATCGTTTGTTCTCCATTGCCGCGTCCATTTATCAGAATGACCTGAAAGACAAGATCGAAGCGGAAGATATAGGAACAACGCCCGAAGATATTGAAAACGGCATCACTCGCAGACGCCAGTACCGCAATATAGAAAAGGCACGTGTGAAAGGCTTTGACATAGGTTTTTCAGTCCGTCCCTTCACAGGCTTCATGTTCGGAGCAAACTATATTTACACGGACGGGCGCAACCGTACGGAAGACATCCGTTTGGAAAGAACAGTACGTCACTCGGGTAATTTCAATGCCAGCTGGCGAAAAACATGGAATGATTATACATTCAATATTGCAATCAACGGACGCTATCAAGGTACACGCTGGTCTAAAACTTACGGTGACGCCCCCGCCCACCAGCTTTGGGATATCAACACACGCCATTCATTCAATTTAAAATCTGTTGCTCTGGAACCCGCCGTCGGAGTTGAAAACATTTTCAATTACACAGATGACCGTCCTTATAACAGTAATTATGCAACTCTGACACCGGGACGCTCTTTCTATGTCAGTCTGCTGGTTCGTTTCAAGCAATAAACCTATTTTTAGCATGACCTCTAAAACCAGACTTGTCTATCTGCTCATAACAACTTTCTGCCTGGCAGGTTGCGGCTATAAAAGCCGCAACCCGGTGAGTGAAAACGGGCTACCTTCCGCAGATACCATACAAACAGCCCTGGCCCCCCGTTATGCCAAAGGCTTCAAGATAACTGTTCGTCCGGATGGAGTAAAGCTTCTGTCCATCTCGGAGCCGAACAATAACCATGCAATACCCGAACTTTTCGCCTTAGTTCCTAAAGGAACAAAAGCCGAGATACCCGATGGCTATACCGTTATTCCGACTCCGACAGACAGAGTGATCTGCATGACCACGCCGCAACTGGCAGGTTTTACCGGTCTGAACGCTTATGACAAAGTGGTAGCGACAAGTACCACCCGCCGGATGCAGAATAAGGAATGGCTTGCCCGATTAAAAGACGGACGGGTGAAAAAGATAGGAATGGAAGGAAACTTTGATACGGAAATTATCATTGCATCCCAACCCGATATCATTTTCGTATCTCCCAACCGCCGGGGAGGGTATGAAGTGATGAAAGAGCTGAACATCCCTCTGGTCCCCTATTGGGCTTTCAAGGAAACATCACCATTGGGGCTGTCCGAATGGATCAAGGTAGCAGGTATGTTTATCGGTAAAGAGGAAGAGGCATGCCAATTATTTGCACAAATGGAACAACGCTATAACCTGTTGAAAGCCAAAGTTTCCAATGTAAAACAGCGTCCCAGTGTATTCAGTGGAGAAATGAGAAGAGATACCTGGTATGTACCCGGAGGACAAAGTTTCTATGCCCGCTTGTTCGCCGACGCAGGGGCCGATTACTTTATGAAGGATAATCCTGAAACAGGAGGTGTACTCATGGATTTTGAAACCGTATACGCCAAAGGATATAATGCCGGCTACTGGAGAGTGATGAATGGTTATAAAGGAGAATTCTCTTATGAAGCATTAAAAGCTTCCAATCCACAATATGCTGATTTCCGGGCTTTTAAAGAAAAGAAGGTTATTTATTGCAATCTGGAATGGATACCTTTGTATGAGAATCTTCCCCTCTCACCCGATGTTCTTCTGAGTGACATGATAAAAGCTTTTCACCCCGGAACTACTTCCCGATTATCATCCTGTGTTTTATTCGCTTCTGGAAAAAGAATAAGTATTCCAGTTCTCATGCTTATGGTAACAAACAGTTTAATCCGGCTTATCTATTTCACTATTACAAAAATGGCTGAAGTCTCGGACTTCAGCCATTCCGTAAAAGGTTATTCCAATATACCGGCAATATCCTCCGCCATCTGCTTGTCAGTCAACCGGTTGACTTTCATCAGCTCATCCAGATTATAGCGGTCTGCAAATTCTTTACGAAGTCCGTAATTCAGCACCCGCATTTCAGAATTACCATAATAACGCGCTATCTTCTCGCCGAATCCTCCATCCAGCACCCCGTCTTCCAACGTTACGACAATACGATGCCCCACTTTCAACTCTTCCAGCATCGGTTCGTCAAGCCCTGTTATGTAACGGGGATTAATCAAAGTAGCCTCAACACCCGACTCTTCCCGAAGCTTATTCTTCAAAGCCTGTCCCAAATCATAGAAAGAACCCAATGCAAGAATAGCGAACAGTTTCTCCCCTGGCTGTCATTTTGTAGCGGTTTAACTCGCTATAATCCGTGTCAAACTCTTCCTTACGATGCACCACTGCCACTCCCGGCACACGAATGGCAACGGGATATTCCGTCTGGCGGACAGCCCATTCCAACATAGCAAAATACTCTTCGGAACACGTAGGAGCCAGATAAACCATATTCGGGATATTGCTGATAAGCGGAATATCGAAGAAACCCAGATGAGTCACATCGTTCATTCCGGCTACTGTCCCCATAAACACAGTGATCACCGCCGGATTTCCATTGATACACAAATCCTGAGACAACTGGTCATAGCAACGCTGGATAAAAGTACTGTAAACCCCGTACACCGGACGTCCGCCACCGGCAGCGATACCCGATGCCAATGCCACGGCATGTTCCTCGGCAATACCTACATCCACAAACTGACGCCCTGCCTGTTTCCGGCGTTCAGGAGTAAAACCTATCACAGTAGGAGTACCCGAACTGATGGCAACAACCGTGTGGTCCTCCTTCATCTTCTCCAACAAAAACTTCCCGGTCAGGCTATGGTAATCCTCCATACCGCTGCAATCCACCTTCGGCTTACCCGTTTCCAGATCGAAAGGCATCTCCCAATGAAATTCCTCCCGGTCGGCTTCTGCCGGAGCGTATCCCTTTCCTTTCTGTGTGTGAATATGAACCACTGTGGGACGTGATGTATCTTTCACCTTGCAAAAGCCGCAACCAAAGACGGAATATCATTCCCCTCTCCCACATAAAGATAATCCAACCCCAGAGAACGGAAGAAATTACAGGACGACCGTCCCTCCGTGTCGCGCAGTTCTTTCAGGTTCTGATAGAGCCCGCCGTGGTTTTCGGCAATGGACATTTCATTATCATTAACCACTATAATAAGGTTGGTTCCCATTTCTCCCGCATTGCTCAGACCTTCATAAGCTTCTCCGCCGCTGAGCGAGCCATCCCCTATCACGGCTATGATATTCTCGTGTCCGCCTTTCAGATCTCTGGCTTTGGCAAGACCGCAAGCCAGACTGACAGAGGTGGAAGTATGGCCGATAGTGAAAAAATCGTGCCCGCTTTCCCGGGGATTGGTGTATCCGGACACCACATCATAATCCTCCGGATTCAGGAAAGCATCCTTACGCCCGGTCAGCATCTTATGTGTATAACTTTGATGGGATACATCATATACCATCTTATCCGTCGGTGAATTGAATACATAGTGCAATGCTATTGTAGCCTCCACCATTCCCAGATTAGGTCCCACATGTCCTCCGTGGGCACTTAACTTGGTCAATAATGCATTGCGGACTTCACCTGCCAACTGTCTTAACTGTTCCGCAGAAAACTGTTTTATGTCTTGCGGAGAATTTACTTGTTCAATATACATCGTTCTACCTGCTTAAATGATTTCATCTGTTGTCTTGCTTCATTCCGATGCGGACAAAGCCGCTTTCATTTCACAATGCAAAGATAAGCCAGGCCCCATTCATTCTTTGTAGATAAATTACAGATAGAATTACCATTTTTACAGAAGGGAACTGTATCACAAAAACATGGTACTGCAACCCGGTTATCAATTCTGCGAGAGCCGGTAATCACTGGGGGCGACACCTGTTATTTTCTTGAAAAGCACACTGAAGCACTGCACATTAGGATAGCCTAACTTCCGTGCCACAGCAGCAGGCGTATGACCGTCCTGCAACAACATGTGCCTGGCTATATCCAGCCGCTTCAGTTGCAAATATTCCTCCAAAGTCTTGCCGGTTTCAAACTTCAGCAGATCATCGAAGTAAGCGACAGACAAATCAAGCTCTCCTGCCATATAGCCGGGTGTGGGCAACTTGCCGCCTTGCAACCTTCCGGATGCGATATATTCCACAAACAAACGTTCCATGCTTTCCAAAAGAGCCTTGTTCTTATTCTCACGGGTAATAAACTGGCGCTCGTAATACCGGGTGCAATAATCCAACAGAAGTTCTATATGCCGGGAAAGAATAATACTGCTATGAGTATCAATGGATGATGCAACTCATCCTCTATATTCGAGAGGCAACACGTCACTTTCTCTGTCTCACGCCGCGAAAGATGCAGCGCTTCTTCCTTGCATAATGGAAAAAGGTATAATTTTTAATATGATTCTTCAGTGAGGTGCGGAACAACAGGTCAGGATGAAATGCCAAAAGATATCCTTTATCCGGCAACGTATTCTCCTTACTCATACGAAAGATCTCGCCGGGAGTGAGAAACACCATGGTAGCATTGGAGTAATCATAGTATTTCCGTCCGCAGCAGCAACAACCGCCCGGACAATCCTCAATCAGCAAGACAGCATAGAATTCAAACTTCACCGCATCCTCTTCCAATGAAGGATTCTCCAGATTGATGATGCCCACCTGCGGATGCAATGTCTTGCAACCCAGACAGCGGTTACATTCATATACAGTCCTCAAGTCCAACATATCTCTTGCATTGCTTGTTACGACAGAATACTATAAAAGAAGGTTTTGTGCCCGATATTCATTCGGTGTACAGCCCACACGCTTCTTGAACAACCGGCAGAAATGCTGCGGATATTGAAATCCCAGTGAATAGGCTACCCTGCTGACGGTTTCTCTCCTGTCGGACATCCGTTCCTTTGCCAGTTCTATCACTTTTTCCTGAATATATTCCTGTGGAGTCTTGCCGGTTTCCTTCTTGAACATATCCCCGAAGTAGTTGGATGAAAGGCACAGTTTGTCAGCAAAGTATTTCACGGTAGGCAATCCGTCACGCTCGGCAAGTTCGCCCTCAAAATAATCGTCAAGCAACCCTTCAAAGCGTGTCAACACATCACGGTTCGAATGACTGCGGGTGGCGAACTGACGTTCATAAAAGCGCATACAGTAATTAAGAAGCAGTTCTATATAGTTTACCAGCAAGGTCTTACTATGCTTGTCCACTCCCCGTTCCAGTTCCATACGGATAATCTTCAGGCAATCTGTCATAATATTGCGCTCATCTTCCGAAAGGTGCAGTGCCTCGCTCACTTCATACGAAAAGAAGGTATATTTCTTTATTGTTTTTCCAAGCGTGGTCCCCCGTAACAAATCCGGATGAAAAAGAATGCCAAGCACATTCAACTGCACACGGTCGGTGGTCAATGTGGTTTCCGTTGTTTGTCCCGGAGCAAAACATACCACGGTTCCCTCCTGATAGTCATAACTCCGACGCCCGTATTTGATATCACAAGCTTTCTCCAATTTCAGATAAAGTGCATAAACGCCATAGTTCCAGTGCACATAGTCCATCTGCCGGGTAGCCTTGTTCAAATCAATGACACTGACCAACGGATTCAGTGTTTCAAGTCCGTATAGACTGTTATATTGGTCCACACTGTCTAAATTTAATATCTTATCCATCATTCTAACTTGTTTAATGTCTGCTAAAATACAGCTTTTTCAGTTATTTGAATAATACGGTTACAAAAATAGGAGGTTATCCGGACAAGGTTATAACCCCAATTACGGATTATTTTACCTTAGTTACTGAATCTTATCCCATCCGGGAATAAAAAGAAGAGCCGGAATGTTCCTGCCGGACTACCCCCTCCATATTATATGGCAGAATCTGTAATTAAGGTCAGGATACCCGTAATTTATCTACAAAGAACCCAAGCAAATATACCTAAATTTGCAACATCATAAAAATATTAAAAACGTATATTTGAACCAAATAACATAAATCGTATGAAAAGACTCGGATTATTTATGACGGTAATCATGATACTGTGTATTACCGTAAACGCACAGAAACAGAGCAACAGAACATTAGTAGCTTACTTCTCGGCGACAGGTACAACAGAGAAAGCCGCCAAACAGATAGCGGAGGTGACAGGCGGAGCCCTCTACGAAATACAACCTGCAAAGAAATATACCTCCGCCGACCTGGACTGGCACGACAAATCCTCGCGCAACAGTGTGGAAATGGCAGATGCCTCGTCACGTCCCGCATTGCGTTCCCAGCCCAAAACTTGGCAGCCTATGATACCATCTATATCGGTTTCCCCATTTGGTGGAACCTGGCTCCAAGAATCATCAACAGTTTTATAGAAAAAGGTGATTTCACAGGCAATATCCTCATTCCATTCGCTACCTCGGGTGGAAGCCGCATTTCTAACGCCGAACAAGAATTAAAGAAAGCCTACCCCAGCCTGAACTGGCAGAAAGGCAGGCTGATGAACGGTGCTACCAAAGAAGAGATTAAACAATGGACTAAAAAATAAATAGTATGAGAAAGAATTTAGGAGCAAAACCTTTTACCTATCCGCAACCGGTATTTATCATCGCCGCATACGATGAAAACGGTCTTCCCAATGCCATGAATGCGGCTTGGGGCGGTATCAGTGAAATGAATGAAATCAGTATTTGTATCAGCGAAGGTCACAAGACAACGGCCAACATCCTGAAACGCAAAGCATTCACAGTGAGCATGGCAGAAGCCGGGCAAATCATCGCTTGCGATTATGTAGCATTGTTTCGGGCAACAAGGTTCCGGACAAATTCGCCCGTGCGGGATTCCATGCCACCCGGTCGGAATTTGTGGATGCCCCGCTGATTGATGAATTATCCGTAGCTGTGGAATGCAAGCTGAAGGATTACAATCCCGAAACCTGTATCCTGCGCGGCGAAATAGTCAATGTAAGTGTAGATGAACGTGTACTGGATCAGAATGGAAAAGTGGATGCCTCCAAAGTTATTCCCGTCATCTTCGACCCGTTCAATAATGATTATCTGAAAGTAGGAGAAAAAGTGGGTAATGCTTTCTCGGATGGCAAGGCCTTAAAATAACGGAATCCGATATGATACAAACAGCGGAGGCAGCTTCTTCCATACAGAACAAACTCCGGCAAGCCGATTCCTAAACTCTCACATCCTTGTGACTAAGCCTTTTTGAACGAATGATTTCTATCTCCCAAGCTTGCGGAGTTAAATCCATAGCCTTTGGAGTTATCTCCATAAGCTTTGGAGTTAACTCCAAAGGCTATGGAGATAGAATCATAGGTTTAAAAAGGGTTAAGTGCAGGAATAAAAAGGCTTAACCATCCCCATAGTGCCCCCCAATGATTCCGCCAACATTTTTTCTTCAAACTTATCTATCAGCAAATCGCTATAATTCTTAGTTCCTTTTTCAATTCTCACCGGCAATATCCTCTGCTTTGCCGACTTCCCGACTACGGCACATTCTGAATGATGCCTTATTCATTGTTAAGCCTGATAAAAAAAAGATTTCCATAATTTATAGAAAAAAAAGACTTGTTTCTCCCGCTCAAATAAGTAACTTTGTACGGTTAAGTTTGGCTCCTCATGCCAGCCACCACTTTCAGTCCGTCTATGTAAAAGCCTGAAAGCAGGATGAAGGAACTACTGTCAGGACAGCGCATTGTCATTCAGAGGATTATATTGGCTGAAAGCACTGAAGGAAACTTTTAAATCAGATTCCGGAAAGGAATAATTATATAATAAAAAATGAAAAAGGCCCAATTAATCGTAGCCGGCATTGGTCCCGGCTCACCCGAAGATATAACCCCCGCTGTAATACAAGCAGTCAAGAACAGCGATGTAGTAATCGGCTATAAATACTATTTCCAGTTTATCGAACCCTATCTGGAACCGGGCACCGAATGTATAGACACCGGAATGAAACGTGAAAAAGCACGTGCCGAACAGGCTTTCGAGCTGGCGGAACAAGGAAAGACTGTATGCGTTATCAGCTCGGGAGATGCCGGAATTTATGGCATGGCTCCGCTGGTTTACGAAATGAAACGCGAGCGTGGCAGCCGGGTGGAAATAGAAGTATTGCCGGGTATCAGTGCTTTTCAGAAAGCGGCTTCCCTGTTGGGAGCACCCATCGGTCACGATTTCTGTGTGATTTCCCTCTCCGACCTCATGACACCATGGGACCGGATTGAAAAACGCATCCATGCACCGCAACGGCAGGTTTTGTAACGGCGATCTATAATCCAAAAGCGAAGGGCGGTATTGGCAACTCTACAGATTAAAAGAAATTTTTCTGAAAGAGCGTGACCCCGAAACCCCGGTAGGCTTTGTGCGTCAGGCCGGACGTAAGGAAGAAACCGTGACAATCACCACTTTGCAAGAGTTCGATCCCGAACAGGTGGATATGTTTACAGTGGTATTGATTGGCAACTCCCAATCTTATTATCAGGAAGGGAAATTAATCACTCCGCGTGGTTATTACCGGGAAAAGACCACCGATGCGACAGGAATCGGTCAGGAGATTATGATAAACAGTTTCCGTACTATTGAGAAAGAATTGAAAAATAAAAATATTCCTTCGGATCACAAATGGGCATTACTGCATGCCATCCATACCACAGCCGATTTCGAGATGGAAAACATATTGCATATAGATCCTCTTGCCGTAGAATGTCTGTATAAAATATTGAATGAAGGAAAAGTACGTACAATTATTACGGATGTGACGATGGCTGCCGCGGGCATCCGTAAAGGTGCTTTGGAACGGATGGGCATCGGGGTGAAATGCTATCTGGGTGACGAACGCGCGGCAGCATTGGCAAAAGAAAAAGGAATCACCCGTACACAGGCCGGTATACGTATGGCAGCAGAGGAACATCCGGAAGCTTTATATGTATTCGGTAATGCCCCTACAGCATTGATGGAACTGTGTGACCTGATACGGAAAGAAAAAGCGCATCCATGCGGCATCATCGCTGCTCCGGTGGGCTTTGTGCACGTTTGCGAAAGCAAACACATGGTGAAACCTTTCAGCCACATCCCCAAACTGATAGTAGAAGGACGCAAAGGGGGAAGCAATCTGGCAGCGACTCTGGTAAATGCCATCCTTACTTTTGATGATGCGGAACAACTGAAACCGGGAAGAGATGTATAAGTCCATGCAAACATTCTATATAATAGGTATAAGCGATGACCGGAATCAATTTCTTTCTCCTGAAATCCGGAACTTGGTTTCTCAAGGGAAAGTCTTCTCGGGAGGAAAACGTCATCACGAACTGGTACACGCTTATTTGCCGGAAGATGCCGTATGGATAGACATCACCGTCCCGCTGGATGCGGTATTCTCCCGTTACGAGGAACATCCCGAAATAATCGTTTTCGCTTCGGGCGACCCGTTGTTTTTCGGCTTCGCCAATACCGTCATGAGAAAACTCCCGTCGGCAAAGATTATCTTATTCCCCACCTTCAACTCGCTGCAAATGCTGGCACACCGTATATTGCTCCCCTATCAGGAAATGCAGACCTTGTCGCTGACCGGACGTCCTTGGGATGCATTCGACTCTGCTTTAATCAGAGGAGATAAACTGATAGGCGTGTTGACCGACCGGGAAAAGACACCTGCCACCATTGCCGCCCGGATGCTGGAGTATGGATATGACAACTACCGCATGACCGTGGGGGAAGCATTAGGCAATGGCGAGGAAGAATCTGTACGTACATTCTCTTTAGAGGAAGCCTCCCAATCTGCTTTCCGCTTTCCCAATTGCCTGATACTGCAAAGAAACAAGGTGCATCCCCGTCCGTTCGGAATTCCCGAAAGTGAGTTTCATCTGTTGAACGGACGCAACAGAATGATTACCAAAATGCCTGTCCGCTTGCTTACTCTCAATATGCTGACATTAAGGGAAAAGAAATCATTCTGGGACATCGGTTTCTGCACCGGCTCTGTTTCCATAGAAGCCAAGCTCCAATTTCCGGAACTGAAAGTGACAGCATTCGAACAGCGTCCGGAAGGTAAAGAGTTAATGGAACGCAACAGTCGTAAATTCGGCACGCCCGGCATTACAACCGTCATGGGTGATTTTCTGGAAACGGAACTCGGCGGGCTTCCCGCCCCCGATGCCGTATTTATAGGTGGTCATGGAGGAAAAATGATAGAGATTCTACAAAAAATCAAAGAAGTGCTGTTGCCTGACGGAGTCATTGTATTCAATTCGGTTTCGGAAGAGAGCAAGGCCCTGTTCACAAAAGGTATAACGCAAATCAACAAGAAGGTAACACAGTGTACCCGTATTGCTGTGGATGCCTTTAATCCGATAGAGATAATGAAAGCGGAATAAATGATTTAAAACAGATAACAAATGAAAGCAATCATACTGATATCAGAAGCCAGCCTGCCGTTGGCAAAAACACTACAAAGAGAGTTGCCGGATACCCTTATTTATACCAAAAACGAATGCGAAGGCTGTATTTCCATCACATCCTGCCATCGGTTCATAGAGGAGCATTTCAATGACTTCGACAGCATCATCTTTATCGGTGCCATGGGAATCTGTGTACGCAGCATTGCAGGATGCATAAAAAACAAATATAAAGATCCGGCAGTGGTCTGTGTGGACAGTACGGGGCGCTTTGTCATTTCAGTACTTTCCGGGCATGTGGGGGGAGCCAATGAACTGACCCGCCATATTGCCGCCATTACAGGAGGAGAAGCTGTGATTACCACCCAAAGTGACAATGCCGGGTTATGGGCGCTGGACACGCTGGCTGGAAAATATGGCTGGAAAATAACTGTTCCTCATACAGAAATGAACAGACTGGTCACACTTTTTGTCAACCGGGAACCAACGGCGCTGCTGCTCGATATAAAGGATAAAGGTACGGAGTATCTGGAACGCACGCTTCCCGCACACGTAAAAGTGTTCTATCATTTCGAAGACATGCCCCAATCGGAATTCAAGTTGATTATTGCTGTTACACCTTATATATATAGTGCGGAGATTCCCATGCTCTGTTTCCATCCCGCCGTCCTCCACTTGGGAATAGGTTGCCGGAAACAATGCGATCCTTCGGGCATTGCGGAATACATAGAAGCCGTGATGCACAGACATGGTTTGTGTCCGTTCTCTCTCGCCTCCCTCAATACCATCGAACTGAAAAAAGACGAGCCTCTGCTGGAAATCCTCCACCGGCGATGGGCCGATACGGAAACCCATATTTATCCTGCGGAAGAACTGAAAGATATCACAGTTCCCCATCCGTCTGAAAAGGCATTCGAAGTGACAGGCATCTATGGAGTGGCCGAAAGCACAGCCTTGAAAAGCAGCGGTGAAGGAACACTTGTATTGGAAAAGCAAAAGGGCATGCTGACAGAAGGAAACCACTTCACTTTTGCCATAGCCGTCAGTGCGACAGCCATGCGTGGCGGACATATAGAGATAGTGGGTGCAGGTCCCGGTGATCCCGAACTGATTTCGGTACGCGGAAAACGAATGTTGGAGAAAGCGGATCTTGTTCTGTATGCCGGAAGTCTTGTTCCCCGCGAACTGACCTTTTATGCTAAAGAAGGAGCGACCGTACGCAGTTCCGCCGGTATGGATTTGGAGGAACAGTTCGCCTTGATGAAAGAGTTTTATGATAAAGGATTGTTTTATTGTACGCTTGCACACGGGAGACCCTTGCATTTATGGAGCCATCCAGGAACAAATGGCTTTCTTCGACCGCTACAAGATGAGTTATCATATCACTCCGGGGATCTCCTCGTTCCAGGCGGCTGCGGCAGCATTGAGGTCACAGTTCACCATCCCCGAAAAAGTACAAAGCATAATCCTCACCCGTGGGGAAGGCCGTACTCCGATGCCCGAAAAAGAACAATTACACAAATTGGCGCAATCACAAAGTACAATGTGCATTTATTTAAGTGCGGGCATTGTGGAACAGGTACAGGAAGAGCTGATGCAGGCATACCCTCCCGAAACTCCGGTTGCCGCCTGTTATAAGCTGACTTGGAAAGAAGAAAAGATTTATCGCGGAGAGTTGAAGGATTTGGCTAAGATAGTACGTGACAATAACCTGACGCTGACTACCTTATTGGTAGTAGGCGAAGCGATAGACAACCGGAAAGGTCTGTCCCGGCTCTATGCGCACGAGTTCAAACACTTGTTCAGAAAGTAAAAAAAGAATCATTCACATCCAGCCTATGATACTGATTTTAGGAGGAACCACCGAAGGACGCACCGCCGTGAAAGTTGCCGATGAAGCCGGAAAGCCCTACTTCTACTCTACCAAAGGAGAATGGCAGGAGATACAATGCAAGCACGGCATCCGTATCACCGGAGGAATGGACACGGAGAAAATGGAAAGTTTCTGCCGCCAAAACAACATCCGTTTGTTGGTGGATGCTGCCCACCCTTTTGCCTCCCAACTCCACCGGACTGTGGATGAAACAAGCCGGACGCTACATCTTCCTGTCATACGTTTTGAAAGGAAGTATCCTCCACGCACCGAAAACATCATCTGGTGTGAAGACTATGCAGATGCCATTTACCGGTTAGAGAAAGCAGGAACCGATCGTCTGCTGGCACTGACCGGAGTACAGACCATCGGGAAGTTACGCCCTTATTGGGAGAAACATACCTGTTGGTTCCGCGTACTGGAACGGGAAACTTCCATCACATTAGCCCAAGAACAAGGCTTTCCGAAAGGAAATCTGGTATTCTATCATGCCGGAGAATCCGAAGCTCTTTTATTAGAAATACTACATCCACAGGCCATTCTGACCAAGGAAAGCGGAGAATCCGGAGGATTTTCGGAGAAAGTGAAAGCGGCACAGGCTGCAAAAATCCCGGTCTTTGCTATAAAACGCCCTCCCCTTCCCAGGCATTTCATGATCGTTACCGGTGAATATGGATTGAGAAAACAGATAGAAAAGAACATCCCTGCTTTTTACCCGTTGAGAAGCGGCTACACCACAGGGGCCTGCGCTACTGCAGCTGCAAAAGCAGCATTGACGGCTCTGATTTTAGGGGAAGAACAGAAAATGATATCCTTCCGCCTTCCCGATGACGAGGAAATGACCTTACCGGTAGCCCATACAGAGATAGAAAAGAACAGTGCCACCTGCACCGTTGTTAAAGATGCGGGAGATGATCCGGATGTCACTCACGGCGCATCCATTGTGGTAACGGTAAGTTTTAGCAATCACCCGGACATCCGTTTCCTGCAAGGTGAAGGAGTAGGACGAGTCACCCTTCCGGGGCTGGGATTGGAAATCGGGGAACCCGCCATCAATCGCATCCCCCGACAAATGATAATGAAAGAATTATCGGCGCTTTATGACAAAGGGCTGGATGTTACCATTTCCGTTCCCGGAGGAAAAGAGTTGGCACAACGTACTTTCAATCCTAAACTAGGAATTGTGGACGGCATTTCCATCATTGGAACTTCGGGCATAGTCCGTCCTTTTTCTTCAGAAGCTTTTGTCGAGGCTATCCGCAGGGAAGTGGAGGTTTGTGTGGCTGTGGGCTCATCCAGACTCATCATTAATTCGGGAGCAAAAAGCGAACGTTTTGTGAAGAAGGAGTATCCGGGATTACCTGCTCAGGCTTTTGTACATTATGGAAATTTTATAGGGGAGACACTCAAGATAGCTGCCAAGCTTAAGGTTCCATTGGTTACTTTAGGCATTATGATAGGCAAAGCGGTGAAACTGGCCGAAGGAAATCTGGACACACATAGTAAGAAAGTAGTGATGAATAAAGAATTCCTAAAACAAGTGGCAATGGAAGCCGGATGCTCTCCGGATGTTGAAAGCATGATAGAAAGGTTGACATTAGCCCGTGAATTATGGACCTTGCTGTCTGAAGAAGACGGCGGAAAGTTCTTTCCGTGTTTGTTGGAACATTGTTTTGCACATTGCGTCCCCTTGTTGCCCGAAGGAAAATTGACAATCCTCTTGATTGATGAAGAAGGGAATATTCCTTTCAGGATACAATAACTGATTATTTAGACGCTGCTGCTAAACGGAAGCCAATATAGCAGTGACCTGTTCTAACAATTCCTCTATGGTATCTACCTTTATCGTCCTCCCGGCTACCGGTGGATAATATATCCACTGGTAGTCATATCTCCCGTTTCAATATAAAAATCGGACTCAACACGCCGGCTTGCCAGAATACCATTCCGCTGCAAGGCTTTCCGTACCATCGCATACTTATTCCCATGTCCCACCAGACGGACTTCTTTTTCAAACTCATTGTCAATGCGGAACAGTCCGGTTTCCATATCAAAAACAATACCCTTACGAGAGAAAAAATTACTCAGGCATCCGTCTATGGAAAGATCTTCAGGAGTTCCTATAGTCACTCCATTGGCTTTATCCATCAGCCAAATCTTATCAGCAATCTGCAAAGCTAACTCTAAATCATGGGTGGAAAGAAAAATCGTCTTGTTGGTAGAACGTGACAAATGATGAAGCAATTGCATAATCTCCACTTTACTGGGGAAATCAAGAAAAGCAGTCGCTCATCCAGAAAAATCACCGGGGTTTCCTGTGCCAACGCCTTTGCGATCATTACTTTCTGACGCTCACCGTCACTCAAAGTATGTACCATCCGGTATTTCAAATCCTCAATCCTTACCAGCGCAATGGCATCGTTTACTGTATTCTTGTCCTCCTGCTTAAATTTCCCCAGAAACCGGTATAAGGACTGCGCCCCATACCCACCAGTTCTTCCACGGTCATGTTCCGCAGACTGCATTTTTCGGTCAATACCACTCCGATAACTGTCGCCAACTGTTTATCGGTGTAATCCGTCAGTTTCTTTCCCATTATTTCTATCTCTCCTCCTACAGGCGGCTGAAAGGCAGACAAAGTACGCAATAAAGTAGATTTCCCTACTCCATTCGCCCCCAAAAGACAAGTCAGTTCCCCACTGCGGATAGTAGCATCAATGTCCTTCGCTACAATCTTGGTCCCCCCCCTTACCGGGATAACCGGTAGTCAGTTTCCGAATATGTATAGTTTCTTGATTCATCATTACTCATTCATTTCATTGCGACGTTTATTGAATAAAACCGACATCACTACCGGAGCACCTACCAAAGCCGTCACCGAATTTACCGGCAATGCACCTTCGAAACCGGGCATACGGGCAATCAGATTACATACCAATGCCAATGACGCACCTGCCAGTAAAGAAGCAGGCATCAGAATACGATGATCGGATGTGCGGAACATTCCCCTGCAAAGATGCGGAACGGCCAGCCCCAGAAAAATAATCGGACCGCAATATGCGGTAACAATAGCTACCAATACTCCCGAACAAGTAATGACAAGCAGACGGGCACGTTTTATATTCAATCCGAGATTCCGTGCGTATGCATCTCCCAGCAGCAAAAGATTCAATGTTTTGACAAGCAGGAAGGAAAGTGGCAACAATACCACCATGATACATATAAATAAAGTCATCTGATCTCCCGATACACGGGCAAAACTTCCCAACCCCCAAATGACATATGCACGAATATCCTCCTCCACACTGAAAAATTTCAGCACACCGATCACCGCATTGGCTATGTAACCAATCATCACACCGATAATCAGCAAAGTAACATTGCCCCTTACTTTTTGGGAAACGAAGACAATAAGTGCCATAATGGAAAGTGAACCTGCAATAGCTGCTATGGTAAGGGCTATTTCCCCCATAAAGCCTAGCTTGCTCAAAGCAACACCACCCAAACTGCCCGAAAGAAGCACCACAAAAGCAACTCCCATACTGGCTCCCGAACTGATGCCCAGTACCGACGGACCGGCCAAAGGATTGCGGAAAACAGTTTGCATCTGTAAACCGCTGACAGAGAGCCCCGCCCCCCGCCACCAATGCGGTAAGCGCCTGTGGTACCCGTGATTTCCAAATAATATTTTGCCAGATAACAGACTCATTCCCTGTTCCCCAAAGGATATTCCACACAGCACGAAGCGGTATGGAAACAGAACCTAATACCAGATTCAGGAAGAAAAACAGAAAAATAGAAGCCATAATTAACAGCATATAAAATGCAACAGGTCGTTTCATATACTATTTTCCTATTTAAGCAATTCATAATATCCCGGTTGGTGACCGGACAAAAGCTGCGGATGAAAGATTTGAATCAAATCTGCCAGAACAACTTCCGGTTCTGTAGGCATACTCTCATAAAAAGGTTTTTCACGCATGTTACAATAAATCACCCTTTCTCTTTGTATGCTTTAAAATCAACATAACGGGCATCTTCCTCTTTCAACGTGTTATAAGAAAATTCTCCTTGATAGCTATTCACAATACGCCAATAATCGGCACCTGCCGCTTGGCTGTAAACTGTTTCAAAATCGAGGGTGACTCCTCCAGACTGTTCATCGTCTTTCAAAAAATAATCGGCACCGGCATCTTTAAACAATTGTGCGAGAAAACTCCTCCCTCCTACAGCATACCAATTGCCACCCCGCAATTCTCCACTGAATACCACCGGGCGTTTTGTCACCCGACCGGTCAGTTCCTTCAGCTCGTTATATCTTTTCTTAATAGCGGCAAACTGCTCATTAGCTTTATCTTCTCTTCCCAATAACAAGCCCACAAACTTTATCCATTCAGCCTGTCCCAAAGGAGTCATTTCCTTATATCCCAAATGCGGCATCAAAGGAATGCCTACCTCTTTCAAAGCATCGTACCCCCCTCGTTTAAAAGGAGAGATCAAAATCAAATCCGGGTTTACACTCATAATCACCTCATTATCGAAATTCCCTTCAATACCTATCTTATGAATGCTTCCATCTTTCAAACGATCATTTATTTTCTTGTTAAACAAATGACGTGTACTAGTGATACCCACCACCGCATCCAGCTCTTCCAACTTGATAAAATTGGAAAGTTGCAGGGAAGTCATGCAGATAACGCTTCGTATGGGAGTTTTCAATAACCGTATAATCCGCAGGTATGTTTTCCGCTTCCACACCTCTTGGCACCAAAGCATAATGAAAAGACTGACTTTCTTTATTCTGAGGGTCCTGAATGTCAAGCAGACAAGCCTGATCCGTATAGGTTATTTTAAACCCTTGGGCATATTCCGGAATAATCTTCACAATAGAAGAATCTGTCAATGTCTTATGTTCCAGATTCCCGGAGCCCTGTTTGTGCTTATTTTGGCAGGCTGTAACAGTCAATAATAACAAAAGGCCCGAAGCCAATATTAGTTTTTTCATGTTCTTTTCTGTTTTTCAGCCAACAAGGTAATCAATTCTCTTGCTTTATACGGAATTTTTCAGCACTTTTGCGTGCTTAAAAACTGTAAATACCTACAAAAGATGAGTCGTCCGATCTATTTTGTTTCTTTAGGACCGGTGATGCCGAACTGATTACATTGAAATCATTGCATGCTTTACAGCAAGCAGACATAATATATTGTCCATCAACGGTTCGGGAACCAGACAAAATCTTGTCACGTGCCGCCACCCTGTTACATAAGCTAGGCATCAAAGGAGATATACACCTATTCTCGCTCCCGATGAGCAAAGACAGAACAAAAGCAATCAAAGTCTATCGGCAACTTTTCGAAGAAATGAGGCTGGAACAAAAAGCAGGAAAACGGTTGGCGGTAGCAGTAGAAGGCGATGCGGGAATTTACGCCTCCGTTCACTATGTACTGGATCTCCTCGAAGAAAATGGAATCCCCGTAGAGCAACTTCCCGGTATTCCTTCATTCATCGCTGCGGAAGCGGCCGCAAAACTACATCTCATCAGCCAAAAAGAAAGACTGGTCATTATTCCGGGCAATATTACTTCGGACGAACTGGACATGTATCTGAGCCATCATCATGTGCCGGTTATCATGAAATTATCTCAATGTGCAGACATAGTACAGGATTACATGGAGTCCCACCCCCAATACAGTTATCATTATTTTGAAATAATATCGACAGCCGAAGAATATCATTCTTCCCATCAGGCGGACTGAAAAGAAGAGTATTTCCTTATTTTCCTTAATGATCATCTTTAACGAACAGACACGGAAGGACGATAGTGCAAAATAGCGTTCAGAATACCTTCAATATTTACATCATCTTTCTTGATAACTAAAAATTGTGGTACATTCCTTCTTTCCGGTAACGGATCACAATCGACTTGAGTTTACCAGACTTTGTGTACTCCTTTTCTATCTCTGTGATGTTTGCAAAGGAAAACATGCCGAGGCTTCATCCCTCTTATAGCTAAGGTAAAAGAATCAGGAGTAATAGTATAAACAGACAATAACCTTACCCCCGTTATCAACAGAGGAGGAGTCAAGACCAGCAAAGATGCATATCTTCCATGCGCTATAAAAAGCATGTACACGCCACCAACATAATAGCAATAACTGCCCAAATCCATAAAGGATAGCCGGGTCTGAATTCTTGTTTTTCCATATGCCACATCTATCTTGTATAG
>ENA-OQCE01000445-OQCE01000445.1-human-gut-metagenome-genome-assembly--contig:-NODE-445-length-19916-cov-2.046086_pt1 | contig 19916 bp, 17 predicted proteins | sample MGYA00242495_ERZ504572 | MGnify/ENA primary metagenome ERZ504572 (study PRJEB26092, sample SAMD00036228) | human gut metagenome | host: Homo sapiens | study: EMG produced TPA metagenomics assembly of...
TTTTTGCTACTTCCCCCTTTTATTTTATACCTTTGTTCCTCATAATAACTAACCTTATAAAACGAAATGAAATCTATCCGAGAACTATACCGCATCGGCACCGGTCCGTCCAGCAGTCATACTATGGGACCGCGCAAGGCTGCTGAAATCTTCTTAGGAAAACATCCCGAAGCCAAAGCTTTTCAAGTTACTCTTTATGGAAGCCTCGCCGCTACCGGTAAAGGACACATGACCGATGTAGCCATTTTAGATACATTGCAACCGCATGCGCCTACAGAAATTATCTGGAAAGCCCATGTCTTCTATCCGTTTCATCCCAATGGAATGACTTTCAAATCTTTGAATGAAAAAGGAAAGGTGACAGATGAATGGACTGTTTTCAGTGTAGGCGGAGGTGCTCTAGCCGAAGAAGGGCACGACAAAGGCTCAACTCCGGAAATCTATGATATGAACCGTATGAGTGAAATCCTCTACTGGTGTGAACGTACCGGGCGCAATTACTGGGAATACGTCCAGCAATGTGAAGACGAAGACATTTGGGATTATCTGGCAGAAGTATGGAAAACCATGAGAGAAGCCATTGAGCGTGGTTTGGATCAAGAAGGCGTATTACCCGGGCCACTCAATCTGCGCAGAAAAGCCTCCACTTACTATATTAAGGCAAAAGGTTATAAGGACAATCTGCGTTCCCGCGGGTTAGTATTCTCATACGCTCTGGCAGTCAGTGAAGAAAACGCCTCAGGTGGCAAAATCGTCACAGCCCCTACTTGCGGATCATGCGGAGTGGTTCCGGCTGTACTTTATCACTTGCAAAAAAGCCGTGACTTCAGCGATATGCGGATTTTAAGAGCACTGGCTACTGCCGGATTGATAGGAAATATAGTAAAACACAACGCCTCCATTTCCGGAGCCGAAGCCGGTTGCCAGGCAGAAGTAGGAGTGGCCTGTTCAATGGCATCCGCCGCTGCCAGCCAATTATTCGGAGGTAGCCCGGCCCAGATAGAGTATGCAGCCGAAATGGGCTTGGAGCATCACTTGGGAATGACTTGCGATCCGGTATGCGGATTGGTACAAATCCCTTGTATCGAAAGAAATGCCTATGCAGCGGCCCGAGCTCTTGATGCCAATATCTATTCTGCCTTTACAGACGGTAATCACCGTGTATCCTTTGACAAAGTGGTGGAAGTAATGAAACAGACCGGTCATGACCTTCCTTCCTTATATAAGAAACCAGCGAAGGCGGTCTGGCAAAGGATTTACGAGCCGATGGATTAATAACAGGGCAAAGACCGAGAACTGTATTTATAATACATAAGAGGGTGAATCAAAATTCGTTGCGACCATCTTTTTCAACGCTGATAATAAAAAGATAGTTCAATTTATTTCTGATACACCCTCTTATGGCATCATTACTATAAGGAGAGATAGTTCCCCTATTACAGAAAAAATCTTTTTTAATCGCTCAACTTCAAGAATCCTCCAAACTGATCGAAGTCTACTTCCAATCCATTTTCCAATGTCAGTTCATATCCCTTGCGGTTACGTTCTATCTTCACCGTTTTATGCCCGTTATAATTAGCTTTCATATACTTGGAAATAGCCTGAGGGATAAAAGTAGAAGGAACCGACTTGTTCTTGCAATCTATCTCAAGCCACTCTCCCTTTGAATTGAACTCCAATTCAATGCCATCGGCCAATTTCACATCATAGGAAGTGGTCTGAAACAAGTCCTTTTCAATCTTGATATACGCAACTTTAGTCTGGGAGAAATGTTTGCCGATCATTTCACGTGCGGCAACAGGAAGCTTATTCACATCGCGGGTCACAACTCGCCTGCCATGCGAACTGAAGAGAGCATACCAGCATAGCCATTAAAAATAAAATCTTTCTCATAATCTAATTTATTCTTTAGTTAGTTAATGCCATACCAACAACTAACCGCCTAAAAAGATTATGACGCGAAAAATTATTCCTGTATTTTAGATTTAATTAAGGCTGTCTCCCAACATGGGAGGAAGCTCCTCCATATCCTCATTTTTAGATATGCTCATTTTTCCTTCAGGAGTAATAGTGATGGAGAAAGGAATATACAAATCTGTCTGAGGATAACTCACACTGGCAGCAATATGATATTTTTTCCCTCACGGGTCTTCTCTTCATCAAATACCACGCCCTCCAATATAAAATGACGGAGATGATCAGCACTTACGAATCCAGAGAAACTTTGCTTGGTAAAAGTTTTGGCAAAGACCCGGCTCCCATTTTCACGGGAAATTCTAACGATGATACGATTGTCGGCAAAAATCCCCAAGTCACTTTTGACTGAAGGCAGAGAATCACTGGGAGCACGCTCTATAAACAAATTATATTTTTTTCCGCCACTGACAATATGCTGGTCAATACGTGAAACCTGCATACGCTGCAAACCTGTCACATGATCCACACTGTCTATTTGGAACATCAATTGTTCTGCATCAACGGAAGCCTCTTTCTTACCTCCGCAAGCGGTCATTACAACCAGCAAAACGACAAATAAAAAATATATCTGTTTCATCTAAATCTCGATTTCTAGGTGACAAAGTAACAAAAAGTAACGGACACTCACAAGAAAACCTCCATAAAAAGCGAAAACCGGGCAATATCACATTGGCCGGCCTCAGAGAAAACTAAAAACTAAACTAAATTATTTATTAAGTTAGACTAAACCCAAAAGAAAAGGTTTAATCTCACTTAGAAAAAAATATTCTTTCTTTGAAAGGCATTCCTGCTACAACGCCTTCCAAAAATCCATAAAATTCTTATAAAGCCCATAGCAGACCAACTGATCTTCCTCCTCCAACTCATAATTTTCCTCAAAATGATTCTCCACCTGATGCTCCAATATCGAAATACCCAAACCGTTCAGCACTTTCTCCCCTTTTATCAATGCAATGATTTTTATATTGAATTCCGTTTCTAATGACAGATCACTCACCTTATAGCCTACAAAACAAGAAGGAAGTTTGAACTTCATCACATAATGTTCCTCGTCAATCTGAAAAGTACTCCAACATTGACGTGTAAATCCAACAACTGAACCCAAGCTCCGTGCCGCTTCTTTCTCCGGTGTCAGAATACTATCTAAATTAAAAGCCTCAAGCACGGTCTTATGCACATCATCTACCGCACGGGCATAGATATGTTTCACTCCTTTCTTTTTCAGCAGTGCCACCACACGCACAGAAGCACCAAAATTCTCGCCGATAGCAACAATAACCACATCCACATCTTTCAGTGGCAGCACACTGAGCGATTGTTCGTCCGTAGCATCAATAATAAAAGAAGTCGCGATTTTGTCCTTCAACACATCCACACGATGCTCGTTTGTATCCACTCCTATCACCTCATGTCCCAATACGGAAAGCTCTTCGGCCAACACTCCGCCGTAATTTCCTAAACCAATAATAATGTATTTCATAACTAGTTGATTATGATGTTATCACTCGGATATTTATATTTTGTTATTTTTTTCTGTTTAATAAGGCTGGATATCAAAGTAAGCACCCCTACTCGTCCGATAAACATCAGAACAATGACAATCAGTTTGCTGTCACTTCCCAAAGTAGGTGTCAGATCCAGCTTGAACCTACCGTACTGAGTGCCGAAGTACACTCAAAAACCAACGCCATCACTGAAGCCTGCGGCTCTAGAATGCTTAAACCGAAGATACCCGCGAAAACAATCAGCAGATAAAGAATCAATGTGGCATTAGAACGCCGGATGGAATCATGAGATAACTCCCTGTTGAAAATATTGACTTTATCGGCACCTATAAGAATAGCACGCAAGTTCAACATGACTACAGCAAACACATTCACCTTCACACCACCGGCCGTAGACTGCGTACCGCCGCCAATCATCATCAGCACCACCATCAGCAGCAACGTCTGCACACTGAAAGTAGTCATGCCCACACTTGAAATCCTGCCGTACGGGGACAAGTTGCGTTAAAAAAGCCCTGCACCCATTTCTCTGTAGCCGTCATTCCCGCAAAAGCATGATTCCATTCGAAAACAACAATGGCCACAGTACCCGTCACTAGCAAGATAGCCGTCATAATCAATACGATACGGGTATTCAGGTTATATAAATGTATTTTACGGATTGTCCTCTTATTCTTTTTGACATAACGGTGATACAAGCGCTTGCTTTCATAAGAAACCGTTTCATACAGATTTACCAGAATCGGGAAACCTATACCTCCCAAAATAACCAGGAAAGAGATAGTGATATATAGCAAGTTATGATTATGAAGTACCAGTTCGTTACCTAAGTTTCCATACAAAGTAGAGAATCCGGCATTGCAAAAGGCAGAGATGGAATGGAAAGCAGAAAAAGCCAGTTCTTCCTCAATATCCATGCCCATAGTGCCATGTATACTTAAAAAAATAACCCCCATCCCAGCAGCCTCTATCACCAAGGTAAACCCTAATATATATAATAAGGTGGAAAGCAGCGAACTGAGTGACTGCGAGCTTACCATATCACGGACCACCAACTGATTGTAGAGCGAAGTATTCCCCATAAAAAACATGGCAAAGAAACTGGTCAGGGTCATGACTCCCAAACCGCCGATTTGTATCAGCATGATAATGATGAACAACCCCTCGGACGTGAATGTAGAAGAGACATCGACCGAAACCAACCCCGTGACACAAATGGCACTGGTAGCGGTAAACAGAGCATCGATAAAGGAAATGCCATGATAAGTGGCACGCGGAAGCATCAGTAACGCTGCCCCTATCAGAATAAATATGAGAAAACTGGATGCAAAGATCAAAGACGGGTTGGTGCGCCTGCCCAGCAGCCGGACTATCCCATTAGACAATTGCAGCAGCGAAAGCAAAGTGAGCAGCACCACATGATATAAACGACTGTGGAAAAAAGACCAGAAATCATGAATTCCCCCTTGCACCTCCGGTTCATGGAAAATAACCGGAATCAAAGTCAGATAAAGCATCAGACTCAGTATCCATGCCAGTCCCCGGTACTTCCGCTTGGTATCCGAGTAATTTAATAAAAGATGCAGGGAAATATCAACCAGAAAAACAATCCAGACAAAATGATACAGCGTGTTTATCATCTCCATTTCTTCAAAAGAAATAAGAAATCCATGCTCATAAACCAATGTAAGGATGAACAAGGCCGACATCATATAAGTTATCCCGTCCATCCATTTCAGCAATCGCTCTATGTACGGTTTTACTAACTTCTTACGATAGATAAATAGTTTGTGTAAAGGTTCCATGTCGATATCATCTTGCATTAACAGAAAACAAACTTAATCAAAATATTCACATCTCTGCCTATAATAACAAATAACTTCGCATTTTTACTCTGACATCCCTTTTTTTATTGTTCCCGACAAAAAAGCAGTTGAAAATTAGTAAGGAATACTTTTTTTACCTAATTTTGACCGCAAAACTATTAAATTGAAAGATTATGAGCACAAAACAGAAACGTTTTATCTTACCAGAGGATGAAATTCCTAAATACTGGTACAACATACAGGCAGACATGAAGACCAAACCCATGCCGCCGTTGAACCCTAAAACCAAAGAAGCGCTGAAACCGGAAGACCTCTACCCCATTTTTGCCAAAGAACTTTGCAAACAGGAATTAAACCAGACAGACGCATGGATTGAAATTCCCGAAGCAGTGCGTGAAATGTACAAATACTATCGCAGCACACCATTGGTACGTGCCTACGGACTGGAAAAAGCACTAGGGACTCCCGCACATATTTATTTCAAAAATGAAAGTGTCAGCCCCATCGGCTCCCACAAACTGAACTCGGCTCTGGCCCAGGCATATTATTGCAAGGAAGAAGGCGTAACCAATGTCACTACAGAAACCGGTGCCGGACAATGGGGCGCCGCTCTATCGTATGCCGCAAAGGTATTCGGGCTGGAAGCTGCCGTTTATCAAGTAAAGATCAGCTATAATCAGAAGCCCTATCGCCGCAGCATCATGCAGACATTCGGAGCAACGGTCACCGCCTCTCCATCCATGTCTACCCGTGCCGGCAAGGATATCATTACCCGTAATCCCAATTATCAAGGTTCACTGGGAACAGCCATCTCCGAAGCTATCGAACTGGCAATGAGCACTCCCAACTGTAAATATACACTAGGGTCGGTATTAAGCCATGTCACACTGCATCAAACGGTTATCGGTCTGGAAGCCGAAAAGCAAATGGAAATGGCAGGCGAATATCCCGACATGATTATCGGTTGCTTTGGTGGCGGTTCCAATTTTGGAGGAATCTGCTTTCCCTTTATGCGCCACACTATCCTGAATGGGAAACAAACCCGATACATTGCTGCCGAACCGGCTTCGTGTCCGAAACTGACCCGTGGTAAATTCCAGTATGACTTTGGCGACGAAGCCGGATATACCCCGTTGCTGCCCATGTTTACACTGGGGCATAATTTCTCTCCGGCCAATATCCATGCGGGAGGTCTCCGTTATCACGGTGCAGGTGTCATCGTTTCACAATTATTGAAAGACAATCTGATGGAAGCGGTTGATATCCAGCAATTAGAATCCTTCCAAGCTGGTTGTTTGTTCGCACAAGCAGAAGGAATCATTCCGGCTCCCGAATCGTGCCATGCCATCGCCGCCGCTGTACGCGAGGCGAACAAGTGCAAGGAATCCGGTGAAGAGAAAGTGATCCTGTTCAACCTTTCAGGTCACGGGCTGATTGATATGGCCTCATACGACCAATACCTGGCAGGTAACTTGATGAATTATGAGTTAAAAGACGAAGATATCCAGAAGAACTTGGATGAAATAAAAGACATGTAATCAGGACATAAAATAAACGAAGGATACGGAAAGGATATATTATCCTATAAACTACGGCAAGCTAAGCGGTTGTATCCTTCAGGTTAAGGGTTCTTTTACTGACAACTTCTATCTCCCAAACTTGCGGAGTTAACTCCATAGCTTGGAGTTATCTCCATAAGCTTGGGAGTTAACTCCAAAGGCTATGGAGATAGAAAGGATACGTTCGTTTAAGCTTAGGGATAGGATAGAAAAGGCTTAACCATACAATGAAAGACACAAACCACTCTACCGGCGGGATATAACATTAACATAAGTTCGATATAAGAAATAACTCGTTACAGGATGGTTTTGAGTTAAATGACAAAAGGATTATTAAAATTCAATATCAGTCTTGCTCATATTCCTGTCAGTTATAAGCTAGTCTTATAATAAACTCATGTTATCATAAGAAAAAATCCGCGTTATCCCGCACAACCCGCACCTAAAAAATGATTCAAAACCACAAAATAACAGGCACTTCAAGCCTGTTTATAAAGAAAATGAACTATTTTACAGGATTATGTATAAAAAGTACAAATTAATTTCCCTTTTTATTCCTTTCTTTGCACAGTTACATCAATAATCCAAATAAGTATGAAAAACATCATGAAGCTTTTCTTGTATGCTGCATTACCTTTGGCATTAATTGCACTAGGCAGTTGTAGCTACCCTAAAAACATCACGTTCAAAGCCGACTCACAAACAGGGGCGCTAAGCGGACTTTATCTGACAAGCGACACTTCCATGAACTGGATCCTGCGTACGGATGGAACACAATACGAATGGGTGGATTCCCGGTATGGATGGGGATTGGGACATCTTCGGATAAACGGCACTGAATACTCCTGGAATATCCCGACAAAAAAACATGACACGAGCCATCACATGACCGTGAAATACCAGACAGGTGACATAGAAATAAACGTAGCCCGAAAATGGAACAGGGACGGGAACCTGGTAGAATCCTACGAATTCGTAAACACCGGAGAAAAAGACGCCGACTTACAGGATATTGCCATCAACACACCTTTCAATGACAATTATCCGGATGCCCGGACTTGCTACGAAGCCCGTTGCAATGCACATATATGGGCAGGAGGAAATGAAGCCTATGTCTATTGCACCCGGATGAGCGGAGCCCCCGGCGGATTGGGACTGATTATGGAAGAAGGTGCCATTAAAGGCTATGAAGTGAGGGAGCGCTCGCAGAAAAACGGAAGCTCCAACTTCCGCGGTGTTTTCCAACTTAATCCACAGGACAAGACTTTAAAGCCGGGAGAATGTTATACCATACAATGGTTACTCCTATCGGCGGACAACTGGGATGAATTCCAAGCAAAAGCCATAGACAACGGTCTGATCATAGCCTCAGCAGACCGTTATGTAGTAGAAGCAGGCGAAAAAATAAATGTTTCGTTCAAAAGCAACTGCCCCTCACTGAAAGGCAAGCTATTGCTGAACGGTAAAGAAGTGGCAGAAGTAAGCGGTGACAACATCAATTATACCACCATAATAAATGAACCCGGAGAGAAGATTTTCACACTGGCCTACGGGAACGGAAAGCAAACGTCGGTAGAGTGTCTTGCCGTCAGCAACTTTGACAGCCTGGTCAACCACCGGTGTCAGTTCATTGCCGGACACCAACAGTTCATCAAGCCCGGTGACCCTAGAAGCGGTGCCTTCATTGTTTATGACAACGATACCGAATCCCTTTACATCAACGGAGAAAGCGGCAGCAAACGCTCTGACTGCGACGAAGCCAGAGAAAGGGTGGCTATGGGGATTCTGCTGGCTCTACAATACCAACGTACTTCCGACAAAAAATTAATGGATGCCCTGAACAACTACGTATCTTTCATCCGCCGCATCCAGAAACCGGACTACACAACCAATTCCACCGTAGACTTCAAGAGCAAGAACCGGGGATACAACTATCCGTGGGTGGCCGATTTCTGGTTTACCATGTTCCGCACCACAGGCAATAAACAATATCTGAAAGACGGGTACGGCACACTGCGTGCACTGGTCCGTTATTTCAAGCATGGTTTTTATTGCATCAATATCCCGACCTACGGCTATACTCTATTGAAAGAAAACGGATTTACTGCCGAAGCGGACACTCTGCTGAACGATTTCAAATCAATGGCAGACGTATTTTGTGAAAACGGGCCTAATTATCCGACCTCCGAAGTCAATTACGAACAGAGCATCGTAGCTCCGTCCATTATCCATCTGCTGAATGTATATATGCTCACCGGGGATGAAAAATATCTGAAAGGGGCCGAAAGCAGCTTCCTTTATTAGAATCATTTGGCGGAAAACAGCCCAGTTTCCACCTTTATGACATCGCTATTCGTCACTGGGATGGTTATTGGTTTGGAAAAGACCGGATTTGGGGAGATACCTTCCCACATTACTGGAGCACTTTATCGGGTATTGCCTTCCGTCTTTATGCCAAAGCGACCGGAAAACAAGAATATGCAGAACGGGCCTTGAATATTTTCCGGAACAATCTATGCCTCTTCACCGAAGACGGAAGAGGAAGCTGCGCCTTTATCTATCCGGACAAAGTGAACGGACAAAAAGCTCATCTTTATGACCCGTTTGCCAATGACCAGGATTGGGCAATGGTATTTTGGTTGGAGTATGGCCCGGATTTCAAGTAAATGAGGAGATGCCGAAAGTCCGATAGTGCTGTCATGTATTCAGCTGTAGGGGCAGGGATTGCCTCATAGCCGTCAAGCAAAGGAAAAACATCTACCGTAGAACGCCGACCAAAAAGGTCGGTTTCTTCATTTTATAAGTTTTAAATAACAGTCTGCAGGCTCTTCCAGAGTTCCGCTTCTCTCCCGACTTTATCGTCAAGAAGCTGCTTACAAGACCACGGTCGGTCATACTTTGGAAAGAGAACCTGCAACTGCTTTCGTACTATCAGGCAGATACACGGGCCTGCCCCTACGGTGGTGAAAATACTATTTGCCAACTCAGACTGACGAATATAAGTTTTTTTGCCTGCCCGAACTAACGGGCACGATCTTGGGAGAATATGCAAATCAGCCTATTTTCGGGCGAGCAAGCCTCGCTCTTACAAGCAAAATGATAGCTGAATTCCTTAAATATGTTTTCATCCAGCCACAAACTATGGTTCAAAGCTGCGAAGCATTTTAATCTCGTCCCGCCAAATGGTGTCATCGGGAGTTTCAAGAATAACGGGCATATTGTCAAAACGGGAATCCTGCATAAAGCGGCGGAAGAAATCAATACCAATCAGCCCCTTTCCGATACTGTCATGACGGTCTACCCGGCTACCCAATGGTTTCTTTGAGTCATTCAAGTGAATGGCACACAAATAGTTTCTCCCCACTACCTCATCAAACTCGGTAAAGACCCGGTCATATTCATTCACAATATCATAACCGGCGGTATAGGTATGGCAAGTATCCAGGCAAACTCCCACACGAGATTTATCCTCCACCTTATCTATAATATATCTCAAATGCCAGAATTCATTTCCCACATTACTTCCCTGTCCGGCTGTATTCTCAATCACAGCAGTCACACCGGTCGTCTTATCCAAAGTCATATTGACAGACTCGGCAATCCTGTCCAGACACTTCTCTATGGATATCTTGTTCAAATGACTTCCGGGATGAAAATTCAGCATTTTCAATCCTAAAAGCTCGCAACGCTGCATCTCGTCCAAAAATGCTGCACGACTCTTCTCCAGCCCTTCCTCGTCAGGATGCCCCAAATTTATCAGATAACTGTCATGAGGAAGAACATACCGGGCATCAAAACCTTCTTTCTCGCAGTTTTCTTTAAACAGAGTAACACTCTCGACAGACAAAGGTTTTGCAACCCATTGCCTCTGATTCTTTGTAAAAAGAGCGAATGCGTCCGCTCCTATCCCTAATGCATTAACGGGGGCCATTTCCACGCCCCGCTTACGGATACATGTGCACCTATTTTTTTCATTCTCTTTCCATTATTGATAGACACAAAGATAGGAAAAATAAGTTAGAAATTATATTGCGCACTCAAGTTTATACGGTTTGCTTCACGGTTCACATCATTAAAATTCTCTCTCCAACCATGAAGATATTCCGCACCTACCTGCAAGTTATGACTTACATTCCAGAATACATTTGCAACCAGGTACTGACCTTTTTTTATACTGAGTTTCATTAAAGTGAGCATAGCAATCTTCTGTAAACAGACGTGACTGGCTATACGTAGCCGATGCGAATACCCGTTTCGAGAAATTATACTGTAATCCGGCATACCATCCTTTCATGGGCAGTACCTGCATACGTCCGGACTCATCGGCCAAAGGAACGATATCTACATTCAAGTTGCTGATATCATTCAAATATTGAGCAATACCTCTACCATAAGTATATTGTCCGTAAAGCTGGAAACCACCCAGTCTTGCTGTCCCCGATGCCTGTATCCCCCAACCGGTCAATGACTTTGCCTTATTATTCACTTGATCCTCATAAGTCATACTTCTCAAGATTCCTCCCACACGTATATGACTAGCCTTTGCCCAAGAATACTGTACATAGGCAGGAATATCCGGCATCCGCTGCTTACCGATTCTCACATCTTGTGCCGGAGTACCGTCTACTGACGGCATTTCCACACCGACACCCACTTTCAAACCTTTCATCACATTGGCTTCATAACGCAACTGGGTGGCGCGATAGAAAGTCATCCCGTCAGGTCCTTGAAAATCAATAGTCGGAGGAGCTGCGGCAAGGTCCATAAACAATCCGGTATCATACCCCATAGTAAAGCCCAGGAAGGATAAATAAGCATTCTGCAATTCAAAAGTCTTTCCACTTCCACGGAAGTTTCCGGCTGTATAAACGATGAAGTTACCCAAATGCTTGGTTCTCCCCACCAACTTTAAAAAGATAGTGGAAGTGCTTGCATCCATCTGGAACTGATTACGGACAGACGTGGATCCCGGTTGCGGAATGAGTGCAGGGATAAAGTCAACGTCATCCACTATCCCATTAAAATCATATTCCATTGTAGTTTTCAAATAACCACCGATACCCAATGCAAACTTTCCCTGTTGGTCAGTAAGTAAAAAACGAGGAGCACGGGGATCATGGAAATGCGGACGTTGCGTTTCTTCAAATACATTGATTAATTCTTCCTTGCCATTTTTATCTTTTGAGATAATAACAACAGGTCCCGGTCCTTCCAACTCCGGATAAAGTTTTTTTTGTTGCGCAAACATCGGCGTAACAATCATTGCGCCCAACACAAGGCAACTCATTGATTTAAAGATACTTTTCATAAAAGTTAAGTTTAGGTAAATAGTCAATTCAATGGACTATGAACAAAAAGTTTAGAAAAAAGTTTGGGAAATGTTTGCAAATTCAAAAAAAGTCACTACCTTTGCACCCGCAATCGAGAGAGAAATCCTCGATAAAAAGGATGGCCCGTTCGTCTATCGGTTAGGACGCAAGATTTTCATTCTTGAAAGGGGGGTTCGATTCCCCCACGGGCTACAATTAAAAAGATAAACGAATTAAAAAAGATTAGTCGAGATGGCAAATCACAAATCATCACTGAAAAGAATCAGACAAGAAGAGACAAGAAGACTTCACAACAGATATTATGGCAAGACCATGAGAAATGCTGTTCGTAAGCTTCGTGCTACTACAGATAAAGCTGAAGCAACAGCAATGTATCCTGGTATCACAAAGATGTTGGATAAGTTGGCTAAGACTAACGTAATCCACAAGAACAAGGCTAACAACCTGAAGTCAAAGTTGGCAGTTTATATCAACAAACTCGGTTAAGCTGATAAGTTACACAAAAGATATGGGAGTCCGGACTTTTTAGTTCGGACTTTTCTGCGTTTGTATCATTCCCGGACAATACCCTCAAAACAAACAAATCCTCACGGTGCTAAAAAGCTGTAAACAGCCCAAATTTATCAAGCCGCCGGCATGATATATCAAGGATTTTCACTATTTTTGCTTTGTTATTACAATAAGAGAAATTAGATTATGACTGAAGAAGAAAAGATAAACGGCGAAAGCAATTACTCGGCCAGTAACATCCAGGTACTGGAAGGTTTAGAGCTGTACGTAAGCGTCCTGCCATGTACATCGGCGACATTAGTTCCAAGGGACTCCATCACTTGGTTTACGAGGTTGTAGACAACTCCATCGACGAAGCGCTCGCCGGTTATTGCGACCACATCGAAGTTACCATCAACGAAGATAACTCTATCACCGTACAAGACAACGGACGCGGTATTCCGGTAGACTTTCACGAAAAAGAACAGAAATCCGCTCTCGAAGTTGTCATGACCGTGCTGCATGCCGGCGGTAAATTCGACAAGGGTTCCTACAAAGTTTCCGGTGGTTTGCACGGCGTCGGTGTATCTTGTGTAAACGCATTGTCCACGCACATGACGACGCAGGTTTTCCGCAACGGAAAAATCTACCAGCAAGAATACGAATGCGGCCATCCGCTATATTCGGTAAAGGAAGTCGGCACTACCGCAATCACCGGTACGCGCCAGCAGTTCTGGCCGGATGCTACAATCTTTACTGAAACGGTCTACAGTTACGATATTCTGGCAACCCGCATGCGCGAGTTGGCCTATCTGAACACCGGCATCAAAATTACGCTGACCGACCTCCGCGTAAAAGAAGAAGACGGAAGCTACAAGCAAGAAGTTTTCTATTCCGTAGAGGGCTTGAAGGAGTTTGTGCGCTATATAGATTCTTCCCGCGAACATCTGGTGAACGATGTCATCTACATCAACACCGAAAAACAAGGTACGCCGGTAGAGGTAGCCATCATGTACAATACTTCCTACAACGAGAATATCCACTCTTATGTAAACAATATCAATACCATCGAAGGCGGTACGCACCTGGCCGGCTTCCGCCGTGCGCTGACCCGTACCTTGAAGAAATATGCCGAAGACAACAAGATGCTGGAAAAGGCAAAAGTAGAGATTTCCGGCGATGACTTCCGCGAAGGTCTGACCGCAGTTATCTCCATCAAGGTGGCCGAACCGCAGTTTGAAGGACAGACCAAGACAAAGCTCGGTAACAACGAGGTTATGGGAGCTGTGGACCAGGCTGTAGGCGAAGCACTCTCCTATTACCTGGAAGAGCATCCCAAAGAGGCCAAAATGATTGTAGACAAGGTGATATTGGCAGCACAGGCACGCGTGGCTGCACGCAAGGCGCGCGAGTCCGTACAACGCAAGTCACCGATGTCCGGTGGCGGCATGCCGGGCAAACTGGCCGACTGCTCCAGCAAGGACCCGGAAGAATGCGAATTGTTCCTCGTCGAGGGTGACTCTGCAGGCGGTTCTGCCAAACAAGGACGTAACCGTACTTTCCAAGCTATCCTGCCGCTTCGCGGTAAGATTCTGAATGTAGAGAAGGCCATGTGGCACAAAGCATTCGAAAGCGATGAAGTAAACAATATCATTCAGGCTTTGGGCATCCGCTTCGGTGTAGACGGAGAGGACAGCAAGGAAGCCAATATAGACAAGTTGCGTTACAAGAAAGTAATCATCATGACCGATGCCGACGTCGATGGTTCTCACATCGACACGCTGATCATGACGCTCTTCTTCCGCTATTTCCCGCAGGTGATACAGCAAGGGTATCTGTACATTGCCACTCCCCCGCTCTATCTCTGCACCAAAGGCAAGGTGAAAGAATACTGCTGGACAGACCAACAGCGCCAGAAGTTTATCGATACTTACGGCGGCGGTTCGGAAAATGCAGTCCACACCCAGCGCTACAAAGGTTTGGGTGAAATGAATCCGGAACAATTGTGGGAGACAACCATGAATCCGGAAAACCGTATGCTGAAGCAAGTACATCTTGAGAATGCAGCCGAAGCCGACTATACCTTCTCCATGCTGATGGGTGAAGACGTAGGCCCGCGCCGCGATTTCATCGAAAAGAACGCAACCTATGCAAATATCGATGCATAATCAGGAAATTGAGAATTAAGAATTGAAAAATAGACATGCTATCATTTTAATTCTTAATTCTCAATCCTCAATTTTTTATTTACCAACCTCACATCTTACAACGAAGAAGCTCCGGACGGACAGGAAATACCTGTTGACCGGAGCTTTTCTTATATCATTCCCTGCTTCTTCATCTCCTCGGCAGCCAGTTCCAGCTCGGCATACCAATCTTCGCCGAATTTACGTATCAAAGGTTCCTTTAAGAACTTATATACCGGCACATCCTCTTTCCGCCCCAACAGGACAGCCGCCTTACAAACATCCCAACGGTGATAGTTCACCGCCTTATAAGGCCCGTAATCGCCTATGCGGATAGGATAAAGATGGCAGGAAACAGGTTTGTAAAAGTCCGTCTTACCTTCTCTATACGCTTTTTCTATGGCACAATAGCAACAGCCTTTCCCGTCATAGCAAGTAAATACACAGTCCTTGTTATTAACGATAGACGTTACCAAATCGCCCTCTTCATCCGTGTACACCACCCCTTGTGCATCTATCACGGCACGCGCTTCCGGAGAAAGTTCATCCCAAATCACAGGCAGTACCTCTTCCAGTTTCTCTACCTCCTCAAATTCCACCGGAGCACCGGCATCCCCTTCAATGCAACATTCTCCTTTGCAAGCATCCAGATTGCAAAGGAACTTCTCGCGCAGTACATCAAAAGAAACTACAACATCATCTATCTGTAACATTAGTAAATTGAAAATTAAAAATTGAGCATTAAAAAAATAAAATGTTCAACCTGTTTAAAGATTGTTTCATCCGCTTCTTCTAAAACAATATGAATTCTTTCTGAGCATCCGCTAAAAACTTGTATGCGTTTACTATTCGAATAGCAACGCATAGACTTAGCATGGATAATATTATCCCTTGCTATCATTTCTTAATTTTTAATTCTCAATTATCAACTTATAATCAAGTCTTTACCAGTCATTTCAGCCGGTTGCTCATACCCAGAATATGCAGGATAGAAGGAGCTACATCCGCCAATACACCGTTCTCTACCTTAGCATTCTTATCGGCCGTGACATAAACAAACGGAACGGGATTCAAAGAGTGGGCCGTATTCGGCGTACCGTCCTCGTTCAGGGCATGGTCGGCATTACCGTGATCGGCAATGATGATTACCTCGTAATCGTTGGCTTTGGCAGCTTCCACCGTATCTTTCACACATTCGTCGATAGCTTTTACGGCTTTTTCAATGGCTTCGTAGATACCGGTGTGACCCACCATATCGCCGTTCGCATAATTCACTACGATGAAATCGAACTTCTTGGTATTGATGGCCTCAACCAGTTTATCTTTTACTTCGTAAGCGCTCATTTCCGGTTTCAGGTCATACGTAGCCACCTTCGGAGACGGAACAAGGATACGTTCTTCCGCATCGTACGGAGTTTCGCGACCGCCGTTGAAGAAGAATGTCACGTGGGCGTACTTCTCCGTTTCGGCAATATGGAGCTGGGTCTTGCCGTTGGCTGCCAGGTATTCGCCCAAGGTATTCTGTACGTTTTCCTTATCGAAGAGAATGTGCACACCCTTGAAGGAAGCATCGTACGGAGTCATGCAATAATACTGCAAACCGGGAATAGTGTGCATTCCCTGCTCGGGCATATCCTGCTGAGTAAGCACGATAGTCAGTTCCTTGGCACGGTCGTTACGATAGTTGAAGAAGATAACTACGTCACCTTCCTTGATAGTACCGTCGAAGTTCGCGTTTACAATCGGTTTGATGAACTCATCGGTTACGCCCTCATCGTAAGACTCCTGCATGGCCTGGACCATGTCGGAAGCAACCTTACCTTCTCCGTTTACCAACAGGTCATAAGCCACTTTCACACGTTCCCAACGTTTGTCGCGGTCCATGGCATAGAAACGGCCTACGATGGAAGCAATCTTACCGGCTGACTTTTCGCAATGTGCCGTCAACTGCTCGATGAAACCTTTACCGCTCTTCGGGTCGGTGTCGCGACCGTCCATAAAGCAGTGGATAAATGTATTCTCGATGCCGTATTCCTTTGAAATATCGCAAAGCTTGAACAGATGGTCGAAAGAACTGTGCACACCGCCATTGCTGGTGAGTCCCATAAAATGGATGTTCTTACCGTGCTCCTTCGCGTAAGAGAAAGCGGAAACGATTTCCTTGTTCTTCAGGATGCTGCCGTCGGCACAAGCACGGTTAATCTTTACCAAGTCCTGGTATACGATGCGTCCTGCACCGATATTGAGGTGACCTACTTCCGAGTTACCCATCTGTCCGTTGGGCAAACCGACATTCTCGCCGCTTGCCTGCAACTCCGAGTGCGGATAAGTGGCCAACAGGCTGTCCCAATAGGGAGTAGGCGTATTAAAAATCACATCATCTTTACCTTGATCGCCGATACCCCAGCCATCAAGAATCATTAAAAGGGCTTTCTTGCTCATAATTATTAGTTTTTTAATTGTACAATCTCTACTTATATGGAAGAAGGGAATTGATTTACAATCCGTTTTTCCAATTGCAAAGGTACAAAATAGCGGCCAAACTATGTCATTCGGAAAGTAAAAATAACATTTGCACAAAGGAGCGCTTTCCATAAACAACAAGAAATCCTAAAAAAGCCATGCCGACGCATGAAATCCAATATGATTTTCATACTTTTGCATGGCTTTTAAATAAAATCAACTGAAATTATGGACGATTCAAACCCACGAACGTGCAATAGTGTTTACAATTAAAGCGAGCGGAGACGTTGGTCGCAATGCCTCTGTTCGGACTAAAGAAAGGAGGCAAAACAATGAGAAAGTATCTCTACAGCGAAAACGGCTTCGTAGAAAAAGCCGAATGGAAACCTAACTGCTGGGTAAACGTGGAGTGCCCGGACGACAGCGATTTCCAATTCCTTACCCAAGAACTGAAAGTTCCCGAATCATTCCTTGAAGACATAGCCGATACGGACGAACGTCCGCGCACGGAGACCGAAGGCAACTGGCTGCTGACCATTCTGCGCATTCCGATGCAGAGCAACCAGCACGGCATCCCGTTTATCACTGTGCCCATCGGCATCATTACAAACAACGATATCATCGTTTCCGTATGTTATCATCACACCGAACTGATACCGGACTTCATACAGCATACCCGCCGCAAAGGGATTGTTGTCAACAATAAGCTGACACTGATTTTACGAATCATATACTCCTCCGCCGTATGGTTCCTGAAATATCTGAAACAAATCAATAATGATGTGGCCACCGCCGAAAAGGAACTGGAAAAGAGCATCCGCAACGAAGACCTTCTACAGCTGATGAAACTGCAAAAGACGCTGGTGTACTTCAACACTTCCATCCGCGGCAACGAAGTCATGATAGGACGGTTGAAAAACATCTTCCAAGACACGGACTATCTTGATTTGGAACTGCTGGAGGATGTTGTTATCGAACTGAAACAGGCGTACAACACGGTAAACATCTACAGCGACATCCTTACAGGGACAATGGACGCTTTCGCTTCCATTATTTCCAACAACGTGAATGCTATCATGAAACGCATGACCAGCCTTTCCATTACCCTGATGATACCTACGTTGATAGCCAGTTTCTACGGTATGAACGTGGATATACACCTGGAAGGATTTCCACATGCGTTTGTGTTCATTGTGCTGCTGTCCGCAATATTATCGGCCGTGACCTTTATATTGGTTCAGAAAGATCAAATGGTTCTGAAAATACGTGTAGGCTACAGACATCAGTATTTCAACACCTTTGCAGACACCGTTTTATACCTGGGCATCGTCATACCGATAGAAGCACCGATATAGGTGGGGTCGCAAACTATATATTTCCGGCCGTTCACCATGAGATAATCACCGGAAACATTGCCATTGAAGCGGACAGCAGTGGCGATGTGTTCCGGGTAATCCAGCAATACGACATCAAGCCCCAAAAGTTTCCGCACCAGATAAGAGAACAGCATCGCACGGTCCTCGCAATCGGAATAGGGATAGTAGAACAGTTCTTCGACAAAGAACGGCTTCTCGTATCCGAACTGTTGGCCGTCTGTCTGATATTGGAAAGCGGTCTGCACGAAATTTATCAGAATGTTTGCCGCATCCGCCTCATTCCGTCCCTGCACCAAAGGAGCCAATGAAGATAATATCCGGTTTTCCATGACAGCATTGACCGGAGCATTGAAGTAGACGCTGTAATCGCACTGGGGATAAGCTTTATAGAAATCCATCAAAGCCTTCGGAACATCCACCGTAACCTTGGCAGCGCTTCCCTTTGCCTGGTGAGTGGAACTGACGACTGTACCCGGAAACAACGGAGCCTCTTTCAATTGCATTCCTACACTGTTCTTTGCCTTGGGAGAGTCTTTCTGACACATGTAAAACTGGCATTGTTCATTATTGCCGCTGAGATTATAGTAGTTCTGACCGTTAAGGTTATATAAGGATGTCGCATAGATAGAACAATCCGTAGCAACGAACAACATCATTTTATCTTCCGTGGCTTTTCTTGCCATGCGTGCCTTGTAACCCATTTCATTGAGCAGGAACTGTTGCATTACAATGCTTTCATTGGCCGTACCGCAATAAGTATCGGCTACCTGCCTCACCAATGTAAAAACTCCCCAATCGTTCAGCCGCAAATCTTTCCGTATCTGCGCACAATCTGCCAATAACGGCTTGTAATCGGAGTTGCATAAAGCCTCGTAGGCATCTGCAATGGCATTCTCATTAAGTCCGTTCAGGCTGCATTTACGGTTCAGGCTGTTATTCAAATAAAAAGCCAGACCGCCATACGCTATCTTGCTGCGTCCCGATTCGCCCCTGTACAATGGGGACGTTGGAGTTGAGGAGACCGGTAACCGGGGTTCTGCCGCCGGTCCGGACGTCGGTCTGCTTCAACAACAGGAGCAGGTTCTGCTTCCGGTTCGGTCTCGATAACCTCGACCACCGGTTTCTTTTCCGGCTGCACCGCCGGCTTGTCCGCAGCTTTCTCTTCGATAATGATGACTTTCGGGTCTTTCTTCTTCCGAACCATA
>ENA-OQCE01000446-OQCE01000446.1-human-gut-metagenome-genome-assembly--contig:-NODE-446-length-19895-cov-2.141238_pt1 | contig 19895 bp, 28 predicted proteins | sample MGYA00242495_ERZ504572 | MGnify/ENA primary metagenome ERZ504572 (study PRJEB26092, sample SAMD00036228) | human gut metagenome | host: Homo sapiens | study: EMG produced TPA metagenomics assembly of...
GGTTGCCCCTTCGGTATTCTGTTCCAATACATCCGGGTTTGGACCGAATTCGTATATCTCGACTACTTCGCCCGCCATCGCATCACCCAATAACGGTACAAGGTATTGCCGGAAAGCATTCCGGAGCGGTGCCTCCATCATGTCAAAGGAGATGGCTGTGTTCACCTTCATCACCGCTTTCAGCTCCTTGCCGTTGTTCCATTTTTCTGCACTGAATATCATTAGCTCAATGTTTTTTTGGTACCGCTGCCGGTATCGAGGGTTACTAAAACGGTATTGCGGAAACGCAACTCGCATTCCGGCATGCCGTTCATTTTGATATAGAGTTCTATAGGGTCCAGGATATTCTGCCGGTCAATCCACGCGTTGGCAATGTTCACAAGGAAAGCCTCACGGATATTGGAACCGCCCTGGTTGCCGGCATAGGTGCCACCGGGCATACCTGCACCGAGCACATTCGGATTCACCATCAATGCAAACAGAATTTCCGAGTTGGCGGCTGCCGACACCGGAAGATTGTCACTACCCTGGTATTTGTTCTCCAGCGGCTTGATTTTCCATTCCTCCTCAATCCTGCCGTTCATCTCGTTCACGGCATAATGCGAGAAGATGGGCTTCTCCGCATTGTCCGGTCCGCAAAGGTTCTGCTCCACAGAATCCATGTACTTCTGTATGGCCGCCTCACGTTCCTTGGCAGAATAGTCCTTGGACGGGTATTTCTTCTCCCAGTAGGAATACGGTATCTGTACATGCCACTTCCAGGTTATCTGGTTCTTGTAGGCTTTCTTGAGGAAATGGGGGATAAGATGGGCTATCTCCACCCATCCACAAACGTAGGCAGGCCACCAGATGGGCATGCCGTAAAGGTCGTCATTGCTCCAGCTGTCGCGTACCGGCATGATGAAACCGTCCTTCACCTTTCCGGCAAACTTCAACACTTCAGCGTGCATTTGCGGGTCGTATTCGGAGAGGACATCCAGCTTGGTGTATTGTCCCTTGTCCGGACGTTGCGGCCAATATCCAGAAACGATGCACTTGCAGGCACCGTATTCGTCCACTTCGGAATAACGGCGGTAAAGCGCATTGACCGGATTGACCCCTGCAAAAGAATTGCCGGCAGCCGACGGCACAAACTGGACGGCACCGTTGCCGAATTTCAAGTAATCCCGAAGCACCTTCTCCATGTAGCGCCTCACATTCCGGGAAGCAATAAAAGTCTGTACCCGGCTATCGGTAACGGGCTTCAGTATCTCGTTACCATCATTGTCGTAACCGTTCACTGTACAAGGATATATGCCTTGCCCAAGTGTCAGGTTACGAAGAAACTTCAGGCCCGTATTGAGCACGCTGGTGTTTCCTATCTCTTCAGCCGCCTTCTGGGGGAAATCATTCTCATCTCCCATGGACGCACCTTCACTCCGTCGATGTCTATATAGGAAACATTCGACAAGTCATATGGCGCCAGGATTCGGGTACGCTCCTTCATTTCGTTCTGGGGTGTCCCCGTCGTTTCGCCGAATATGTACGTGGACTGCATCAGCAGGGGAATGCCGCTTGAATTAAACAATATGTTCATCAGAATATTATTTTCTTTTTGTTATACTCCAGTATCAGGTCAATATCCACAGGATAGGGGTGTCCTTCCGGATTTCCCTTGCAGTCGCAGGGCTGCACGCCCCGGAGCTGGTATTCCTTCATGTTCATGCGTCCTGCACCGCAGGCGTAGGCCTGGGGCATGAAATAGACCTTGCCTTCCTTACTGACGAACTTTATCGAAAAGATGCGCCGGCGTCCGCGTTCGTCCGTGCGGATGTCCATGTCGGCCAGAGCCAGGTTTCTGCGTATTGTCTCCATATCGTTATATCATTCAAATGTTCTGTCAAATGTGTAGTCGAATATTCCTCCACCGAACGAGTACCGGTCAAACACCTGGTGCTTTCTGCTTGCCGGGCAGAAGGTGAGGTTCACGTTCACCCGCTGGTTTCCCATCTTGGTATGAGTGAAGTCGATGTCCGTGATGATGATCTCCATCGGAAGCGATGGCGTGTCATACCATCGCTGTACCGGAGAAGTCAGCATGTCCACCAATGCCTTGTATTTGTTTTCGTCCAGATAGCCGGTATTGACAGTGCGTAAATCGTTGAAGAAAGGGCTGAACCTCCGTTTCTGTTTCGTCAGGTCTGCAATATCCCCCTCCAGTTCCGGACTGTACTGTACCAGTCCGGAAAATGAAATCGATTCCGGGAGTCCGAACACGTTATAGTAGAGGAACTGGTGCATTTCCCGGTGGTTCTGCCGGTCAAGGACATACCTTACAAGGTCTGTCAATGTACCGTTGGTGATGCGTGCGTCATACGATATGATATTGTCGCATTGGACGCCTGAGAGCCGGCTTATCTTTACCGGACTCATGTTATATGCCGTCATGCGGTCTGTGCCGGACAGTTCGAGCTTTATGGCTTTCTTGATGCTGGAGCCGGACTCCATGTATATGATGTCTATAAATACCTCTGGTCCTGGCCGAGACGAAAAAGGAGAGATAGTCAATGCTGTTCTGCCTGATATGCTTGATTTTATATCGGGAGTAGAAGATAAAGTCCGTCTGCGGATCAAAAGACACATGATACCTTGAGTAAAATACATGCAGGGTATAGTTTTCGGTGGACTCGCTGTCCGAGAGTTCCAGCCGTACCTCCATGGGCGGCAAGGCCACACGGTCATCCCCACCGTTGAGCTCAGGACGTACAAAATACTCATTGATAATGTCTCCGGGGTCGCAAATGATGACTGTGTTGCTGTGGTCCGGATAATAAATTTCGGACAGTGCCTCCTGCCCGTCAACCTCTATCTTGAGGCTCAGTTTGTCATGCACGTCCGCAATGCGGATGTCCTGCATGTCAGAGGAAAACACATATGAGTCATTTACAAGATTTGTCACCATCTCCATAAGTCTTTAGATACTCCCAACACCAGTGACCTGTTGTACAAGTCATAGCCCGCCCTGAACTCCCAGGACTTACGCCGGTACCCTGCGGACAGTACACATCCGTAACGTCCCGCATCCATTCCCACCACCAGCGCGTTGTTGCATACGACCGGTTGCCGGTAGTCCACCACTACCGTGCGGTCAAGTAATGAATTGTGGGATATGACGTCGGTCAGCTCCACTTTCAGGTAAGGGCGTTCAATAATTGTATCAAGATAATGCTTCTCCGAGAAATAGTCGGCCAGTATAGCCGCCGTATCCACTTCTGTGGGTACCTCACGGACAATCACCTCCGGTTCCGGATGGCAGGGCGTATTGTGTCATGCCTGACTACCGTTTCCGGTACGCGGACAATGCTCCGTTTCCGGGAACCCAGCCAGTGGCCGGCCCAGCCGGAGAGAAATGCGATAACCGCACAAAGCAACATATGGCTAACCTTCCGTCTCATCGGCCTTTTTTCTGAATTTATCCGTGACTGTCACCCACAATATTCCCACCTGCTTGATCAGCGCGTCTTTCGGCTTGCCGTCGATGACTGCCAGGTTCTCCAGTATGCTTGTCACGTGCTCGACGCAGAACCAGGTCATGACGAACACCTTGACAATGGAGAAGAACAGGGTGGCCAGTAGCATGATAAAGCTTTCTTCCGCTCCGGCCTTGCTCTCCAGATAGAACGAGTGGGTGATATAGATGATGGTCAGCCAGATACACAGCTTGATGATGCAGCGTGAGAAACGGAAGCTCTCGAATCCTATTCCCTGGACCTTGCTTGCCCGGATGCCGTCCACATCTCGGAGACAATGGCAACGAGCATGGCCATGGCCAGGAACGGTGTAATGCCTATCCATTCGCTGACTACGGCAGTGACGGCGCTGAAGGAGATGGCCGGAAATTGCAGGTTGTACTTGAAGCTCGGAGCCACCGAAAGAAAGAACTCCTTCGGTGAATCATACCCATAGGTGGCGACGAATCTTGTGAAAAAGCGTATCATATCTCTTTTTTTGTCACAAAGATAGAAGCCAACCATCCGTTCTCATAGGACAAAAAAAAGCCCCTCCGTGGTTGAAGGAACGGCAACACGACCAGTCATTCCGCTTTTCGGGCCCCATTCCGTTTGCGAGCATGCGAGCAAACGGAATGGGTGCGCCCTGCACCCATTCCGTCAAATCAGCCCTCATCGCCAAAACTGTAATATCCACCATTCGTTATAATCACATGGTCTATCATCCTAATATTGAATAACCCTGCCGCCTTCTTAAGCTGCTCCGTCAGTTTCTTGTCCTCATTGCTCGGTCGGATGTTGCCACTCGGATGGTTATGCACCGCTGCAAACTGCGTAGCCCTCGTATCAATCAACACTCGCATAATCAGCCTTATATCCGCTGAAGTCTGGGTTATGCCGCCTACCGATATACGTACTTTCTTGATGAGCTTGGCAGATTGATTGAGAGATATGACCCAAAACTCCTCATTCGGCAAATCTCCTATCAACGGCCCCATCAGTTCGTATATGTCTGCACTCCAGAATATCTCCCTGCGTTCCACCTGCTGCGACTGTTGCCTCTTGTATATCTCCACGGCTGCCACGGCTACCCTCCTGCGTCCAGGAGTCAAAGAGGAAAACAATTTTTCAAGGTCTATCACTTCGTTGCTGCGTTCGATGTCCGAAACAATCTGTCTGTTGTTGCTGATTTCGTACAAAAGTTCACTGTCGCTCATGTAGCGGCATGGGCTATCAAATAAAGTATCCATAATATTCGTTTTTTATTAGGTAGCCCACCCGAAAGTGGGCTATTCTGTTTGTTATTCACTGATTAGAAGCTGCTCCAGTTCTTCGATTTTCGATTGTATTTTTTTCTTCATAAACTTTATGAACTCTTCCAGCAAATAACGGTTAGAATGGTAAAGATGTCGCTATTACTGCCATAACCCGAAGCGTCCGTAAATCGCAATTTATAGAGGGGCGTTTCAAAAGAGTTGTCCTCTTGCAGCTTTCCTGCCGCTTCATCCAGCTTATCCATAGCGTTGATGAATGCGGTACGATTACGGGAAATCTCTTTCTTCCGTTCCAGCTCGGCCAAACATTTCTCCAGCTCTTTCGTCTTGCGGTTGATTTCCTCCTGCAATTTGGCAGCCTCGTCCTTTTTAGGGGTCTTCCCCTTACCCTTGGGGGTATCTGGCTTTTCCTCTTTCTCCGGTTGCTGTTGGGGCTGTTTTCCCTGCTTTCCTGCCTCTTTCATGGTTTCTACTGCTTTAGTTACTTCCTGACCGATTGTTTTTACTTCTTTTTCCATTGTTGTAAATTTAAAAAGTTAATAATTAATGATTTATAAATAGTTGGTTAACCTACTTCTCTAACTTGTGTACCTGGCTTTCGGCAAAGAGATAGCATAAGGGAAAAAAAGTCCTCTTTTGCTTCCTCTTCCTTACCCAGCTTTTTCTGTTCCTCAATGCGCTGCTTTTCCGCTTTCGATGTGATGGGCATTCCCCATATAAGCAGGGCTTTTTCTCCCTTGCGGACGGTGTAGCCAGCATCTTTCCACTCCTTGAAAGTCTTTAGGTTGGTGTACCCTTTGCAGGCATAGTAAAACCGCAACAGACCGTTTACCGTGTCATCCTCGTTACCCATATATTCGCCTAAATTTCTGCGAGCGACCAACGACTGCGACAATGTTTTTAACTGCTGCCTTTTCAGCAAACGTGCTTCACGTTCTTTCTTTTTCGTCTCTTTCCTTTTTCATGATTCTATGTATTAATATGTTATGTATTAAAATATTACGCCTCTATAATCACATAATCCTCCACCGTCTGAAAGTACGGGTCAGCCGTTGAAAGCAATTCCCACTTTTTCCCGTTCATATCCCGAAAAAGAATGCTCAACTCCCTAATCCCGTCAAATTTCTTTAATATTCTGTACCCTTTGAAATACTTGTTCAAGACCTCGATAGCTTGTTTGTAAGTGAATGTTTTCATAATGCTGCAATTTTTATGTTGAACCTTGAGCTTCCGGGTGTGAGCCTTTTCAAATTTGGCTGTTTCCCTGATTGGAGCTTTTTTTTTCTGCGTCGCCTGTCGCTACGCGGTATGTTTCGCCTTTTTTACGCTGCATCAAAAGGTGTTGTAAGGAGCAAGAGCAAGTTTTTCAGAAAACCGGAACGGCCTGAATACTACCCGAAGGGTGGAGATTTTTTCGGAAATGCCAGCCCGAACTTGAGCCAGTGACGTCAACATTTACCTTTGCAGCACAAAAAAGCGAAATTGCGTGGTGATAGGGGACAGAAATGAAGGGCGACAATCAGAAAAGGAAACAGCCTGAAAATACATAGTTGAAGACTATACCGCTCTACGGTCTCTACCTTAGCTATTGAAACGGAAAAGATCGGGTCTACCTGCATGGATGCGGACAAACGCAAGTAGCTGCCGCTACTTACCGCTGAGACGCGCAAAATCCGTACTGGAGGAAATAGATTTGCCTGCCTGTTCCTTCAGTACGGATTTGCGCGCGCCGTGCTCTTTGTTAATGAATGTTATAAGAAATATACTTCTTTGATAATGAATACAGAATACCCCTCTTTCCATCCGAATGGAAACAGAAACGGAAGTTTCTGCCGACCGCGCCCTATCCAAAAACGCAACCAAAAACGCAAGAAGCAAGGAAATATGACAAGGAGGATGCCTCTCGGCCAGTCCTGCACACGACGTTCTGTCCTAAAGTGCAGCGATTCCCATTGCGGACGTTGCGAGTCCTGCCATAAGCATTGCGATTGTGATTGCGGATGTATGTGTATGAGGTGAATCAGATACGTGCGTCCACGAATCCGTATGCCTGCCTGAGTAGGTGCCCGTACTTCGTCCATACACGCTTATCCACCGCATCACCGAAGTGGGTGGCTTCTTCCGGAAGGATGGACTGGTTACGCTCGCTGCGCTTATCCTTGGCAAAACGCCCCTCGCGGTCCTCGATGACACGCGTATTGTTCATGGAGATGAGTGTATATTTGCATTTCGAGCCGTTGAAACGCTTCTTCGGGAACCGTTCGTCTTTCTCTGCCAGGATGGAAGCCCAGAGCAGGTACTTGTCATGCTGCGGCGGCTCCATACCCGCATGGGTGTGCTGTTCCACCGTCCACCCGTGCTTCTCCAAGCGCTCGATGGCAAGCTCGTTGTAGGACTTCTTGTTGTTGGCACGGCGTGCATCCCCGTAACGGTCACGGTAATAATGCAGGTGCTTGTTGATATGGTTACGGTAGTAGTGGCAGAACTTGTCCATCAGCGCGTTCACCATGGTATCATCCTCTTCATCACGTTTGACAAAGAACTCGTTGATGTTGTTGTCTACCGGCTCACGTGTCAGCAGCTTCGTCACGAAGTCATAGTTGCGCTCCTGCGCCACTTCCAGGAATGAGGCGGCACTACCCCAGTCGGGTGTCAGCTCTATCGGCTGGTTGGGATTGCAGTCCAGGTCACGTCGGCTGTCATCGTTATTGGCAAGCTGCTGCCAGTTGTAGTTATGATCTTCGGCAAAGTCACGGATATAGTCGTCATTGGTTGCATTGTAATAGATATGGCGTTCATCCAACTGGTAGTAGCAGCTATCAATCTTATCCACCATGAAGTTCAGGATCTCTATCATGAAGGAAAGCTTATCCATCACCTTGTACTGGTTCAGGATATAGTTCATGCCCACATTGGCGATGTTGTCGAAGATGGAGCCAAGGATAAAGAGCGTGCCGTCACGTGAAACGAACGGCGTGATACTTTGCCTGAGACGGACGGTCTCGTTCCAGATCTCCTTGAACAGTCCCGCATCATTCGCAATCCTTGCATCAATGAGCTGCATCTGTAACCGCACAATCTTATTCCATACATCAAACAGCCGGATGCCGCGTTCTTCTTCATAATACTTGGCCGGTTCAAGCAACCATTTCTGTTCGGGCGTGTACGGCATGGAGGAGAGGAAGGTGTTGCCGTGGTGCTTCAGCACCGGATGCTCCGACTTGCGCCCGAAGATATGCTCATTGCCACGGTTGGTCGGCGCCGCCTCCTGGTCGAACTTCTCCTTGTCGAGCGTCAGCGCTTCATCGGTGATGTTGTAGTCCGCATTCGGACCGCGGCTGTTACCGCCCTGAGTAAGTATGTAGAGCATATGCCCGTTGCTGAAGCTGATGCCGTACTCGAATGACATGATGTGCTCGTATGGCTTGTACCATCCTTCGATGGGACGGCGGCACACCACATAGTCACCGGTCTTGCTGACCGGGTCCCACTGCTTATAACCGAGCATCTCCAGCATCTTGAACGCTGAAGGCAGGGTTTTAGTCAACGCCTGCCCAATGGTGGCCTGGGTGAGCGTAGTAATCCCTCGCGGCATGAGCCGGATGTTGTCATCTATCACGGCACCGGTAATGAATGATTTACCCGTGGCACGCGAGTAGATGACATATCCGTTCTTGTACGGCATCACGAGGAATGCCGCCTGCGCCGGATTGACCTGTATGACCTCTTCCCAGACGTTTTCGTCCATTGTCCTGCCGTATCGTGGGAAAACAATGTAGTTCACACCTTCGGAGGAGGTCATGCGGGGCATGTCCTGTCCGGTATCAGCCAGCAGCTGCGGCACCTCTTCCGGCCTGAACCTGGCAGATACGGTACAGACAATCTGTGTCTTGCTGACCGATACCATATCAATGTGCTTATGGTCAACCAAGTAAGAGATGAGTCGTTTGTTTGTCAATTTTTTCATGGGTAATCTGTTATGAGTTCATTATTTCTTCCGCTTGTGCGTCGTCGATAGGCGTGTACATCGAATCCACCAGAACCTTCTGCTCTTCCTGGGAAAGGTTGCGGACGGCATTCAGGGGAATATCCACCTTTTGCCCCATACTGTTGATCTGGATGTAGAATACATTCTTCTCCATGCGTCGCGGGTCCTCGACGGAAGCCGGCTTCTCACCAATCATCTGATGCAGCACTTTCTTGGCGTTGTTCCATTGCTTGAGATCACCTTTGAGCTTGCAATCCCGGATAAGCTGAATTTGGTCCTTGATCATCCAGGAATACCAGAAGTCCCAATCGAACTGGTGCTGTGTCTTGAACAGCTCTTTTGCCAGGGCGATGTCCTTCCTTATCTGGGTACGCGAGATACGGTATTTTGCCAGCATGATGTTGATGATGTGGCTCTCGTTCGGATAGTCATCCAAAAGACGTGCTATCTGCAGCACCCGGTTACACTGTACACGCAGATGCTCCGGCAGCGGACTGTTCTCCGGTCGATGATGTGCTGTTGTATCAGGTCGTAGGATTGCTCCTCCAGTGAGGCCTTGCTTTTGGATGCCGTCAGACGATTGTTATTCATATTCAAGATACTGCTGTTGCGATTTGATGAATTTGATAAGCTCCTGCTGTGCCGGGTTGCTGCCATTGACGGCCGACTTGATGAGTGACTCCCGGAGTTCAACCGTCTGGCGAAGATGCCCCCGGTAGAAGGCGGTCCGGACTTCGGTGCCGGTGTGCGGAGTTCCGCGAGAAAGTCCGTCTCATCGGCACCTATATTGATGGCTATCAGCCCGGAGGGATCAAACGATAGGCCATCTTCTCTATCTCCTCACGTTGTTCCTGAGTCAAATTCATCATTCAGCATTTTAAAGTCAAAATCAAAAATATCTCTGCCGGTATGGATGATTCCATGTTCCAGCTTCGGGTTGTGCGTGGCGTTCTGGCTGCCCACTACGGTAATCTTCCAGTCCTCGTTATACAGCAGCGCCACCTTCGCATGAAGCGCGAGGCAACGGTAGCAGTCCGGGAACGTGGTCACCAGATAATCGAACGGTTTGGGTGATATGCTGCGTACCCGGTTGTCTATCAGGAACCGCACTGACAACAGCTCGCCCGTTTCCACTTTCCGGTGGATCGCCGCAATGCTGTCCATGGAGATGGAATAGGTGGTAAGCAGCAGGTGTGCCGGCCCTGTCTGTTTAAGAATATAGAAAATCAACTGTATCAGGTTGAACGCCCCTGAAGAGTAGAAATGCTTGTCCCTGCCGGGTACCAGCACCCCCATGGCGTCCGGATGCAGCAGCTTCTCCGCAGCCAGGTCGTGGCCGGAGGCTGCCGCATCCGTTCGGTGGATGTACCTGTCGGGTATCGGTCTCCCTGCATAGGACTTACTGCATCATCCACCGGCATCATCTTATTCTCAATCTCGCTGCAACAGACCAGCATAACCTAACCTATTGCAGTTCTGCCAAACGATATTCTATCCTTTCCACCAGTGCTTCCTGGACAGCCACCTTCTTCTCGTATTTCACGCGTTTGGGGCAGTCGGGAAGGGGATTCTCCTTGCCGTCCTTGGGCTTGCTTTCCGAAGAGTACAGCAGCATGTTCCTTGCCTTGGTAATCTTGCTCTTGGCATTGGATTTCGCTTTCTTCAGTTCTTCCACGGATAGGGAACTGATGTCGGTCTCGTCCTCTTCCTTTTCCGGATTTTCTTCGGGGGTATCCGTTTTTTTGTAGAGTTCGTCCAGCTGTTCTTCAGTCGGCAGTTCCCTGTCCTGCTCGAACTGCCTTTTGATGGCAGCCAGCAGTGTCATGCGGTTGGAGAGAAAGGCTATACGGGCGACAATATCCTTGCGCTGCGTGCATACAGCCTGCGTGTTTGTCTCACCCAGTCCGGCAAGCATCCGGTGCTGGAGTGAACGTTCGTTGTAGCATTCCCGGAAATCATAGATGATTTTGGCCATCACCGGAGGATAGGCGGGCTGTTCGTCCGCCTCACGCGCCAATTCCCTCTCCGCAACGGCGACAATGGCGGCAGCCGTCTCTTCGGGAACCGTCTCGGAACGCCCGTCATTGCCCGGCATTGCATCATCTGCCAGGTCCACATCCTCAAAGCGCGGATCATCCGGATGGTACCACACCTTGATCATCTGCCGGATCTCGTATTCCAGCTTCTCGCGGGTATGCGGCTTTTCGCCCTGGCGTGCCAGACGTGCGGCGACAAACCCCTTATATCCAGAACGGGTCAGGATATTCACACCGGTGCTGTAATCACGTTTCTGCGAGTTCAGCCACTTGATGCCGTCCCTGCGCGCCTCGATGTAGTTCTGTGTAATCTTTGACATTGTATGTACGTTGTTTTTTGATGATACGCAAAGCTATTGCGATTTTTGTTGCCGGAATAGGACAAAACAAAATGTCCGCCCCTGCGTGAGAGCGAGAGACGGACATGAACAACCAATCATGAACAAAAAAGTCTTATGGATCTTCTGATGCGGCTTTTACAGTCAGGATGTCCTCCGTGTCTCCCTCATACACACATTTGCGCGGTGCGGTAAAGGTGTAGTGGAGGGTGTTCTGGTTGCGGGCAGTGGAGCTTGATCCGGTAGTGGCACCATCACCCGACGCACGGAGCGCGCCGCGCCGCTTGTCACCCATCAGGTAGTTCGTGCCGTTGTTGTCGGTCACGATAAAGAACATCTTGCGCCCTTTGGTCGCATTCTCAAAACCGAATATCTTCTTCCGCATTTTGGCCGAAATGATATTCAGGTCCATCAGGAACGATTCCCCGCCGCTTTCTCCCTGGTCGGTAATCTTGAACTCGGCCAGCTCGTCGGTGAAATCCATCTTGTATGCACGACAGTTTTCCTTCATGACCAGGTCGCCAACCAATGTACCGGCTTCTTCAAGAGAAAGAGGGGATTCCGTCTTTTTCGGGTAGTCCGGCCATGTGGCCACATCCGCATGATAACCGAAGATGACGGACGGTATGATACCGCCCATGTTGTCCTGGTTCTCGCAGTCCATTGCCTCGTTGATGTCATCAAGGGCAATACATAATTTAGGGTCTACTTCTGCCATAGTCGTAGGTTTATTCGGATTTAACAACATAGGTGCCCGTCACCTTCTCCACTTTGCCTGCAGCGGGCGTCTTCTTCTGCACGGCAGGAGTGGTGTATCCGGCAGCTTCCAGGAACTCGACGGTATATTCCTTTCCACCGGGAACTGCCACATATGTACCGGACTCACGCCAGGCTTCCTCGCCCTGGATGCGCCATTTGCCTCCGTTGTTGACCGCTTCATCCGGCGTAATGGTCACCTCAATGTATCCGAACGGATTGGTTCCTTCCGGGTCCACCGGACGATCGTTGACGCAGAACTCGGACTTGTGCACAGACACGAACTGGAAGCCGATCAGATACTTGCCAGCAGCGTCGAAGGTATAGGGGTTGCCGGACATGAACGGCTTGATGGACTTGAAGTCGCTCTCCTTGTCAAAGCCGTAGCATACGTTCTCCTTGGTGGTCAGCATGACGAACTGGCTGCCGTCGGGAAGGTTCGGAACACGCACCAGCTCGCAGCGGTTGTTGGAACCAAGTAGGTGCTGCGTGTCGGAAGTGTCCTCCTTGAGTCCGATGACAATGGTGCCTTCGTCCTTGCGCCAGTCATCGTACATGTCTCCCAGATCGTCGGAAATGAACATCTTGATGTTCTTCTTGCGCTTGAAGGTACGCGGCATGTGGCGCCACATTTCCAGCAGCTTCTCCCCGATATCGCGCGGGACAGTTCACCGGTCGCATAAACGTTTCCCTCGGCACTGGAGATGTCCCCGACAGCCTCGCCTTCAGTAACGATGGTACCGATACCGTCGAAAGAGTCCTGAATGTCTGTCTTTTCTTCATCCGCACTGTATTTTGCCGTGAAAATGGCAAACAGCAGGTCATTGGATGCCAGTTCGTGCCCGTGGTTGATCAGCCACAGCTCGAACGGGTGTTCCTTGCGGAGTGTACCGGGAACCTCGGCGATGTAGGTACGTCGGTAGCGCTCAGGCTCGTCGGACATCTCCATTACAACGGGACGCACAACCAGACGTCGGGGAACAATCTTGCCCAGATACTTTCCGGCAGTGAACTTGCCGGTGTACTTGCCGGAGATGCTTCCGCCCTCCACCTTGCCCAGTTCAAGGGAGTCGGTTATGCCCGGTACCGGAGTGAAATGTCTCAACACCTCCGAGGCGTCGAGCTTGTCGACCGCCTTCAGGATGTCCTTGTGCTTTTTTTACCGCGGTCAGAACGGCGGTAATGTCAATAGGTGCTTTAAATCCATAATAGAATAGTTTAGGTGTTACTCATTCTCAAAACTGTTGATCGGGTCTGTGGCGATGTCCGCAAACTTGTTGTCTTCGTTCGCTTCCCGGTGGCTGTCGGTACCCGTTCCGGGTATCTTGGCGACAATGTCACGGATAACTTGTACCTTGGCCTTGTTGTCGGCGGCATTCTTGATGCTGTCACTCAGGCTGTCAAGGTCATTCACGACTGCCGTCAGACTGTTTTCGGCAGTCTCCTTGGCAGTGTTGGCGACAGCAGGTCATTCTCCGCTTTGGCTTTCGCTTCGTTGGCGGCCTTGACGGCATCATTGATGGCCTGCAGATTCTCTACGGTAAGCAACATCTTGCCGTCTTTTTCCTCAATGCCTTCGCTGTTGAGGATCTGGTTGATGAAAGTAAATTCTTTACGCATAACTGTATTTGAATTAGAAATGTCAGTCTTGTTGCCGGTAGGGAACAGCCCTTTGATACCGTCGATAATCTGGGAGACCAAGTTTTTGTCACGGCCTTCCGGTTCCGGTTTCTCCTCCGAATCGATAGCCGGCAACGGTAGACCAAGCGCGGTGAAGCAGTCGGTCATTTCATTGGTCACCTGCGGCTTTTTATGGGTACCGGGAATAATCCTGTCTATGAATCCCCATTCCTTGGCTTCGGCGGCAGGCATCCAGCGTTCCTCTTCCATCAGTGTGATAATCTCCTTCAGGCTTTTGCCGCTACGGTTGATGTACTTCTGTGCAATCATCAGGTCAATGGCTTCCGCGCTCTTCTTCTTGTTCTGCAGTTCCTTGATGGTATCCTCCAACTGGTCGGCATTGAGCTGGCCCCAGATGTCCACTCCCAGGCTGCATTTATGCGCCAGCCACATGCCGTCCTCGTGCATCTCGATGGACTTGGCGCCGAAACGCAATATGGTGGCCGCCGAAGCGTTGAAGCTGATGAACTCCACCGTCACGTTACCGTGCTCGGCCATCAAGGCGGACATGGCGACCGCTTCGGCCACATCACCGCCATAACTGGAAACCTTCAGGCGTACAGGCTGGCCTTTGGCCTTGTCAAGAAAGTATTTCAGATAGTTTTTGTTGTACCAGTAACGGTCAATCGCTCCGAATAATGTGATAACTGTCTCGTTCATAAAACTTATTTTTGCGCAAAGAAAAACGCAAAAAAACGGTACCCAAGGACATTGGGTACCGTCAGCGGACAGATAAATGTTTGACTGAAAGAGTGTTGCGTGTCAGCAAAGGAAGCCGTACGGTTATATTTCCTCCATGTTTTCAATATAGACGGTCGGTTCATCCTGGATGCAGGTGAACGTGAATGAGGTGCTGTTCCGTTCCGACACGGACGTCCGCTTGTCTTGTTTGTGGCGAACAGCATGAGTGCGTCCTCCTGCCCGCACCAATGGACCGCCCCGTTGCCGTCCACTGCCAGTACATACCACAAGCCACGCTCCAGCATCTCCATCAGCTGATGGTTTGCCGGGGAAAGTTTCGGAATCACCCCTTCAATGGAAACGTTCCAGCAGTCCCCCGCGTCATTCACCTCCTTGTCTTCATTATAGGAATAGGTGTCATTGGCATATACCGGTATGGAAACAATATCCTCCCGGTTGCGGAGTTCCAGATAGTTCAGACCGGAGGCATAGTCCTTACGGATTTGCACGAACGAGGCGGAGGCACGGCAATCACCTGCAACAATCCTCCGACGTTTTCAAAATCATAATGCATTGCTTTCATAAGCCATTTTTCCCTGCTGGGAAATTGTCCCGAATTCGGACAACTTCCCCAAAATTATACGGTTAATAAAGTCTAAAATCGTGGTATTCTCCACCGTTTTCCTATATCCATGCCGGTTATACTCCCTGCGGATAGTCTCATAAGACCAGGTGTCGTCATCAAAGCCGAAGCTGTTCTGAAAGTTGCGGATGGCGGTCGAGAGTGGGATTCCGATACTGACATGGGTGTCGAGATAGAGGAAAAGCATCTGCTTGATCCGTCTTTCCACCTTGCTGCCGAACGCCACCACTTCGGTATTCGACATCGCCCATCCGTATCGGTAGAAGTCATCACGCGTATCTCCACCGCCACGTTGGCGGTATATCGTGCCAGGTTCCGGTATCTGTTCTCGTATCGTCCGGGTTTTGCAAGCCTGGAAAGGAAGTCGTTCTGTAGCTCCTTGTCCGGGGACAGATTGACTATTTCGGTCCAAGTGTCGTCCGGGGCATTGAAATTGTACAGCAGGAATTGCTTGACATAAGGCTTGCAAGGGAGCCAACACACAAATCGGTCTTTCTTTGTCATTTAAAGCATTGATTTTTATACAAATATACAAAATACCGATAATTATAGCCAAGGCCTTACACGGATATAGTATAAAAATCGTGCAACAGTGCTTTTGTACATGGTTTATCTTTTATATTGTTGAAATGTCAGACTGTTATAAAGTGTACAAAAAGCGTACAAAACTGTACTAATTCTTTCGTTTGCGTACTTTTTGCCGTTTTTTGAAGAAAAGTACAATTCGTGCGCTATTCGTGCACGATTCGTGCGGAATTTGTACGCTTATAAATATTTGTATATCAGAATGATATGTACTTAATTCCGCACATCCGTACGAATGCACGATTTTTTCTCTGTTTTTTAAGGTAGTCCAATTTTAAAAAGAAGAATAAAAAAGAATAATATACCCTCCGGGAATTCTCATGTCTGTTGCCACTTCCATGCACGTTTGTCCGAATCGTTATTATGACGGGTTGGGGGGAGGGGGGAAGGGGCAGAAGAAAAAACTGCATCCGACTGTATCACGCACAGCCGGATGCAGACAAATACCTAATATGCACTTTCAAGAATACTCCGCATTGTGTTTTCCGGGAATGTCATCACGGAAAATCTTCCGGATAGAACACCTTGCAGATGAATTCATATTCACGGGGAATGGAACGGACTCCTACAGCCACACACAAGCCTCGCGCCGCCATTTCATACAAGCGCTGGTTGGTGAGTACGGCTCCACGGAAATTGTAGCTGCTGCAGAAAACGAAATAGGCCGTCGCCAGGTCTATGCCGTAGATGTCGTTCGATATGATTTTCGCTGCATCCGAAGGGATGAGTGCGAAACCGAGCCGTACTGCCAGGCGGCTCAACAGTCTCTTGCGTTCAGCGGTTCCGGAGAAACGACCACCAATATTTTGTGCTCTTTTTTTAGCATGATTGTTTGCGTAATTCGTTGAAAATATGTATCTTTACATCGTAATAAATTGGCATATTCTATCCCTTTCTCCATTTCGGGATGAAGCGGTTCCCGGAAGGTTTAAAGCCGGTTGTCCGCCGCACATACTCCATATCATCCGACAGTTCCAATTGTCCTGCATACTTGTCATAAGGCTGTTCCGCAATGAGAGTCTTCACGATGTCCCGGAACAGTTCCAGGTCTTTTTCCCGGCAACGGTCTGAAATACGAAACCGGCAGCCTTCCGGCAGATCGACACACATCAGATACACCGCATCATAGAACGCCATGAAACGTTCGGGTGCCATCTCGTAGAGCGGCATAAGTCTGGCCATGATACTGGAATGTGTCTCGCTCATCAGAATGCAAGTTTGTTGTCCGGATTGCCAACCGGTAGTTCATGCGGGTCACTCTGGGGTGTCTGCTCTCCGGCTGTCTTGCCTATGGTGAAATACTCCACTCCTCCGGACTTGTCATCTATAACCGGTTTCCCGTCCTTGTCCAGGAAGAGAGGCAGACCGCTTTTGGCGTCATACTTGTGTGGGTTGAACACCCAGCCTTCCATTCGCAGTATTTTTTTATCTTTTCCTTGAAGGCAGTGGTACTGATGTATTTGCTTTGTTGCGGATCATAGTTTCGGAAATTATCATAAATCTCCTTGCGTGGGGTACGGCGACAGTGCTCCTCGCTGCTGAAGTATTCGTCCGCCCAGGATATGATGGTCTCGCCAATCTCCTGCCTTAGCTTACGCTGCTGCAGCGTTCGCCCGGTGCCTGCACGACCCCGAATTTAAGATAGAGCTGTATGCAGTTGGCCAGCATGTTCCAGGTCAGGTTCCACTGGGTGAAGTCCCATTCGGAAAAGAACAGCACCCCGAAATCATCCATGGGCTTGTGCTTGTCATTATAAAAATCGGAGAAGGCTATCAGCCATTGCCTGTCGGTATAGCTGGAACCGGTACCGCGGATGGCATGGTTCGTAGGAATATATACTTTGGGTGATTTGGCGAACGGATAAGTGATACGTGCGCCACCCTTTTTGTTCACGGTCCAGTCTCCGGTGAGATTGGGGAACAGAAACTCGAAGTTGAAGTTCAGCATGACATCGTCGATGAATACCAGGCGTGTCCGTTCGTCGATGTCATTCCAGATAAAGCTGTCGTTGAAGATGTCCGTCCGTTTCCCGGATATATAGACTGTATCGACAACCTGGCGCATCAGCTCACCGACAAGTGACTTGCCGCTGCGTCCGTTGCTGTCACCGACTTCCGACTGCTTGCCGTCCATGCCGATAACGGCACGTGTCACGTTCGCGTCCTTGCATTCCATCAGCATGTAGCCGATGGCGCACATCTTTGAAAGCAGATGAAGGTTGTTTTCAAAGATTTCACTCTCCTCAATCTCTTCAGGCCTCTTTCTCCAGGTGAAATTGCTGGTATTGATAAGGAACTGGAGATAGTGGCATTTCCTGCCTTCCGGAGAGAGTTCGTAGTCATACCTGCCATCCTTCTCCCTGAACACAATGAGGGGGTAGCCGAGGTATCTGGCATCGGTGTTCTTCCGTTGTTCATCCATATCTGGTGGGTGATGCTTTCATATCCCACTTCCTTGACCTCATGCTGGGTGATGTGCCAGCAACGGTCACGGAAATAGAAATATTGCTCGTCACGGGACGGGGAGATGAAGTTCGGCTGGATGAAGGCGAGCTTGACATCTGGAACGGTCCAACGTATTGCGATCCTCCCTTGAGCAGCTGGTTGTTGACGAAGCGGCTGCAGTTCTGTTCAGCAAAGGCGAACATGAAATCGCGTGCGTCCTCCACGTCAATGGTACGGACTACCGGTGGCTCCAGATGGATATATGTCCAGAGTTTGGTATCGAGCAGGCGGTAACGGCCGATACCCCGGTTCTGGAAAAAGGTCTTGGCGGCCACATAGTCGTACTCAAACACCGGCACCCTGTTACCGTTCGTTTCCTTGTAGTCCTCATTCCAGAACTTCTCATCCTCATCATAGGGTAGGGCGGATACCAGTTTGCCGTTCTCGTCAAACTTCCAGGCATAGCGGCCAAAGATAAATTCCGGAAGGCTCCTGCAGGACCTCGCGGTGCTGCTCGGCAAATTTCTCATGGCTGTGCAGGTTCCATAATTCCCGCAGCTTCTGGTCATTCCATGTGGTGATTTTGAATACTTCCACGTATTTTCCCATTCCGGATTTTTCATTGCATGCCACTTCCAGGTCTTCGGCCAGTTCCTCTTCATGGCCGGCCAGTTTATCGGCCAAGAGGTCGTCCAGTCCCTTGTCGCCTTCATCGTTCTTGTTGATGTGGCCAATGAATATTTCCACCATGATGCCGCGGTTCTTCAGCATACGCATATATTCCTTGAAGTTGCGAGCAGCGGAGAAGAAACACCGGGGACGTGTATCGACGGGGGTATTAAACTTTATATTATTGGAGAGGTCATTCCAGTCCGCATCAAAAATGAAAGCCACTTCCTTGACCCCGCAGACAGTGATTATCTTGACAAGATCCTCCGGCAACGCCCCTTTCTGTCCCAGGTTCTGGATGCCGCTGACCGCTATGGAGGGGATACCGTGCTTGCATGCCTTTTCCGCTTTCTTTTCCCCTTCCTGGATGTAGAGCCTTGGGAACTGTTCTTTCCTCTTGTACATCTGCCTCATGCGTTCCGGGATGTATATGGGCGTACCGCTGCCGGCAGGAGACTTGTATTTGAACGGTTTCCCTTCCTTGTCCCGGTGTTCATCCGGGAACTGCCAGCGGACGCGGTAATACACTTTGAGCTCCTGCTTGCCACGCCCCGGCAGCTTACGGGTATAAGTGACCGGCATGCGTCCAGGTCGTAATATTCGATGATGACATCATCCCCATCAACGATATTGCCGTATTCGTCAACGGTTCCCGGACGGAAAGTCTTCGCCTCGAAAATGCTCTGTGTATCTCCCTTCTTGAAGATATGTGCCGTCACGTCCTGATAGGTCAGCCCGCTGCCGGCAAGCATACGGGCGCAGAATGTATCTACGTTTTCTCCCTTGGCCTCCTTGCTCCGTTTTTTCATTTTGGCGGCTTTGGGAGCCTTTTTCTCCGGCTTCGGGTCGAGCAATACATTGAATTTGCGTGCCAGGTAATCACATGCTTCCAGGAACTGCATGTCTTCTGCCCTCTGCAGATAGTCCAGCGGTTCCTTGCCTTTTATATCCGGGCAACTGAAGCATTTGAAAATCTGTTTTGGCCGGAGAGATATGCAACTTCTCCTGTCCATGGCATTTAGGCATTCGCATTTATATTCGGCCCCCCGTTTGCGCAGTTCGTGGAAGTCACCGATAACATCGAGGAGCCTGCCTTTGGAAGCCTCCTTGATTCGTTTTATATCGTCTTGAGTAAAGTACATAGTTCTGTATATTGCCGCTACGAATTACACTGTTTCCGGGTTCGGATGGTAGGACTTAAATCTTACCGAGAAACAGCAAATACGTATCGAGTTCATTTTTCAGTCGGGCATTCTCATTCCTGAGCTGCTCTATCGTGTTGTTCCGGCAGGAAACAGCCTGGTGCAGCCGGC
>ENA-OQCE01000447-OQCE01000447.1-human-gut-metagenome-genome-assembly--contig:-NODE-447-length-19838-cov-1.863934_pt1 | contig 19838 bp, 24 predicted proteins | sample MGYA00242495_ERZ504572 | MGnify/ENA primary metagenome ERZ504572 (study PRJEB26092, sample SAMD00036228) | human gut metagenome | host: Homo sapiens | study: EMG produced TPA metagenomics assembly of...
CCACGTCTCCGTTTCGGCACGACTCACTACTCCTCTAATCCACGAACGATTTCTTTGAATATCCGGCCACGCTCCTCATAGTTCGGGAACATGCCCCAGCTGGCACATGCCGGTGAAAGCAGAACCGCATCCCCGGATACTGCATGGTCATAGCAGTAACGGATCGCTTCCTCAAAGGTCTCACAGCGCACGGTATCCATAAACCCATGCTTATGCGCACACACTTCGATCTTTTCTGCTGTCTGTCCGATCAGCACCAGTTTTTTTACTTTCCCGTCAAATGCATCAATCCACTCATCGTATGTGGACTGCTTATCATAACCGCCTCCGATCAGAAGCGTTGGACGGTTCATCGCGCGGATTCCCTGAATTGCGGCATCCGGTTGGTTCCCTTGGAATCGTTGTAAAAACGGACCCCTCTCTTTTCGGTCACATACTCGATCCGGTGTTCTACTGCCTGGAAACGCTTCAGCACCTCCACGATTTTCTCCATCGGCACTCCGAAACTCACACTCATGGCAGTTGCGGCCATGACATTTTCATAGTTATGCCGTCCCAGCAGATTCAGATCATTGACATTGATCACCTTCTCGGTGTTTCCGTCATGTGCATAAAAGATTTCCTCTCCGTCAAGATAAAATCCCTCGGAAAGTTTTCTTGCACTGCTAAACCACACAACGTGCACCGGTGCACTCTCTCCGAATGCCCGAAGCACTTCATCCTCATAATTAAGCACACAGACCTCATCCTTTGTCTGATTGGTGGTGATTGCCTCTTTGGTCTTAATATAACAATCCATGGTGTGATGACGGTTCAGATGATCCGGTGTAATATTTAAGATTGCAGATATTTGTGGATGGAACTCATGAATGGTTTCCAGCTGGAAACTGCTGATCTCTGCGACGGTTACGGTCTCATCCGTCATTGTGGCAGCCTCGGAAGTATATGGAATCCCGATATTTCCAACCACACGCACATCCTTGAAATAATTTTTCATGATTTCTCCGGTCAGTGCTGTCGTAGTGGTCTTTCCGTTTGTTCCGGTGATTGCAATCAGTCTGCCTTTTGCAAAAGAATATGCAAGTTCAATCTCGCCCCAGATACAGACGTTCTGTGCACGCATCCGCTCTACGACCGGCAGATCCGTCGGGACACCCGGACTTAAGACTGCTACATCAAATGCCCGCAGCTGCTCATCCGTCAATTCCCCCAAAAGCACCGGCATCCCTTTCAGCTTCGGTGCCTTTTCATATAACTTTTCTACTTCCAGATCTTTATTTCCATCATAGAGGACAGTTTCAATTTTTTTATCCAATAACAGTTCTGACGCAGCAATGCCGCTCTTTCCGGCTCCCACAACCAGAACCTTTTTTCCTTCAAGTTTCATTACGATCAACCTCCATCTTTGCGTATAATTACGATTATAAGGTATTTACTGCTCCAATTCAAGGTAAGGCAGTATGTTTTCGAAAATTTCCTTTGCCACCGGAGCCGCAATGGTACCGCCATAATAAACACCGGAAGGGTTCCTTATGATCACAAGTACCAGAACTTTCGGGTCATCTGCCGGCGCAAACCCCAGAAATGAGGAGATGTATTTGTGTGCGGAACGTGGCAGGGTCTGTGAAGTGGCTGTTTTTCCGCCAATCTCATACCCCTCAATATATGCTTTGTTTCCGCCTCCCTCGGACACCACTTTTTCCAGCAAAAACCGCATTTTTTCTGACGTTTCCTTTTTGCAGATTCCCTCCTGCACCGGAAAATCAAACGTTTTTATTACTTTTTTGTCCCCATTCTCCACCTGCATTCCACATGTGGGGTCACACGGTTTCCTCCATTAATAATAGAAGAAACTGTGGTTGCCAGCTGGACCGGTGTAATCTGAAATGACTGTCCGAATGAGATGGTTGCCAGTTCCACCAGCCCGATCTTTTCCCGTTTATGCATGATAGTCGAAGCCTCTCCCGGCAGGTCAATTCCCGTTTTATGCAACAGACCAAACCGCTCAAAATAGTCATAAAAGTGATCGGCACCGATCCGTAGTCCCACATTGATAAACACGGGATTGCAGGAATTTTCGATTCCTTCCACAAAGCTTTCCGCTCCATGCCCGGTCGTTTTGTGACAGCGAATCCTGCGGTCCTCCACCACGATATATCCCGGACAGTGAAACCGGTCTTCCAAAGAAACCACACCTTCTTCCAGTGCTGCTGCCGCGGTAATCACCTTAAACGTTGATCCGGCTCATACGTATCATTGATGCATTGGTTTCGCCACATCCGGTTACAGTATTCCTGCTCCTTTTTGGTACCCTCATACTCCTTATACTCCTCAATCAGCTGAAACGGCTCATTCAGATGAAATTCCGGATAATCCACCATTGCCATGACGGCTCCGTCGGAAGGATTCATCACAATAATACTGACAGAATCCGCTTCTTTCTGAATATATGCTTTATTTGCCGCCTGCATGGCAAACATCTGAATATTTGCATCCAATGATGTGCGCAGATTATTTCCGGCAACAGGTTCTTTGCGTTCCTCTCCGATATTGTCAACTTCCACACCACGGGCATCCGTTGTCGTCAGAATCAGACCATCGGTTCCCTCCAGATATTTGTCGTACACACTTTCCAGTCCGATAATTCCCTGGTTATCCCCGCCGGTAAACCCCAGCACTTTTGAGGCAAGCGTATCGTATGGATAATTCCGTTTATAATCCTCATCCACTTTCACCCCTGCATAGCCATAGGCAAGAATCCGGTTTCCGGTTTCCTTATCGACATTACTTTTGATCTTCTCGAGAGACGAATATTTTTCTACCCGCTTACGGACCTTTTCTTCCGGAATTCCAAGCTCCTTTACGAGCATGGCAATGACCGCTTCCGGTTCCTTTATCTGGTTATGTATGACAGAAATGGTGCAGACTGATTTGTTATCTGCCAGTACTACACCATTTCGATCCAGAATTTTGCCTCTGGCGGCTTTTATTTTTCTTTCTCTCTGCTGCAGATCTTTTGCCTGCGTCTCATAATATTTTCCCTCAAAAAGCATAAGATAGACCAGACGCCCGCACAAAACCATCGACATCAGAACAACAGAAAAGAATATGATACATATTTTTCTGCGGTGATAGGTTTTATTCCACTCCATGAAAAGCACCACGATCCTTTTCTTAAAGCATATGCACTGCAGAGCCTTTCTAAGAACTCTCTGTCTTTAGTTCTTCTTTTTCTTTTCATTTCTGGACTTGGTTCCGTTATGCTTTCCGGTATACTGTGAACTGTCTTTTGACCCGGTAACATCATAGCCCTTGTTTACACCGGTCTTCTTTTCATCCGGATAAATATTCATATACGGAAGAACTTCTTCTAAGATCTCACGCGCAATGTTCTGCGCAAACACGCTGTGCGGCTGGTCTGCCACATTTGGTTCATTCACAACCACATAGATCAGTACCTGCGGATTGTCGTATGGGGCAAATCCCATAAATGAAACAAGATATTTTCCGTTTCCACGCGGAAACTTCTGTGCGGTTCCTGTTTTACCGCCCATAGAATATCCATCCACTTTTGCCGTATTTCCCGTACCTTCCTTTACGACACTCTGCAGATAATCCCGGATTTTATCGCTGGTACTCTGGGAAATGGTCTGTTTCACAGCTTTCGGTTCCACCGTGGAAATCGTATTTCCTGTCGAATCCGTGATTTTGGTTACCAGATGCGGCTGATAATAAGTTCCGCCATTGATCAGTGACGCAAATCCACTCACCATCTGGACCATCGTACAGTTATAGTTCTGTCCGAATGCATTGGTTGCCAGATCAATCGGTTTCATATCTTCCACCTGATACATCAAAGATGCGGTATTTGCCTCTCCCGGCAGATCAATTCCCGTTTTCTGTCCAAATCCATAGATGGACTGGTACTCTGTAAAATGATTCTTTCCGATTTTGTATGACATCTGCATGATGGCATCATTACAGGAATCCATAAGTGTCTTCCGGACGGTTTCTATTCCATGTCCGTAGCGCGCCACGCAGCGCACCTTCTGTCCATTAAAATCCTCGTACCCATCACAGTCAAATGTCATTTTATCTTTGATTGTTCCGGTTTCGAGTCCACACGCAACCGTAAAAGGTTTCTGTACAGATCCCGGCTCATACGTTGAGGATACACAAAAATTCTGCCATATCTCATTGAGCGCATCCATTTTTTCATCCTCGGACATATTTTTGATCTGTTTTTTGGTGTACCACTTGCTCAGATCTCTCGGATTGTTCAGATCCACGTTTGGATAATCTGCCATGGCAAGGATTTCTCCATTGTTTGGATTCATGACAATCGCTGCCGTATTGATACTTCCGGTTCCTTTATAATAGTTGTCCCGGTATTTTTCATTCCAGTCTTTGATTTTTTCTTCAACAATGGACTGGATATTTGCGTCGATGGATGTCACCAGCGTATCCCCGTCCTGTGCATCAATAACGGTCTTTTCAAAATCGCTGTCCGAGTCCAGATAACCGTACTCCCGCCCATTGATTCCGTTTAATGTACTGTTGTAATAATTCTCCAGTCCGGTTGTGCCGACATTCCCGGAAGAAGTAAAACCAATCACGGAAGAGGCTAAAGATCCAAACGGATAATTTCTCTGATATTCTTTTTCAAACCAGACGCCCTTGATATCCGGATTTACTTTGTTTCCTTTTTTGTCTACGGCATCCTGCAGTTCCACAAAAGGCTGTACTTCGTCATATGGTACTTTCTTGGCAAGTACAATATAGCGTTTATCCTTTTTTTCTTTTATAATTCTGCGGATCTCCGTTTCATCCAATTCCGGGAAACATTTCACCAGTGCTTCCACGGTCGGATCAACATACTCTTCTTTGTCATTGACAACGGTGCAGTCTAAAATCACATTATAGACTGCCACACTGGTAGCAAGAACCGTACCGGAACGGTCGATGATTTCTCCCCTCTGGTACGGAATCGTTTTACTGTCATAAGACTGCATGGAAAGTACTTTTTTCTGATAGGTTTCCCCTTTCGTGTGTTCAATATAAGTCAATCTGCCGATCAGTCCACACAAAACAGCCAGAATAAGGGAAAACAATACCATCAGTTTTGTCCGCATCTTCCGGTTAAATTTCTGTGCCGGTCTTCTTCTCTTTCTTCTCACATCTGACTCCTGTTATTTGGATGGAATATCCTCATACTGATCCATGAAATTGCTGTTTTCCACGGTATAATATACCACCTGTTTTTCCGTTGGATATTTCATGCCAAGCTTTTTCATTGCCACTTTTTTGATATGTTCAAGGTCTGTTGAAGTTGTAAGATTTTTATAACGTGCATCATTGTCCGCGCGAAGATCTGCCAGCTGGCTCTCCAGATTTGCCACATTTTTCATTCGTGTCGTCATCTGCGACTGCATTTGTACAAACAAAACGGCAGTCAGTGCAGTGATCACTACACATGCCGTAAGAAATACCACATAACCGCGGCTCATCTCCATCGCTCTCTGGCGGTTCCTTCTCGCGGCGTTTCTACGGTTTTTGCGGCGCCTTGCCTCTTCGATTTCTTTGCGTGTTCTCTGATTGTGTCGAACCGGTGTATCCAGTTCTCTCACGGTATTCCCGTTTACATAATAGTTTTTACTGCTCATAACGCTTCCCTGCTTTCCATTCCATCTTCCACACGCTCAAACACGCGTAATTTTGCACTCTTTGATCTGCTGTTCTCTTCGAGTTCCTTCTCCGAAGGCAGAACGGGCTTTCTTGTCACCACACGTCCTTTGGATTTCTTTCCACATACACAGACCGGGAAATTGCTCGGGCATGTACACGGATTTTCGTTCTTTTTGAAGTTGGATTTTACAATACGGTCTTCCAGTGAATGAAATGTGATAATGCAGATTCTTCCCCCATCATTCAACAAATCAATCATGGTATCTAACGTATCGCGAAGTACATCAAGTTCATGATTCAGCTCAATGCGGATTGCCTGATACGTCCGCTTGGAAGGATGTCCTCCGGTCACCTGTACTTTCATTGGGATGGCTCCACGGATGATTGCGTTGAGTTCCCCGGTCGTTTCAATCGGTTTTTCTTTCCGCGCCTGTACAATATGCTTTGCAATATTCTTTGCGAACCGATCCTCTCCATAATCACGAATTATGCGGAACAGTTCCGCTTCACTGTAATCGTTCACAATGTCCCTTGCGGTCAGGCGCTGACGCTTGTCCATCCGCATATCCAGCGGTGCATCCTCACTCCGGTAGGTAAAACCGCGTTCCGGTGTATCCAGCTGGAAAGAAGAAACTCCCAGATCGAGAATGATTCCATCCACTTTTTCGATTCCGAGATTCTTCAACACGTCCGCCATCTGTGCATAATTGCTTCTTACGATGGTAACCCTGTCTGCATAATCTTTCAGTCTCTCTGTGGCAGCGGCAATGGCATCCGCATCCTGGTCGATTCCGATGAGTCTTCCGGTTGTCAGATGTCTGCATATTTCCAGTGAATGTCCGCCTCCCCCAAGCGTTCCATCCACATAAATGCCATCCGGGCGAATATGTAATTGTTCAATTGTCTCGTTCAAAAGAACGGAATAATGTTTAAACTCCATATTTAGATTCCAATTCCCAACTCTGCCATATGCTCTGCGATCTCATCCATGTCATCAAAATCGTTGTTTTCCAGATACCGTTCTTTGCTCCAGATCTCCACACGGCTGAATACGCGACGGAAACAACTTCTTTATCAATTCCTGCGTATTCCCTCAGATTCGCCGGAAGTAAAATTCTTCCCTGCTTGTCTACTTCGCAGTTTGCAGCTCCTGCAAAAAAGAATCGCATAAACTTTCTTGCATCTTTTGAAGTCAGTGGTTTTTCACGAAGACTCTCCTCAATCCGTTTCCATTCTTCCTGGGAATAAACAAACAGGCATCCATCCAGTCCCTTTGTCACAACAAATTCATTGCCAAGCTGTTCCCGGAATTTAGAAGGTACGATCAGTCTGCCTTTTGCATCAACCGAATGATTGTATTCGCCCATAAACATGGCAGACTCACCTCCCCTTCCTCATTTTCTGAACTTCTGTTTGTTCACCACTTTACACCACAAAGTGGATTTTTTATTCCACTTTCCACCACTATGTATCCATAATACCCTAAAAGCCCCCTGAAATCAAGGGTTATTCCCGGTCTTTCTTGAAAATGAGCCGACAGCTACCGTTTTTTCCAAAAAAATCCTCCACACGTGGAAACGTGTGGAGGATTTTCCCATCCAAATGTACATTATGCTGTTTTTTTGTGCTGGCGGACATGCCAGATGATGATCCAGGAAACCGATACGACCACAAGAAGTGCTGCAAGTGCCATAGACACCGGATATCCGATGACCGGCAGCAGCAGCTGGTCCGTCCGCAGGGATTCTATCCAGAACCTGCCAATCCCATACCCTGCCAGATACAGCAAAAAGACTTCCCCATCAAACCGCTTGTGTCTGGTAAACAGGATCAGAAGGATCAAAAGAATCAGATTCCACAAGGATTCATAGAGAAACGTGGGATGTACCTGGATATAAGAGATACCATTTACTTCCACCACGTGCTGCAGCAGGCTGTCCGTCACATCTGAGGATCGGACAGCAGAAAGCGGCAGCTGCATGGCAAACAACCCGTCCGTATAACCGCCAAATGCCTCCCTGTTAAAAAAATTTCCCCACCGGCCGATAACCTGTCCTAAGACCAGACCAAGTCCCGCGGTATCGCAAAGCAGACCCATGGACAGTTTCCGTACCCGTGAAAACACAAACACGGTAATGATTGCCGCAATCACGCCTCCGTAAATCGCCAGACCTCCCTGCCCGCAGATTGAACACACTCAGCAGATCGTCCTTGTATAGATCCCAACGGAATATCACATAATAAACCCGCGCCCCAATGACAGAACAGATAATGGCAACGAGTGCCAGGTCAAAATAAGTATCCGTTTTCTGGCCGGTCCGTTTTGCCATCCAACAGGCGATTCCAAGTCCTGCTAACATTCCGATTGCAATCACAATTCCATAATATGCCACCGAAAAATTTCCGATCATGATATTTTTTCCGACATGGTGCAAATAAATATGTAAATGCGGAAAATTAATACTGTAATCCGTTAGTTGTTCCATTCCTTTTCTCCTTTCACTGGCAGGGCGGCAGTCTGCCGCCCATATGCCCCTGTCAGCAGCTGCATACAAAACTGCCGCACTCTGTCTCCCTGCTGCTGTCTGCATGTCCGCCGGAAATACCAATGTGTCCCGCATGACAGGCATGATCCTCGTTGAATTTGCACTCACACGCTTCACAGCTGACGGTTGTATCTTTTTTGACATCTGTTGTATGACAGGACTGACATCCACTTCCTTTCGGTGCAAAACTTCCACAACAGGTTTCGGAAGAAGTTTTTGCCTGTGTTCCTTCCACCTGAATATCCGTTCGTCTGCAGCAGTTGTCTGCATTATAAGAACAGTTTACCACATTACAATCCAGTTTTGTCATCTTACATACCTCCTTGTGTTAAATCATCGCTGCCACATCAGTATGTACCAAACCACATGGTCTTATTCTGTTCCGGTTCTTCTTTTTAAAAAAGCCCGGTATCAGTTTTTCTGATACCGGGAATTTGTATTTCAAAATTTGAAATTTATTTATTCTTTCCACAGCAGAATTTATATTTCTTTCCACTGCCGCATGGACACGGATCATTACGTCCCACCTTTTTGCCAACGATAACCGTACCGGATTTTTTCTGTTCCATATACAGTCTGTGCTTTGTCTCTTTATCAAAAATATCATCCCACATCGGAAGATTGTAAAGCCAGTCAGCCTTGGCATCTACCATGTTCTTGTACAGCTTTTCCTTATCGAAAACGAGATTTACCCTGGTATTTTCATCCATTGTTTCGATTGGATTGTCTTTTACCAGACTGTCATTGATTCCGTCTAAGAAACCAGCCATCTCCAGAATGGTAAGTCCATACTTATCAGCAAGTTCTTTTACCGTTCCTTCTACTTTTTCATCCGGGTTTGTCAATAATTTCTCATACACACCCTTCTCTAACAGGAAATATCTCTGCCAAGAATTTCTGAAGTTCCCCCTGACTTGCGTTCTCATTGTAGGCAATTTTCTGCCAATCCTGCAATATAGCCATTTTTATACCACCTTTATCACTTACGAATTTACATGCCTTGATGCATGTATGTTTATTATAACAAAATGTCTGCCATTTTCCAAGCCCTTTCTTGACGAAACCTGCCATTTCCCGTATCATAAAGTTACGGTTTACAGGTTTCCTGCAAATAGCATATTTAGCCAAGGAGGTTGTTCATATGAAAAAAGGAAAACAGATTCTTGCCATCATTGGCATCATTTTACTGATTGTTCTGTACCTAAGTACACTGGTATGCGCCATCACAGACAATACCGGAACCATGAAAATGTTCAAAGCTTCTATCTTTGCCACCTTCGTGATCCCGGTACTGATCTGCTTATACGTTCCTATACAAACTTACGCACAAGAAATAATTATTTTTCTGTTGTTTCTGTAGCTAAGACAGATTCTGTCTCAGTCTCAGTCTCCAAAACACTTTCTGTCACATTTCCCATGGATGCATTTGGTCCGTCATTCTCTGTGGAATCCAGTTTCCCTGCGTTTTTGCTGATAAAAATATAGCAACAACGCAGATCACCAGAAGAATGACCACCACAAGCATCTGTATTTTCTGCTTTTTCATTCTTTATTCTTCTCCTTACCATAAGATTACAATTCCTCCGGCCAGTAACAGGATTGGAAGAATAATGGTAACCAGCAGTCCCAGAAGTGCCGCATGTAATGCATTTACTGTCAGATTACTGAGCGTGTACTCTTTTTCCGGAATTACGCTGCCGGCCGACTGGGTATCCGTGATCATATTTCCGATCACATCGGAAAACAGTGATGCATTGTTTGTCGTCATCTGACTTGCATCATCGCTGAATACATACGGGCTTGCGAATACCACAAGCTGCGTCGTGTGATCATCATCTACTTTATCTTCTACCGCCAGTCCGACACTAAACGGTCCCTTGTCGTCTCCATCTTCGTATCCATAATCCTGCATACTGTTTGGATTGTTCTTTGCAACCGCATCATCGGAAGTATCCAGTAAAGAAGTATACGTTGTCTTACTCTCCTCTGTACTCTCCGTGTCATCCGTCGTGCTGTTCTGCGGATAATTGATTCCCAGAGAAATCGGAAGATATACATATCCGCCGGAAAGACTTCCGGTATACGAACTGCTGTTTACATTTGGCAGCAGATACAGTGGACCTCCCATATTGTAATAATGCTGTGCATCATTATCCGCGATCGGCCCTGTGGTAAGGCTTACTCCGTAAGTATCCAGAATCGATGCAAAATTCGGCATCTCGGTCTCGGAATGCATTCCCACGATAATCGCTTTTCCGCCTTTTTGCAGATAATCAATTACTTTCTGTGCATCATTTTTATTAAAATCTTTCTGCGGTGCATTGATAATAATCGCTGCCGCATCCTTCGGAACACTTTCTTCATTTAACAGTTCCACGGAAGACAATGTCATATTGGATTTGCTGATGACATCCGAAAATGCACTTCCGATTGTAGCCTCATCATGTCCGGTGATCTGGTATACGACAGGGAGCTGGTTCGCATCCATCGTTACATACTGGATGGCACTTGTAATCTGTCCTTCCGCATCGAATCCCTTCAGTTCGTTGTTGTAGGAATATGTGGAATAATCCATGTTTGACTGATAATCATAGATATCATAATAATCTATCACTTTCGAACGCTTGTCACTGACAACGATCAGACTGTTGCTGGTCGGTGCATTGTCCGTATAGTCCTTATAAAAATAAGGTTTACTCTTCGGATTGACGTATTTTACCCTGATATGCCCGGACAGATCTTTGTAACGCTCCAGCATGGAATCAATCTGTGCGTCCTTGCTTTTTTCCGCTGCCAGAACATAGATGGTTACATCACTTTTCAGTTTTTTCATGGTCTTTTTCGTATCCTTTGTAATGGAATACAATTTAGAATACGAACAGTCCACCGAGGTAATTCTCGTCGGCAGCGCATCGACTGCCAGGTTGGCAACCACGGCAAGAGCTAAAACTACGACTATAAAACTGCTTGAAAAAACGCTGAGCGAAAATGTCTTTTTGCTGATGCTCCAACGCCGTTTCTGAATGGCTGCACGGTAAAGAAATTAAATAATACAATAACCGTTACATAATAGAGGATTGCCGTAATGTCCAGACAGCCCCCCTGGAATTTTTCAAACGGTGCATACAGATCTAGACCGTTTAAAATCTTTGTCAGCCAGTTTCCATCCGATGAAATAAGTCCTGTCAGACTCTGCATCATATAACTGATAAACAGTACCACAAACGTCAGAACTGCCGCAATCACCTGGCTTTCCGTCAATGCGGAAATAAACATACCTACCGCAATGGAAGCTGCTCCATATAACCAGAACGCCAGTATGGCAATATAGCTCTCGCCCATGGGAATTGTTCCAAACGCCCGTAAAATGAGCGGTGTCACACAGAAAACTGCAATATCCACGGTAAACACCGCAAGCATTGCCAGATATTTCCCGAGTACAATCTTTGCCACCGGCACCGGTGCTGTCAGCATCAGCTGATCCGTTTTATTTTTCCGGTCCTCTGCAAAACTGCGCATCGTAAGAATCGGTACCGCAATCATAAAAATAATCGTAATGGCACTTAACGTATAGTACAGATACGGATAACCCTGCCTTAAATTATACACATAAAAATACAACCCGAACAAAGCCATAAGGGCAGCCACAAACAGCCAGCCGATCACATTCTGGAAATATGACCGGAATTCTCTTTTCAATACGGCAAACATTACTGTGCACCTCCTTCCTGGGTAATCTCAAGGAATACATCTTCGAGAGATTTCGTCACGGTCTTCATCTCCAGCACCGGAATGTTATGCTCTGCCATCTGCCGGAAGACTTCTTCCCGCACATCGGCACCTTTCTTTGCATAAATACGGATTTTATCATGATCCGCCTGCTCCACCCTTGCAATGTTTTCTTCTCCCTGTAAGTATCCGGCTGCTTCCCCGGCACCGGTCCGCACCGTCAGTTCAATCTCTTGCGCACCCGACATCAGATTTACCAGATTTTCCGTAGAGTCGCTCGCTACAAGCTTTCCTTTGGAAATAATAAACACATGGTCACACACGGCAGAAATTTCCGGCAAAATATGGGAACTTAAAATCACCGTATGTTTTTCGCCAGATGACGGATCAGTTCACGGATCTCTATGATCTGTTTCGGGTCCAGTCCGACCGTAGGCTCATCGAGTATGATAATCTCCGGATACCCCAGGACCGCCTGTGCAAACCCGACACGCTGCCGGTATCCTTTGGACAGATTGCGGATCATGCGCCCTGCCACTTCTGTCGTACCGGTCGTTTCCATTGCCTCTTCCACATACCGTCTGCGCAGACTTTTTTCCAGCTGTTTTAAATCTGCCACAAAACACAGGTACTCCTTTACCGTCATATCCATGTACAGTGGTGGAAGTTCCGGCAGATAACCGATACATTTCTTTGCTTTCTCCGGCTCCTTTAAAATGTCATGCCCGTTAATTTTAATCTCTCCGCTTGTCGCACCGAGATATCCGGTTATCATATTCATCGTTGTTGATTTGCCAGCACCGTTTGGACCCAGAAAACCATAAATTTTCCCCGGTTCCACAACGAGTGACAGATGATCGACAGCCGTATGATCCCCGTATTTTTTTTACAAGATTATTGATCTCAATCACAGCGAAATGCTCCTTTTCTTTTTTGGACAACAAAATGCCCTTTACGGAAACAGTGTATCGCTTTTACGTGTGTAAAAAATGTAAACTCTGTGTTCATTTTGTGAACAGATAAAAATACGGGGAAGCAGTTCATGAACCACTTTCCCCGTATTTTATAAAGTATTCTTTTTATGTTTCTTATTCTTCGATCACAAAGTTGCTTACATTCCTGCGAAGTTCTCCCGCAGAAGCTTCCGCTGTCTTTGCGCCTTTCATGACTTCTGCCGATCCGTTTGCAATGGAAACGGTCTTCTGTGCAATGTTCGTTGTGCCGGCAGCACTGTCATTCGATGCCGAGGTAATTCCGTCAATCGCCTCTGTAATATTGGAAATAGATGCTACCAGTTCTTCGGAAGTTGCACTGAAATCCGACACCAGATCGTTGATTTTAGAGGCATCCATGTTATAATCATCTGCCATCTTCTCAAATTCATCAAAACTCTTCACAATATCTGTATCCACAAAATTCAGCAGACGGTTGGAATCTTTGGTCAGATTTCCTACTGCATTATCACGTTTTCCGTCACAGCCTGAATATTTGCCACGGCATCTTTGGACTGTTCTGCCAGTACCCGGATTTCCTCTGCAACAACTGCAAATCCCTTTCCTGCCTCGCCCGCGCGTGCTGCCTCAATGGATGCATTCAGTGCAAGCAGATTGGTCTGTCCGGTAATCGCGAGAATGGAATCTGCAAGCACACCGATCTGTTCCACAACCTTTGCGTCTTCGAGTGCCTTTTCGAGTCTTTCCCTGATTTCTCCAAGCATTTCCTGAACTTTCTTCCGGTTCTCTACCGTTGTTTCTTTTGTCTGCGTTGCCCGCTTATGGATTTCTTCTGCTTCTGTAGCTCCGTCCTGTGCACGTACGGCAATCTCTTTTGCCGCTCCGTCAATCTGCTGGGTCATGCTGTTGATCTGCTCTGCCGATGCCGCCGTCTCCTCGGTACTTGCAGCAAGCTGCTCGGTCGTTGCAGACACATCCTCAATTTCCCCATTCAGATTTGATATATTGGTATCCATTGATTCCACAACGTTATCAATATTTGCAGCTTCCTTCTTTACCTGTGCAAGCAATCCGCATACCGATTCCCGCATCTCTCGAGTGTTCCTGCCAGCTGTCCGAAATCATCCTTCCGCTTCATCATATTCGTCTGCATCTTTCGGGCAAAATTTCCGCCTGCAATCACTTCAATCTCTGCGACAACTTCTTTAACGACTTTGTAATATCCTGTGCGATCATAAAACAAGTACTGCAACAACCGCAAGCATCACAATACATACCGCGATCAGGCGATTGCCTTTTGCATTGCATAGTTGGAAAATACCTTGTTCTGCTTTGCAATGGCAGTATCAATATAATCCGTATAATTTCCGGTACCGACCACCCAGTCAAACGGTTCAAAGTACTCACTGTAGGAACGCTTCGGGGAAGGTTTTGTCTCTCCTGGTTTCGGGAATACAAAATCTGTGTATCCTCCACCGTCTTCCACTGCTACACGTATGATTTCTTTCACCATCTGGTATCCTTTTGCATCCTTGGTTTCCATACGGTTTGTTCCCTCGGTATCACTGCCAAGCAGAACCACATTTGTACCATCTGACTGGTCAATCCAGAAGTAACCGGCCTCTCCGTAACGCATCTGCCGGACTTCATCTGCTGCAATTTTTTTTGCTTCATCCAGCGTATAAGTTCCCGCTTTATATGCGTCATTAATCTCCGACAACAGGGAAATAACCACCTCCACCTGCTCTTTGATCGAATCATCATAACTCTGGCGGGACGATGCTTCCATCGTTTCCAGTGCTTTGTCTTTCACATCTTCCATGTCTTTGACGGAAACAGTACCCCCGAGAGCCACAAGTAAAATGACCAGAACCAGAATCAGATTCAGCTTGGTCCTTACCTTCATGTTCTTCATAACTTTATTCTCCTTCCCTTAAAACCGTTCGGTTTTATATATTTTGCTCAAAAATTCAAAACTTGTTATCTATTAAGTATAACCTTTTACCACATTTCCGTCAACCATATTTCCCTTTTTAAAAAATCCCCCTTCCTGTTTCCAACTTTCCATGCGTACAATCCCCCTATTTCTTTGCCGTATTCCCTTCTCTTGCCATTCTTTTTCATTTGACGTATAATGGATACATATTAAGGAAAAGAGGAACAATACCTATGGGCATTTATCTTGTAGACTATGAAAATGTACACAACGATGGCGTAACAGACATCCAAAAACTCTCTGCATCTGACCGTGTTGTCATTTTTTACGGAGACAGCATCAAGTCCATCCCTTTTGAAACACATGTCGAAATGATGGCGTCCAAAGCGGCGATCGAATATATTGAAACACACAAGGTAGCTAAAAATTATCTGGATTTCCAGCTGGCCACCTATCTTGGATTTCTGATCGGGAAAGGGGAAAAAGGTCCGGTTTACATCATCAGCCAGGATACCGGGTTTGACAGTATTGTCGATTTCTGGCGCGGAAGAAACATCGAAGCCTTCCGCCAGCCAAGCATTGCTTCCCCTTCCACCCCAAAGGATGTTTCTTTAAAAAAGGGAACCTCCACAAAGAAAAAGAAGAAAAAATCGGATCACGTTTCCAAAGAATCAAAAAAAGATGCAAAAGAAATTACGGAAAAAAAGAAGCCGGAAAAGAAAAAACTTCCGGAAGCGATCCGCAAAAAAATACGAACGGAATTAAAAGATGAAAAACTCCCGGCCGGCAAATACACATCCATCTATAAAGCGGTGGAGGAATCCGAGAATAAACTTGCATTAAACAACGCACTGGTCAAAACATTTGATACTTCCATCGGAAGCAGGATCTACAATCACATCAAAAAAATTTATGAGGATTACCAGAGGTAATCCTCATTTTTTATTCAAGTTCCGTCATTCCTCCAAGCAGGATTCCCACATTGTCTTTATAAATTTTCGAAAACTGCTCCATCGGCAGCGGATTTTCTCCCAGTCCTGCCTCGATGGTATATCCCGGACGGTCATAAAAATTGATAAACCAGTCTTTGTATCCGGCATACCCGGATGCCGCCGGTGTTTCCTCAATCCGGTAACCACTCACTTTGGAAAATATTCCGCAATGCGGCGGGCACCTTCCGGTTCCTCATCGAGATACTTCCAGTAAATCACTTCTCCCTGTGTGTGATATGCAAGAATCAGGGAAAAATCACGGTTTCTCGTAAAATCAAACATGGCAGTACTCTCCGGGACACTAAGCGGTGTCTGTCCCACGTAATCCCTCGGTGCCGGGCGGTTATACCCCTGTTCAAATTTTATTTTCTTTGCCATATCCCATCCTGCCGGAAACTGCAGATTCAGATCCACACCCTGGATATTTGCTTTCCAGCCATCCGGAAACGGAATATCCGGGAATCCGGACGCAATGCGGACCGCACGGCGATAATAAAATCCTTCCGTCAAAAGCCCATTTACCAGATCCACACCATCCGGATTGACCAATGGTACAAGATACAGGGAATATTCTTCAAACAGCCGCTCCGGGTACAGTTCTTCATACATACGTTCGTCTGCATATGTCTCTAACAGCTGCTCCACAAACTTTAAAAGTACCGGTGTGGTAATACTCTCATTTGCATGAAAGGAAGCATTGTACCCCACCTCTACCGGACCATTTCCCAACTGCAGCGACCACAGGGGTGTTCCCATAACACTTCTTCCGATCGTTCCCACCTGCAGATAGGGATAACGTGCCTGCAAGCCCTCGATGATCCACCCGGTAAGCAGGGAAGTGTATGGAACTTCTCCGGAAACCAACGGAAAATTAAGTGGTACAACAACCGTACTTCCAATCTGTAATGCTCCGGCATCCGTTCCGGGATTTGCATGCATCACTCGCTCCATCGTTGTATCATACATTTTCGCAATGGAGAAAAAGGTATCTCCTGCTTTTACCTCGTGTGTGATATACCCACGTAAAAAGGCAGTAGACGGTTCCACTGTGCTTCTTTTACCGCACACTTTCCGCTGCTGCCCATTACTTTTTCCACGGCTGCACAGGTCTTTGGTCCAAAAATTCCATCCAGCATCACCTGCTGTCCTGCACGCTGCAATGCCAGCTGCAGATATTGTACCCAGATTCCCTGATCCCCAGGATATAATTCTTTCATTTTGTTCCTGCCTTATTCTCATTCTTTTTATTTTATGAGAATCAGACAGTTTTGTTTCCATTATGCAAATGCTTCTGCTACATTTTCTTCTGTTACTTCTTCCTTCTCATCGAGCAGATTGTTCATGCTCTTTAAGCTGATCAGAAGTGTGGACGTGTTGTGAAGCAATGCCGATGTGGTCGGTGGAAATACCCCTGCCACACCAAGAACGATCAATGAGGTGTTAATTCCTACGATCAGACGGTAATTTCTGTGAATCCGCTCCATCAGCCTGTTACTGATCTTCTTTAAGGTAACAAGCTCATGGAGATCATCTGCACCCACCGTCACATCTGCAATCTCGCGTGCGATCTGTGCACCATCACTGATGCAATGCCGACATCCGCTGCAGACAATGCCGGAGAATCATTGATACCGTCACCGACCATGATCACCTTTCTTCCGGCATTCTTTTCTACCTCAACAAAGCTTGCCTTATCTTCCGGCAATACCTCGGAATGATACTCATCCACACCGACTTTTTTCGCAATCACAGATGCCACGCGGTCGCTGTCTCCGGTCATCATAACAACCTTGGAGATTCCGAGTTTCTTTAACTTTGCAATAACCTCAACCGCTTCCAGACGAAGTGGATCTTCGATGCAGATCACTGCCACAAGCACTCCGTCAATCGCCATATACAGGTGGGAATACTGCTCCGGAAGCTGCTCAAATATCTCTTTCTTTCCCTCCGGAATTGTAGCATTCTCATCCTCAAATACGAATGATAGCTTCCGATCACAATATGTTTCTCCCCCGATCTTGGAAGAAATACCGTGTGCGACAATGTACTCTACCTTTGAGTGAAGTTCCTCATGTACCAGATTCCGGTTTACTGCCTCACGTACCACAGCCTTTGCCATGGAATGTGGAAAATGTTCCTCTAAACAGGCAGCAATACGAAGCAGTTCATCCTCGGACTGATCATTGAAGGAAACAATCTTTGCCACTGTCGGCTGTGCTTGGTCAGTGTACCAGTCTTATCAAAGACGATGGTATCCGCTTCCGCCATAGCTTCCAGATACTTGCCTCCCTTTACGGTAATGTTATAGGTACTTGCTTCCCGGATTGCAGAGAGCACAGACAATGGCATCGCAAGTTTCAGTGCACAGGAGAAGTCCACCATTAACACAGAAATTGCCTTTGTCACATTTCTGGTAAACAGCCATACAAGCCCTGTTCCCAGGAAGGTATATGGCACCAGTTTATCTGCTAAATGTTCGGCTTTTCCTTCCAGTGAGGATTTCAGTTTCTCTGATTCCTCTATCATCGCCATGATCTTTTCATACTTGCTTGATCCGTTTGCTTCTCTGACGCGGATCGTAATCTCGCCTTCCTCGACAACAGTTCCGGCATATACCACGCCATCAGGTACTTTGCGGACCGGAACCGATTCTCCGGTTAAAGATGCCTGATTTACCATTGCCTCTCCATCCGTTACCGTTCCGTCAAACGGGATCACATTTCCCATATGAATGCGCACTTCATCTCCGGACTGCACGTTGTCTGCGGAAACGAGTACTTCCTGTCCATCACACATCATCCATACCTTGCTGATGTTGAGTGACATACTGCGTGCCAGATCTCCCACGGATTTCTTATGTGTCCATTCTTCCAGCGTCTCTCCGATACCAAGCAGATACATCACAGATCCTGCGGTCGCAAAATCACCACGGATAATGGAAACACCAATGGCAGTTGCATCCAGTACCGGAACCTCGATCTTACCCTGAAACAGAGTCTGAAGCCCTTTCCAGATATACTTCACGGATTTCACCGTTGTGATTACTGCACGAACGGAAAACGGCAGAAACAGTTTGTTACCGAAATGCCAGAACGTCTGCTCCACCAGCTGATCCCAGTAATGCTGATTCATTTCTCTTCCGGAATTTTTAATATAGGTATCCGGAACATCCGTCTTTTCATACGAAAATGCCTTTAACACTTCAAGGATTGCATCTCTGCTTCCTTCATAACAAATGGTCACATCTTCGGTACGATTTTGAATTTTTGCGGAAATCACAGATTCACACTGTTCCAGATAATACTGTAATGTATCTGCCTGTGCAAATGACATACGACTCTGGATCACATGAATCCTCATTCTTCCTCTTATCTCATGTCTGATTTGAAATTTCATATCTATAACCTAGTCTTCTGAATAAAAGAGTATGTTACATATAAGGTAACATCTCTTTCATGCGTTTTTATGCCTCTGCTGTCTCTTCTGTAGTTTCTGTCTCTTCGGCAGTTGTCTCTTCGGTTACTTCCTCACCGTCAAATACTTCCTCTTCTTTTGCTGCACGGTCTTCGTTGATCTGCTTAGCCTCTGCATAGATATCCTCTGCATTCTCCTGTACCTTTGTAGCGGTCTTTAAAACAACTTCCTTTGCACGGAGTACGGCTGCTGTACAATTTGTATAAAGTTTCTTTGCATCCTTGCTGGAAAGAATCTTGATTCCTGCGGTACCAAACAGTACACCTGCTGCAAAAAGTCCGGTTTTCTTTGCATCAAAATTTTTGAAACACTTTAACATCGTTGTTTCCTCCTTAGTAACTGATTTATAATTTTGTTTTCCTGTTTAAAAACGTATTTTATGCCCCATTTTTCCAATTTGCAAGTATTTTTTTAGTCACCACGGCGTAAGCAAAAGAGCAATAAAAAGGACTCACACCATCTATCATCCGATAAATAGCGGAGTCCCACACTTTATGCAACAACAATCCGGCTGTCCTTATTG
>ENA-OQCE01000448-OQCE01000448.1-human-gut-metagenome-genome-assembly--contig:-NODE-448-length-19815-cov-2.894758_pt1 | contig 19815 bp, 24 predicted proteins | sample MGYA00242495_ERZ504572 | MGnify/ENA primary metagenome ERZ504572 (study PRJEB26092, sample SAMD00036228) | human gut metagenome | host: Homo sapiens | study: EMG produced TPA metagenomics assembly of...
GTTTCTCGGGTCAGCCTGGTCACCGTCGAAGCCGGCGGTCGGAATGCCCAGATCCTTCGTGAAGCGGCGCTGCATTTCAGGCATGTACCGCTCCAAGGTTTGCAGGAACGGTTGTAGTGGACCAGAACGCCGTCGACTTTGTTGTCACGGATAAGACCCTCACGCCAAGCAACACCTTGTTCGATGGAAACGGAGTTCGGAGCCTTGCAATAAGCCTTGACGAGTTCATCAAGATTGTTATAAACAAAGCCAAAGGCCGGTGCGTACACAACGCCCGTGATGTTAAGGCCGTTAGCTTTGAGCGGCTTGAAGAGGTCAGGCAGTTTCGGCCAGCAAGGAATGCCTTCGAACATGATACGATGCTGTTCCTTGAAAGGAGCGGTCGTCGTGCCGTTCTTGACGTGTTCTTCCAGTTCGCTGGCGAGCAGTTCGAATGCTTCAGCAGCTTCGACACGGCCGCGGGCCGTTACGACGTCAGCCATATGGTTGAAGAGGTCAAAACCGTTGAACGGGGACGGTTTGTACTGGAGGTAGTCACAAACCTTCAGCCAAGCTTTTGCCGTACGGTTGGCGTTTTGGCAGCACTGTTCAAACTTATCTTCGTCGAACTTCTTGCCGGAAATTTCTTCCATTTGACGGATAGCCGTATCGAGCTGGCTGCGGATATATTTGACGTTGGCTTCGTTGACATGGTCAAATTCATTGTAAGGAACGTCGATCATGATGAGGGGAATGTTATGACGGCGGGCAATGTCTTCATACCATTTGGTCATGCAGTTGCAGATGTTGTTGCAACACAGAACGAAGTCCGGCATCGGCATGGTCATCTGACGATATTTATGAAGCGCGTTCTGACGGCGGGTCTTTTCTTCTCCGTCCGGAAGGGCAGCAATTTCATAGATATTATCCGTCGTTGCATACGGTTTCAGGGTCTTCGGATCCTTGACCGGCTTACCATTTTCATCGAGGACTTTATTGCCATTGGCATCTTTCAGGGGTTTGCCACTGTTCGGATTGATGACATAGTTGCCATCTTTATCCATTTTGTTGGCACCACGGTAACCAGCAGCATAAGCCAAGGAAATACGGGAATAACCACAGATATCGTTGTCATAGCCCAGGTCTTCAGCAGCCTGACACATAACTTCGCCGTCACGGTTAGCTGCAATACCGGCAGCCTGGTTTTCAGGGTAACCAACATGCAGCCCAAAGGATTCAGCCAGTTCGCAAGGGAACTTGGAAGACGACCAGCCTACAGGTTCGCCAGCTTCTTTAGCTTCTCTCAATTCACGATAAACTTTTTCAACTACGTCTCTTAATGCCTGGACGCCAGGACTTACAGTTTTTGCCATAATGATCCTTCCTTCTTTTCATCAAGTTGAGCGCTTACTTGCTCGCCTTTCGATATGCATAGAGAGCCGCTCCCAAGGCCCCATTGTACTGGGCCAAGGGAGATGTCTTGATTTCTACGCCAAGGCCTTCCTCCAATGCATGGACAATGCCGTAGTTTTGTGCCACCCCACCGGTCATGGCCACGTCTGGAGAAACCCCGACGCGGTTGACAAGACCAATGACACGGCTGGCAACGGAACGATGGATACCGGCAATGATGTCGATTTTATTGGTTCCTTTCGACAGCTGACTGATGACTTCCGATTCCGCAAAGACCGTGCAGGTTGAGCTGATAGGCACACGTTTTGTAGACTGCGCCCCCAGCGGAGCAAGATCACTGACCTTGACTTCGAGGACACGGGCCATAACATCGAGGAAACGTCCCGTACCTGCGGCACATTTATCGTTCATCTGGAAGTTGGTCATCGCACCATTTTCAATATGGATAACCTTGGCATCCTGTCCCCCGATATCAATGACCGTGTGGACATTAGGCCAGAGGAAATGGGCCCCCATGGCATGGCAGGAAAGCTCACTCATCTGCTTATCAGCAATGCCTTCCAAGGAATTCCGGCCATACCCTGTTGCCAGGGTAAAGGCCAGATCTTCTCTTTTCATGTTGGCACTCTCAAGGACTTCGGAAATGGCACGGGCCGGTCCAGTCGTGCCAGCCCCAACGTCCACGAGGGACTTGGCGACAATGTCTTTGCCATCCTTGAGGATGATGCATTTTGATGCAGTGGAACCAATATCAATTCCGAGGGTATAGATACTCATTCAGTAAAGTTCCTCCTAAGGAAATTATTTCTTCGTGAAGGTATCGAACTCTCTGATGGCTCTTGGCAGCAGCATTTGATGGAACGGGCAAACAGATTTCGGATTCTGGTAAGCAGCTTCGGCGAAGGCTTCTACATAGCCACGAAGGTTAGTGAAATCAACGATTTCATCGACAAGGCCGAGTTCAGCACAAACCTTCGGACGAGATTTCGTATGGAAAGCTTCGATTAGGGCATTCATCTTGTCTATGGTCGGCTGCAGGTCCTTGCCGGCTTTCTTATCTTTAGCAAGACGTCTGGAATACATAGCCACAGCAGCGGTTTCGCCGTTCATGACATAGATTTCCGTGGCAGCCGTGCCAATGGAGAACGCGTTCGTATCGTTGCCCTGAGGCCCGCCCAGTACGTAGTGAGCAGCTGCAGAACCTTTTCTCAGAGTAATTTCGAATTGCGGAATGTTGGAATTCTGGATGGAATAGATCAGGGATTGACCCAGACCAAGCAGTTCGGCTTTTTCAGCGTCGTTGCCAACGTCGATACCGGACGTATCCTGGATCCAGATGATTGGCAGACGGTCTCTCGAGCAGAGCGTCACGAATTCGTTCATCTTGATGAGACCCTGCCGATAGAGCTTACCGCCCATACCAACAGCACCGGTCTTGTATTCAGGATAGTTCATCAACAGGCCCATGAAGTTGGCAACAACACCGACCACAAGGCCGTTGACCTTTGCCATACCGGTAATCATTTCAGGGCCGTAACCCTTCTTGTATTCACTGAATTCACTGTTATCAAAGAGTCGGCCAATGACGTTATACATATCATAGGCTCTCTTGTCGTTCAGCGGAACCAAGGAGTAGAGGTCATCCAGAGGCAGGGCCGGTGCTTTCGGATCGTCAACACGGAAGAATTCCGGATTGTAGCTCGCAGCATGCCAATATATTTTTTGATGCCTTCAAGAACACCTTCTTCGGAAGCATAAACTTCACGGAAGAAACCCGTTTCAGTGTAATGGATATCAACCGCTCCAGGGGGCTCGGTCTTGCCGCTTTTTGCAACAGATTCAGCAATCTGTTCAGCGCCTTCCATATCAATGTAGCCTTTCGGGCTCATTCCGCCAAGGATTCCGGCGCCGCCAACAGCCATATTGGCTTTTTCGTGGGCAATGAGGATGGTCGGGCTGATGGAGTGGTAACCGCCGCCAGCAGGGTTCGTCCCATAAATGCCTACGATAACAGGAATACCGAGTTGGTTCAGTTCAGCATTGCGGAAGAAAGGCGTACCACCGCCACGGCGGTTCGGATAAACCTTTTCCTGTTCGTCGAACTTAACGCCAGAGCAATTCAGGACATAGACAAGAGGGATGCGCAGGGTCTTTGCCGTGTCAGAAGCACGGAGCAGGCATTCGGCCTGGCCCGGTACCCAGGCACCGGCAAGTTCTTGTTGTCAGAAGCAACGATAACAGCCCACTTGCCGTTAATGCGGCCCAAGCCTTGACAATGCTGACGGAACCGTTCTTGTTGCCTTCGGGATTGTACAGGGTGTTGAGCGGTCTGAAAGTGCCCGGTTCAACCAGTTTTTCAACGCGCTGCAGTGCAGTCAGCTGACCGGATTCATTCAGGGATTCATCACTGCGGCCAGCAGACTGGGCGGCTTTGATGAGTTCGTGGATCTCGGCTTCGATGGCTTTCAGCTGAGCTTCGTTTTCCGGATTCGCTTTCTTCATCGGTTTGCCGACCTGCGGCATATGTTCAAAATAACGGGGCATAGAGTAAAAACCCATGTTTTTCGTTCCTCCTACTTATCTCTTATTTGGCTTCCGGCACAGGCACTTTGATGAAGGCTTGGCCCGGGTCAATTTCTTCACGAATCAATTTGATAACGGACGGTTCCGGAGCTTCCAATTCAACAGCGCGGGAAACGTCGATTTCAAAACCCGTATTTTCAATGACGTCTTCGGGGGAAGAGGTCGGATAATATCCAGCCAGGTACATTCTCTTGGTCTTTTCGTCGAATTTGAGGATCCCGCGTCCGTAACAACCATTTGAGGCCCTACTTCGCCGGGAAGGCCCAGTCTTTCACGTCCGCCAGGGCCATCAATCCAACCCGGGCTGGTCACGTAGTCGATCTTGTCCATGAATCTGCGTTTTTCATGCTGCATCATGATGATCGTATTGGAATAGGTTGCAATGCCGTTTGCGCCGCCAGAACCAGTGAAACGGGTCTTCGGATGATGATAGTCACCAATAGAGGTGGAGTTTACGTTACCATAGGGGTCGATCTGCGCACCGCCGATGAAAGCGATGAGACGGTTTTCCTTATGGAGGTATTCGTTGATTTCAAAACCGACGAAACGAACGTTAGGCCAAATGGTACCGCAGTGAGCCATGAATCTCAAGTCACCAACGGAACGAGGTACTTCAACAGGGGAGCAGTCCATGAGGCCACTTTCTACGATGATGTGGCAGTCCGGAGCATAGACTCTCTTAGCAACGCTGGCACCGATCAAGGGGAGCCCGGTCCCAACGGTTACGACTTGACCATTTTTAATCTGCTTGGCAATGGTAACTGCCTGCATTTCTTTATTGGTGTAATTCGTGTAATCAGCCATCCTAATTAGCCCTCCTTCGTCATATCAACATGATACCCAAGACCAGGAACAACCTTCAGGTTGATGAGGCGGGTTGCGCCCAGTTTGTTCAGGTATTCATCGTGATCTTTCAGGTCGAAGACCCATTCCTTGCAGAATGCATCGAAATCTTCCTGGGTCTTGGAAACAACATCGTAGACCTTCAGGAACGGATTATCATAGTCATACAGGCCGAAGCACTGAGACGGATGAGCGCCATAAGGAGCCAAGACAACCGCATCTACGCACATGCAGGGGATGTCGTTTTGGGTCGGATCGCGGCGGATTTCTTCGTTGCTGATGATTTCTTCGCACGTAACAATGGTGTGCTTAGCAGCCATAGCAATATCGACATCCTGGAACTTGCCGCCCCAGATGCGAACCGTACCATCCGGAGAAGCCTGCTGGGCATGGATGATGGCTACATCAATCTGAGGAACAGGAATGGCGAGGACGCGCTGTTTGTCGTTGAACGGGTTCTTGATTTCGACAAATTTGTCATCAGGAACCTTATCGAGGGTCTTGCGGACTTCCTTACTGATGCCCCATTCGGTTTCAAGACTGGAGCCCTGCATCAGGGAAACCGGAAGGAACGGAAGGCCAAGGGCAGCGGCATGCCACATCATATAGATGACATCCTGGGAATAATCTTCCATGGTGAGTTTGCCCGCTTCGAACCATTTACGGAAGCGTCTGGAAACATTCGTTACACCAGAGTTAGCCGTGTAGCAGTTGATATATGCCTTGACACGGCCACAGCCAATGAGCATATCCCAGTCACCGCCGGCAGCACCGGAAAGTCCGGTCAGGTCCGTGATTCCCTGTCTCAGGATTTCATAGACGGCTGCATACGGTTTACGGTCAGTCGTAAAACCACCCAGTGCAAGATGGTCACCACTGTGGACATACTTTGCAATAGCGTCTTTTAACGTCATTACTTTACTCAAAGCAAAAACCTCCTTTTAATTTCCATACTTTGGCTAAGCATGCTGAAGTTCCGGAACCATCGTCCGCTAAATCATCCATCCCCCTTTGAACATTCTCGATTCAGGTTCCGATTGGTATCACTCTTCATAGTACAAAGCGATTATAACACAAATAACTATTTTTTTAAATTCAATTTCAAGGATTTATGCGTTTTTTAACAATTTTATATGAATTCGGACAATTTTTTTATTAAAAAACTAAAAAAGCCCATTTTTCCTAGGTTTTTTCTAAATAGGCCCCATAACAATAATCGTGCTTTTTCCTTTTTTCCACGAAAATAGATAAAAAATGTTACATATGAAAAAAAACCGGGACCCCGTTTTCAAGGGGTATCCCGTATGCAATCAAAATGTAGTTATATTTTTAAACGGAAACGTTAAGACGTGGGTCCTTTTTCTTTTTCCTTTTTCCACCAGATGTCCGCTGCTCTCTGGAGCGCTTCAGGGGTATTGGAAAGATTTCGGTCCTGAACACGGGAAAGAAGCAGGGGCAGCAGCCTTTTAAGGACCCTTTGCGGAATTCCCGCAGCAATAAGGTCCCGCCCGCTTATGGCAAGGTCTGCTGTATGGACGGGCATAGTACCGGCCATCAGAAAAAGCTGATCTGCAAAATGGCGCGCCAGCGCCTGACTTTCTGCCGAAGCCGTTGTGGCTGCCATATCGGCAAGGCAAAGGGTCCCCAATTCCCGGAATGCTTCCTGCAAGTCCTTGGTACAGCGGAACGCCCCGCTGCGGGCTTCCTTCCGAAGCCAGCGCCAAAGTGCCGCATCCGGCAGGAATCGAGCAGGTCCAAAATGCATATGGTTTCCTACAAGAAAAGCCACACGGTTCACTAGGCTCCGTTTTCCCCCAGACGGTGGAGAATGCTTTCCGCCATGGCTTTTCCCACCTTGTCGTGTCCATGGTCACTGGGCATGCCATCGGGGCGAATGCCCCTGACACCTTTCCTTCCCTTCCCCACATCGTGAAGCAGGATGGCCCATCCCAAAGTCAGGGAACCGTCACTGTGGTCCAAGGCATGCCAGATATGGCCCCATACATCAAAGGGATGGAAGCGAGGATTTTGAGGGACACCCACAAGATCGAGAAGCTCCGGCAAAATGGGGACGCTTTCATAGGTTCCCTCTTTTTTGATTCGGCACGACATCCCTGCAAGACCGCTTTGGACCATGAGATTCATGCCCTGACCAGCGTAGGGTGCCCTAAGAAGTTTATGCAGCTCCGCCTTGACACGGGAAAGAGAGAGGCCCTTTGCACGCGGTGCCTCCGCCTTGATTGCCGGGAGGATACCAGCCTCGGGAAGAAAGCCGAGCTGTGCGACAAAACGGCAGGCCCTGAACATGCGCAGGGCATCTTCAGAAAAACGGTCCGAAGGAGATCCTACCACACGCAGGACATGATGCTCAAGGTCACGCTGTCCGCTATAGGGATCGGTCAAGTTCCCCGCAAGATCCATCGCCATGGCATTGACCGTAAAGTCCCTTCGTGCCAGGTCTTCTTCCAGGGTCTGGCAGTACGCAACACCGCTAGGGCGGTGCGCATCCGTTCCATAAACTTCCTTGCGGTAGGCAGCAACTTCAACGGCTCGTCCTTCTACAAGAAGGACCAGGACACCGAAATTTTCGCCCAGGTTTTCCACAACAGAAAGACCCGCCCCTTTGCAAAGACGGCGGGTTTCTTCCGGTCGGGCGCTCGTGACAATATCGTAGTCATGGGGATGCTTTCCGCAAAGCAGATCGCGCACGGCTCCGCCAACGACATAGGCTTCAAATCCATGTTTTCGGAACAGTTCCAGAACCGTTATGACATATGAAGGAAATAGGGCCGCCATCAAGGGGCCTCCTTTCATGACTTAATCCCCATCAGGGGCATTGAGGAGCGTAAAGACACCCACGGCCAATGATGGATTGGAAACCAAGCGAATCTTGGCACCAAATTCCTGTTCCATGTCTTTCATCCCATGGATGCGAATCCATTCCTCTACCAGAGGGTGAACAGAAAGGACCAAACTGCGGGCCATGGCATGATCGAGATAAAGGCTGCGCAGCCGGCGCCGGATTTCCACATAGACCGTTTCTGGCGATTCCACACGGCCGCTTCCCTGACACATGGGACAAGTCGTATAGACGGTACCAAAGAGATTGCGCCGCGCCTTCATCCGCGTCATCTCCACAAGATTCAAGGCTGTCATGCCATAACACGGGGCTTCATGCGGTCCATCGCAAATTCCCGGCGCAAGAGGTCCAGGATTTCCTCCTGTTCCTCCTTGCGCTCCATATCAATGAAATCAGCAACGATGATGCCGCCGATATCCCGCAGCCGTAACTGACGGGCAATTTCCAAGGCCGCTTCCCGATTCGTGGCAAGGCTCGTCTCCTCCTGTCACTGCCAGTTGAATAGTGCCGCTGTTGACATCAATGACCGTCATGGCCTCCGTATAGTCAAAGACAAGAGAACACCGCCAGGCAGGGGAACCACCCGGTCAGAAATGCTGGCAATTTCTTCATTGAGTCCATAATGGGTAAAGAGATCTTCCTTTTCCTGATACCATTCGGTCCGGATTTCCGTAAGGCCATATCTTGAAGAAGTTCTTCCACCGTATGATAGGTCGCTTCATCATCGACAATGATTTTTTGCACATCTTTTGTCACATAGTCCCGGATCATACGGATGGACAGATCCAGTTCCCGATAAAGCAGCTGCGGGCCCCTCCCCACTTTGCTTCGGCGCAGAAGGACCTGCCAACTGGCAAGGAGCTGACGCAAATCATTTTCGATTTCCTCGTCGGCGGCCTTAGCCGCTGCGGTTCGGATGACAACCCCCATCCCCTCAGGAAGACTCTTTTGGACGAGCGTCCGCAGACGAGTACGGAGGGATTTGCAGGTAATCTTCCGCGACAGGGAAATACGATTGCCAAAAGGTTCAAGGACGATGTAACGGCCCGGCAAGGTCACGTTTCGCGTGACACCCGGCCTTTGGTTCCCCGACAGTCCTTGACAACCTGGACAAGAAGCATCTGGCCTTCCGTCAGGCGATCCTGTTTATGCAGTGTCAGGAACCCATTTTTCCCCACATTAAGATCGATAAAGGCAGCCTGGATGCCAGGCACAACATTCGATACACGGCCTCGGTAAATATTGCCAACAAGGTTTCCCTCCCCACGGCGCTCAACGGCAAAGTCGCGGAGCTTGCTGTCAAATACCAGTCCCATGCGGGTTTCTTCCGGTTTGACACTGACAAAGATGGCGGTCATAGGGCGCCGCTTTCCAGCGTCATACCATCTGCCTGAAGGAGCGGCCTTTTTTCTCCATTAGGGCCTGCTGCGTATAGGTCAAGACGGGCAATATCCGCTTTTTCAAGGTCAAGGGAGAGACCGAAGTCATCGTGAAGGACCTTCAAGAGCTCGGCGGCCTTCATGCTGCCTTCCTGGGAAACCAGACAGTCAAATTGGAGCGTAAGCATGCCCCCTTCATATGAAGCCTGCACATAGGGGACGAAAGCTTTGGCATCCACGATGCGCGGGCTGCCCTTGCCCTTGCCATGTGTTTTCGTATAAAGAGCCTTTTCCGCCCTTTCATAGCGCTGAAGCCCGTCTGAAGGATCTGCGCACAGGGGACCTTCACCAAATAAGTCGTTCCTGCAACCGAAGCCATGAGTTTCGGGGCCTTATCATCTGCTAGGTCGGCACGTACGATATGGATGCCCATGGGAAGATTACAGGAAAGGGCATCAACGAGGTCCTTTAGGGGAACGGGCTCCCGCAGATATAGTTCCAGAAATTCGGCCCTGCTCGTCACCCCTACACTCAGGCAGAAGCCAAGGAAAACTTCATATGGGGATTAAAGCCTTGGGAATAGGCAACAGGAATCCGAGCCCGACGAATGGCTTTTTCCAAGGTTTTCAGATATTCCAGATGGGAAATGAACCGGATTCCGGATTCTTTTGTGATCTGCAACCGTAGTTTCATGCTTCCTTCCCCTTCCAATCAATGATCTTGACCCCCAGCTGCTGACAGACCTGACAGCCCGTACAGCTCCACGCCGACAATCCGGGGTCAAAGCAGCTTCCTGGGCCCGTTCGTATTCTTTCCACAGGAAGCCACGGGAAACGCCGCAGCTCGTGTGCTCCCAAGGAAACTTCTCATTTTTTCCGCGCGGGCGGTTGTTGTAGAAGGCCATATCAAGTCCAGCTCCTTCAATGGCTTTTTTCCAGCGGTCAAAGGAAAAATGTTCGGACCAGCTGTCAAAACGGGCCCCGTCCCGAAAAGCCAAGTAGATGGCTTTGGAAAGACGGCGGTCGCCCCTGGCAAGGACGCCTTCCATGAGACTTGTGAGGGAATCATGATACTGGAAATTGACATTTTTCATCGTGTCGAAGACTTCCTTAAGGAGCATATGCTTCCGGTCAAATTCTGTTTTTGTATTCTGTCCCACCCAAGCAAAAGGCGTATAGGGTTTGGGGACAAAGTTGGACACGCTTACCGTAACGCGGGCCCCAAAGCGGCCCGTAATCTTTTTGTACTGCCATTTCACGGCCCGGGCAAGATGAGCAATCGCAAGGATATCCTCATCGGTTTCTGTCGGCAGGCCGATCATGAAATAAAGTTTTACCTGGGACCAGCCATTTTCAAAAGCCGCGCCCACCGCATCCATGAGATTTTCTTCTGTAACTCCTTTATTGATCACATCACGCATGCGCTGGCTGCCGGCTTCAGGAGCAAAGGTCAGCCCACTCTTACGAACGGCCTGAACTTCCTGTGCCAGTTTTACAGAAAAACTGTCAATGCGCAGACTCGGCAGGGAAACGCTCACCTTGTCATCCTTGAATTCTTCCAAAAGATCCCGTACCAGGGGATCCAACTGAGAGTAGTCCGCCGTACTTAGGGAGAACATGCTCATTTCGTTGTATCCTGTTGCCGGTACCAGTTCGCGGGCCAGTTTCTTGACGTTCTCCGGTGTTCGTTCCCGAACCGGACGGTAAATGATGCCTGCATTGCAGAACCGACAGCCGCGGGAACAGCCGCGGAAGAGTTCCAGCATGATCCGGTCATGAACCGTGTCTCCATAAGGAACAATTGGATGGGTCGGAAAATCAAGATCGTTGATATCCGGTTCCACCCGCTTATAGACCGTTGCCGGAACGCCCGGTTCATTGGGTGTCACAGACTTGATGGTCCCGTCAGCATGATAGGTCACGGTGTAGAAACTCGGTACATATACGCCCTGGATCCTAGCCACACGGCGCAGGAATTCCTTCCGTCCACCGGGTTTTCCTTCTGATTTCCAGGCCCGGTAGCATCGGAGACTTCCACAATGATGCGTTCCCCATCGCCAAGCATACAAAAATCCAGGAAATCAGCCAAAGGTTCACTGTTAAAGACACAGGGACCGCCAGCACAGACAAAGGGATCATCAAGGCCGCGGTCCTTGGCCCAAATGGGAACCCCGCCTAGATCCATCATATTCAGGATATTGGAATAGCTCATTTCATAAAGGAGGGTAAATCCTACAAGATCAAAATTACCAAGACGGCGGCTCGTTTCAAGGCTTTCCAAAGCAATCCCGCGCTCTCGCATCTTGTCTTCCATATCCACCCAGGGCGCAAAGACCCGTTCAGCTTGGATATAGGGCTGTTTATTGAGAATGGCATAAAGGATCTTAAACCCCAGGTAACTCATGCCAATTTCATAGGTATCAGGAAAAGCGAGGGCAAAGGAAACCTCGACCTCGCTTTCCGGTTTGACGATGCTGCCAAATTCCATTCCCGTATAACGGGCTGGTTTTTCGACAGCACTGAGGATATCAATCGGTAAATCCTTGTGCATAGGGCCTCCTTACTAAAATCTCAAGGTCTTGGGATGAGCATGGATATTCATTAAAAGAGCCACCATGAGCATATTGGTCGTAAGGGAACTGACACCATAGCTCATAAAGGCAGCGGAACCCCTGTTACGGGCATAACATTGCTCGTCATGCCCACATTGACCAGGATATGAAAGGTAAACATAGAAACAATCCCAACAGCAAGCAGGGTTCCAAAATCATCGCTTGCATGAAGGCAATCGTGATGCCCCTGACGATGACAATCAAGTAGAGAATCAGGATCAGTGTCACCCCAACAAACCCAAACTCTTCGCCGGCCACGGCGAAAATAAAGTCCGTGTGATTTTCAGGAAGAAAGTTAAGCTGGCTCTGGGTTCCATTAAAAAGACCACGGCCAAAAAAAAGACCGGAACCAATAGCAATCATGGACTGAATGACATGGTAACCACTCCCGTACGGTTCAAGTCCGGGATTGAGGAAGACGCGGATCCGGTTTTTCTGGTACTCATGAAGCATGTGCCAGATAAGAGGTGCTGAAGCAAGACCCAAACCGCCCATGATGAGAAAATAACGGATCCTGAAGCCGCAGATGATCATTGTACCTAAGAGAATCGCCATAAAGACGAGGCTTGTTCCTAGGTCAGGCTGACGCATAACCAGGAGAAAAGGAACAAAGACATAGAGAAAAACAGGGATCCAACTGCGAAAGTCCGTTAACGTCGGCAGCCGCGATTCCACAAAAGAGGACAGACAGACAATCATGATAGCTTTGGAAAACTCACTGGGCTGAATGCTGATGGGGCCCAATTGGAGCCAGCGCTGCGCACCTAAAGCACTTTTCCCGACAACCATGACGGCAACCAGCATAACCAGATTGAAAATATACAGAGGTTTGGCAACATGTTTTAAGATGCGGTAATCAAAACGCATCAGGTAACCGCCCAAAATGAGGTTCACGATAACAAAAAGAGCCTGCCGAAAAACAAAGCGGTAGCGATGGGGACCGGGAATATTGGCATGGGTAGCACTGGCAATCAAAACAAGGCCGATAGCAATGAGCAGCATGACGCTCAAAAAAAGGACCTTATCCACGTTCCGAAAATACTTTTTAAAGGAATGACGCATGCTTTCTCCTCACTTACCCTTTCTTCTTCGGGGTCGTTTTATCTTTCGAAGACCCGCTGCCGGGCTTTTTGACACCCGGTGTCGTAAAGGTATATTCCAAGATAGACTGAACAATAGGCGCGGCTGAAACCGACCCATAACTGCCCTGCTCCACAACGCAGACCACAACAAGGCTGGGATTCTTGGCCGGAGCATAAGCAATGAACCAGCATGGTCCCTGCATGGGGGTTTTCTGCCGTACCGGTCTTACCGGCCACATCAACAGGCAGGGATTTTAGGGCCGATGCTGTCCCACCTTCTTCCGTCACCGCTCGGAGACCGTCCTGGATAAGGTCCAAGGTTTTCTGGGAAACCGGCAGACTACCTTCTTCCTGCGGTTCAAAGCGTTCGGCTACACTGCCGTCGTCGTTGATGATCTTGCTCACAAGATGGGGCTTGTAGCGCTTTCCATCGGTCGCCACAGCCGCAAGCATTTCCGCAACCTGCATGGGTGTTGCCAAGGTAAAGCCCTGACCAATGGCTGTATTGAACGTATCGCCCAAGTACCATTCGTCTTCAAAGACCTTTTTCTTGTAAGCCGGGGTTGCAATAAGGCCTGAGGCCTCCCCATGAAGGTCAATCCCAGTTTTCTTCCCAAAACCGAACTTTTCGGCATATTGGTCAAGCAAATCGATGCCGAGGCGATTGCCCATTTCATAGAAATAGACGTTATCCGAAGCGGATAGGGCCCGTTTGAAATTGATCCATCCTAAGGCTTCACCGCCAGCATTGCGCATATCGACGAGCCAGTGTCGGCAGAGTCAAAGATGAGTTCATCGGGAGTAACTTTCTTTTCTTCAAGGGCTGCCGAACCCGTAACAATCTTAAAAGTCGATCCCGGCGGATATTCGCCGGCAATGGCTTTATCCGTCATAGGATGAAATGGATCCGTATTGATGTAGTTCCAGTTCTTTTCACTGATACCGTTTACGAACCAGTTGGGATCAAAACCAGGTCGGGAAACAAGGGCCTTGATTTCCCCGTTATTGGGATCAAGGACCACGACGGCGGCACCGCGGGCTCCAATGGCTTTGAGCTGCCGGTCGACGGCGGCTTCAGTGATACGCTGGAGCTTAGCGTCAATAGTAAGCACCAGCCCTTGACCAGGCTTTGGTTCCACCTTGTCCATGACCTGGATAACGCGGCCATTGACGTCGACTTCCTCTCGGTAACTGCCGTCCGTACCGCGCAGGTACTTATCATAATAGCTTTCCAGGCCAAATTTACCGATGATGTCACCTGCTTTGAGGTTTTCATAAACACCCTGTTCGATTTCATATTCACTGACTTCGCCCACATACCCCAAGGCGTGGACAGCCAGTTCCTTATTGGGATAAGTTCGGACAGGCTGGACCTCAATCATGACATCAGGCAGGTAGCGCAGGTTTTCTTCTACTTTGGCGACCACGTCGGGCGGTGCGTTGCGCACAATACGGATAGTTCTGCCGAACCGCCATGGAGATTGATGGTTTCCTTGATCTTGTCCACAGGAATATGGACCAGTTCCGATAGGCGCTCGATTGTTTCATCCCTGTAGCCCGTGTTGCGGTGTGCCAAGGAAACCATGAAACCGGGCTGATTATTGGCCAGTTCCTCCCCATTACAGTCATAGATGATGCCCCGCGGCGCAAGGATCCGCGTGTAGCGCGTCCGATTACCCTCGGCTTGACGGCTGTAGTAACTGCCCTTGATGATTTGCAGATAGAACATGCGGCCAATCAAGAAAAAGACGATGAGGGCAGAAGCGACGAGCATGAATTCCAAGCGATACGCATATTTTTTATTCAGCACGATGGTATCCTTCCTCACTCGTTACAGATGATAATAATAGGAATGGCGGCGCAAGAAGCGCTCCTTGACCTTTTGGTAGATGACCCAAACAAGAGGGGCCATAATGAGGTTCCAGCCAATGGAACGCAGTGTCCAAAGCGCAAAGGGGACAAAAGGCATCCAGCGATGGAGCATGACGCAGAGAAACAGGCCCCGCACCACACCCAGAAGGAGCGTCACGAGTGCGGTTAGAATCATATAAGTAGGCATCCGATCAGCAAAGACGTTCATACGGTTGCTGCCAATAAAAGCACCCACCAAAGCGCGTGTCACCAAATGATAGCCAAAATAGCCAAAAGAGACCACATCGAGGAAAAGCCCCATACCAATTCCATACAGGGCCCCTTTGCGGCCTCCTTGATCAAGGGCATAGAGGATAAGCAAAAGAAGAAGAAAATCAGGAGAATCATACGTGGTAAAAAGGAGGAACCAATGGGTTTTCAAGGAAAAGAGGAAGAGATTAAGGAAGAGCCACAAGAAGGTGTTCATCGGCCAGCTCCCCCTTTAATGTTCTTATTAGGATCTTTTCCCTCTTCGCGGAGAAAGTCAGCAAAACCGGCATAGTTCGTAATGACAAGGGCTTCTTCCAGATGGGTATAGTCCACAGAGGGAATGATTGAAGCCGTTTTGGTCAGACCTCCCGGATCCATCTGAACATCTTCCACGGTGCCAATGACAAGCCCCTCTGGATGATAGCCAGTATATCCGCTTGAAACAATTGTATCACCAGGGAGCACATCCGCGTTCCGGGCAAGGTTGCGCATTTCAAGGGAAAGATCGGGGCCGGCAACACCATTTACAATCCCGGCGGCCCTGGAATCACCGCGCAAGTTAAGCCCTCCCAAGCTGCTCCGCGAACTCGTAATCAAAAGAACCTTGGACATATGGGGATAGACCGCATCGATGATGCCAATGATCCCGGAAGCATTGACGACAGGCATATTAAGTCGCAGCCCCTCATCACTGCCTTTATCAATGAGGATAACATCCTTAAAATCCCCCATGTCCCGGCTGATGACCTTGGCCGGCATGAGTTCGTATTTGGGATGGAGCTCCTTGAACTTCAGAAGTTTGCTGAGCCGTTCGTTCTCTGCCTTCATGGCAATGAGTTCCACATTGTTCTGACGCAGGTCGTCGTTCTCCGTCTTGAGTGCCGCATTTTCTTTCTGCAGCGTCCCTTTCGACGTAAAAAAATCCGATACACTGCGGGCGCCAGAAGCGGCCCCACCGACTATGAAATTGATGGGTCTTACAAGGGTGGCAATGGCCGAATTGACCACAGTAAAACGTGAGAGGCATCAAGGATGATTCCGCCCACGAGAAGGCCAATGACCACAAAAATGGCCAGCCTAATTTTTCTTTCCTGCATCATGCTTCTACTCTTCCTTATTTATGACTCTTGGCAGGATGGTTCTTCCGCCGGAATGAATTAAAGTTGCGTGCGGCCCTACCCGTACCGAGGACAACACAAAGAGGTGCATCGGGCGCAATCCGTACGGGCATGCCCGTATCACGGGCCATGACCCGGTCGAGATTGCGCAAAAGAGCTCCGCCGCCCGTCAGGACAATGCCCCGGTCCATGATATCGCTGGCAAGTTCCGGCGGGGTCATTTCAAGGGTGGTCTTCACCACATCGATGATTTCACGAAGGGGCTCGTAAAGTGCCGGCAGAAGTTGATTCTGGTTTATTGCAAGCGGCTTGGGAAGGCCTGTAAGCAGATCCTGCCCCGGATTTCCATGGCCTGGGGCTGTGTACTTTCAGCAAGGGAACCAATTTCCATCTTCATCCGCTCAGCCATTGCGGGACTGATCATGAGATTGTACTGTCTCCTGATATACTGAACCAGAGATTCATCAAGGGCATCGCCGCCCAATCGGAGCGTCCGGGAAAGGACAATCTTTCCCATGGAGATGACCGCCACTTCCGTTGTACCGCCGCCCAGGTCCACCACCATGTTTCCCGCCGCTTCCCGGACGGGCATATCAGCCCCCAATGCAGCAGCAAGGGGTTCCTCAATAAGATAAGCGTCCCGCGCGCCGGCTTGAGTTGCCGCGTCGATGACAGCCCTGCGTTCCACGGCTGTGACACCGCAGGGAACGCTGACAACAAGCGTGGGCTGAACAAATTTACGCCCACGAAGTGCTTTTTTTGAGAAAGATGCGCAGCATCGCGGCAGTTACATCGAAATCAGCAATGACCCCATCACGCAAGGGATGGAGGGTTTCAAGAAAATCCGGTGTCCGGCCTTCCATCTGTTTGGCTTCGCTGCCAACAGCCAGTATCCTGCCCGTTTTTTTATGGCGCGCTACCAAGGAGGGTTCCCGGACAATGATGCCATTTTCTTTTGTATAAATCAAAGTATTGGCTGTTCCCAGGTCCACGCCCATGGTGGAAGACAGGGAGCCGAACAAATCAAACACGCATGATCCCTCTTTCTTTATAACTGATCCGCATCTTTAAAACTGTAGTAGATTCCATCACCAATAATGATATGGTCCGCCAGCGGAATGTCCATCAAGCCCCCCACTTGAGCCAGGCGCTCTGTCAGACGGATATCGGGACGACTGGGCATTGGTCCCCGGACGGATGGTTATGGACAAGGATCAAGGCAGACGCATGATGATGAAGGGCGGTCTCGAAGATTTCCCGGGGATGCACCGTTGCCTGACTGGCACTGCCAACAAAGACCTCTTCGATTCCCAGTACTTTTCCCTTGGCAGAAAGCAGAAGAGTCAGGACATGTTCCTTCACTTCATAGCGAAGCCGTTCCATAACCATACGGGCGGCATCGCCGGGACATCTGATCCGGTCTCCTTGGCGGCTTGTTTTTTCCGCAAGGCGACGGCCCAATTCAAGGGCAGCGACAATGACCGAAGCCCGAGCTGGGCCAAGTCCCTTCACATGGGTGAGTTCCTCAATCCTTGTCACACGGGCCAATTGGTCGAGATCCATCTCCCTACTGGTCAAAAGTGAAGCGATTTCAAGGGCCGATGCACTGCGCGTTCCCGAACCAATGAGAATGGTCAATAGTTCCGTTACGCTTAGGGCCTTGGCCCCTTTTTGCTTAAGCCGTTCCCGAGGCCGTTCCTCGCGAACAATTTCGTGCATGGAGCAGTGTTGTGTCATCTAGTTTCACATCCAGTTCATCGAGTGCTGTAAAAAGAGTGGCAAGAGGCAGACCAACAACATTGCTGTAGGAGCCTTCTATGTGAGGAATGAAAAGGGCGGCCGCCCCTTGGATCCCATAGGCCCCAGCCTTATCCATTGGTTCTCCTGTTCCAATATAGCGATGAATAAGCCTGTCCGTAAGGGGGCAAAACGTAACCTGCGTTGTCGTCACGGAAAGATGTTCTTTGCCGCCTAGGCTCACATAAAGACCTGTATGGACCTTATGGGTCCTACCGGAAAGGCGCCGCAACATGCGTACGGCCTCCTCCCGATCCTTCGGTTTGCCAAGGATGCCACGCTCATCAGCGACAACCGTATCAGCAGCAATAACCAGGGCATCTGGTGCCACCGCAGCCGCAACTTTCCGCCCTTTGCGAGCGGCATTTTCACGAACCAGGGTCTCTGGAGAAAGGGCTTCCGTCACTTCCTCCACATAGCTGTCCATCACAAGTGGATCCATGCCGACCTGCACAAGAAGATCCTTGCGCCGAGGGGACTTTGATGCCAAAATGACCTGCATGACAGCCTCCTTATAGATGCTGAAAGATCACAAGGGCCAAAATCATGCCGATGATGGCCACCAAATTGGGAGAAAACGTAAAGCCAAAGGTAATCTTGGCGATATAAAGGTCCACATCGACAGGGGGAATGTTAAGGACCTGATACTTATGGATCAAAAAGGCCGTACCAGCCCAAAAAATTGAGACGCTTCAAGGAAGTTTCCCAAAAGACCGCCGATGATGGCACCGGCCGCAAGAAACAGGAAGAACCAGAAGCGATCCTTGGAACCAAAAGTCATATCAGCTTTCCACCCTTTCTTCCGGAAGCATGCCTTCCGTATAGTATCCTGTAACGGCCCATTGCTTACCGCGGCGGCTTGTGACATCCCGTTTAAAGGTTCGGGCATACTGAAATCCCAAAAGCCCCCAGACAATAGCGCCTATGAACATAGTCACGCCGAGGTCAAAGCAGATAGCGGGATACAGCACGGCCAAAAATAGCTCCCGCAAGAAGTCAGTAAGGGAATCCCACGAACGATCCATTTACCCTGCCGCTCACCAAGGGTCTGTTCTTCCACTTCCACATAGGTTCCTTTTTTCGCTTCACAGGTATTCCAGCAGTCAAGGATGCGCGGTTTTTCACCCTTTTTGAGGCCCCGTTCAATACGGACCTTGGCTCGTTGTCCACTGACTGCTGTCACAATTCCAATATAACGCTCCATAAAGGCCTCCTTATGCTCCGAAATCGAGAAACTGGCTGGGGTAACGGCGAGCCAGTTCGGCAATCATGCGGTCTGAACACTTAAAGAGCAGGCCGCAAAGTTTCTTTCCCTTCCGATAGACCAGGATGCGCTGGGGATTGGGATCAAGTGAAGAGTAACGATGGGTATAGCTGCCAATCTTCGTTTTCCTAAAGAAACTCTTCTTATAGTGGTTGCTGAAGCTTTCCATGTCGTTAAGGGAGATGGAAAGACGCCGTTCAATCCCTAAGCCATACATGATAATAATGAAATGACTGGGCGTCAAGGCATAGGTATAGGAAAAAGCGGTCCGCCACAGATAAAGCAAAAGGAACAAAACATTAAAGCCCCATCCCATGAGGCTGAAGCGGTATAAGGCAAAGGTGCGATACCCTTCATAGACCAGAAAAGGGCAATGACAAAAAGGGTGACATACTGCAGGGTCCGGCGGGTTTCACCGATACCGGAGAATTCTTTCATTTCCTCGATCAATGGGAGTTCTCCTTTATAAAAATTGCTTATAGGGAACAATGGGTTCCCTTCCACGATAAACATTCTATATTATATCAAAAAATCCCTCGTTTTCATACCTTTTCCCATAGGAAGAGTGCCTTCTTGGGCATAGAAAAAAGGTTCTATAATAAATGTTGGGGTGAGGAAATATTCTTTCCTCACCCCATTTTTGCATAAAAAAGTGGACATAGACGGCATCCACTCTTACAATTAAATCGCCAAACCTAAATGAAAGGAAGATGGCCTATGTCCACATTTGATTATATAGCAAATTCCTTGAATGTCAAAGGTAAC